>Ga0070738_10002358_pt1 | contig 29708 bp, 28 predicted proteins | sample Coa_R2_2_FD_66446 | JGI IMG/M metagenome (GOLD analysis project Ga0070738, IMG submission 66446) | Surface soil microbial communities from Centralia Pennsylvania, which are recovering from an underground coalmine fire - Coalmine... | ecosystem: Environmental > Terrestrial > Soil > Unclassified ...
ACACGCCTCCACGCCGGCAATTCTTTCTCCGGGGGGCATGCCCCCCGGAGAAAGAAGCAAAAACGAAGCGGACAGATCATGAGCTACAAAAACCGGACATCTTTACAAGCTAGCGACAGGCAGCGCGTTCGGAACAACCCTGGATCGTCGTTCCCGCGAAAGCGGAATAACAATATAAACCAGGGAGAGAACGTCATGACAACGCGGCTTTTCGAGCGACAGACCGCCCTTTACGCGACCTATCATCGCGACCGGCGCAATCGGGCGACCCATACGTCCAGGCCTTCATAGGCCCGATGTTCATCATGGCGGAATTCCTGGAGTTGCTGGGCTTGCGCCGGCGGCGTTCGCCGCGGGCCCGGCGGCTTGACAGCCCATCGGGCCGTCACCATAGTCCGGCGCGTCAAGCGGTGCCGGTTGGGGCCATAGCTCAGCTGGGAGAGCGCATCGTTCGCAATGATGAGGTCGGGAGTTCGATCCTCCCTGGCTCCACCAACGCTAGTGCATCGACGTGACCAACCCCACCCAAGCCAGCCAGAATCATTCCGATCAGGTCGCCTATTGGAACGGCGTCGGCGGCGAGCATTGGATCGCGCGGGAGGAAGAGACCGATCGGTTTTTGGCCGGGATCGCCGACATTGCGATCGATCGCGCCCGCCCCGTTGCCGGAGAAAGCATCGTCGATATCGGCTGTGGCTGCGGTCCGACGACCGTCGAGCTGGCGCGTCGGGTGGGACCCGCCGGGCGTGTGACCGCGCTGGACGTCTCGGCGCAGCTGCTCGCGCGAGCGAAGGAACGACTCGCTCCGTATCCCTGGACCGCGGCTATACTGGCCGATGCCGCGGCATATCGGTTCGCGCCCGGCTCGGCCGATCTCCTGTTTTCGCGCTTCGGCGTGATGTTCTTCGGCGATCCCGATGCGGCTTTCGCCAATATGCATCGTTGGCTGAAGCCTTCGGGCCGCATCGTATTCGCCTGCTGGCGAAAACCGTCCGAGAATCCGTGGATGATGCTGCCGCTGCAGGCTGCGTATGAGCACGTGCCGAAGCTGCCCAAGCTTGGGCCGGAAGACCCGGGCCCCTTCTCCTTCGGACCTGAAGAGCGCGTCCGGCGCATTCTAACAAATGGCGGATTCAGATCTCTGTCGCTGGAGCCGATCGACGTCTCGCTCGACCTGGCCGGCGGACGCGGGCTGGACTCGGCAGTCGGCCTTTCGCTCCGGCTCGGCGCCACATCGCGGGCGCTTGAAGGGCAACCGCAGGAGAAGATCGCGGCGGTGGCGGCCTCGGTGAAAGATGTCCTGGCGCCCTATGCGAAGAATGGCGAAGTGAGGCTCGGCGCCACCGTCTGGGTCGCGAGTGCTCGCGCCGCGTAGGCGGAAAACATTTACGCCGAATTCTTTTTCGGGCAATTTGCCCGGGCGCCATAAAGGGATGAGGGAGGGTTGGATGAAGCGGCTTTGCACGCCGGTAGGGATCGTTGGCTTCGCCCTGCTGGCCGCTTGCGCCAATCCCCAGAAGACCGAACAGGCGCAGGCAGGCGGGCCGCCCGACGACCAGGTCAAGCGCGCCGAATTGGTCTATGCCGACCGCTGCGCCGCATGCCATGGCGCCAATCTCGAAGGAAAATCGGCGCTCGATCTCGCGGGCTCCGGCGCCTTTTCGCGATGGGCCGGGCAAAGCGCCGCCGATCTCTATCAGCGCGTGCTCACCATGCCCTACGGCGCGGCAGGTAGCTTGAGCAAGCAGCAATATGCCGATCTGACCGCGCTGATTCTCGTGCGCAACGGCACCAAGCTTTCGGGTGAGATCGCGCCCGATCCGAGCGCGCTGCGCCAAATTGCGATCGGCCGCACGCCGCCGGCGCCGACCGCGCGGCTCGTCACCATGCGCGACATCACCGACAAGATCGCGGGCGGCCCGTCACAGGCAGAGCTCTCCGCCGCCAACGGCAAGACCACCGACTGGCTTACGACCACCCACGGCTATGCCGGACAGCGCTTCGTCGATCTGAAACAGATCAACACGTCGAACGTGTCGTCGCTGAGACCTGTCTGCATGTATCAGGTCGGGGACATGAACCCCTTTCCGACCAACCCGATCGTTTACAAGGGCGCGATGTTCATCACGAGCAGGAATGCGGTCGTCTCCCTGGATGCCGCGACCTGCAAGGTGAATTGGCGCTACGACCGGCCGTCGCGGGTCGCGGCGAGCTATTCGCTCAAAATGAATCGCGGCGGCGCGATCAAAGACGGCAAGTTCGTGTACGGCACGCATGACGGCTTCCTGATCGCGCTCGACGCAGGTACCGGGAAGGTCATCTGGGAACGCGACGTCGCCAACGCGAATCAGAATGAGGGCGGCTTCACCTCTGCGCCCTTGATCTATGACGATCTCGTGATCGCCTCGCCATCGGGCAGCGAACTTGGCGTCAAGGGCTGGATCGGCGCCTTCAGGCTGTCGACCGGAGAGCCGGTCTGGAGGTTCAACACCGTGCCCGACGACAACGAGCCCGGTGCCGATACCTGGCCCAGCCATGATGCCCGCCAGCATGGCGGCGGCGCCGTCTGGGGCTCGCTCACCTTCGACCCGGCGACGGGTCTCCTCTACGTGCCGGTCTCGAACCCCACACCCGACTTCGACGGCGACAAGCGACTGGGCGCCAACCTCTACACCTGCTCGATGGTCGTGCTCGACATCCGGACCGGAAAGCTCGTCTGGTATTACCAGATCAGCCCCCACGACACGCATGACTACGACCTGACTCAGGCGAGCCCGCAGTTCGATGCCACGATCGGCGGCAAGCTGCGCCATCTCGTTGTCGCGGCCGGCAAGGAGGGCACGGTCCACGTGCTGGATCGCGACACGCACGAGCATCTCTACGAGGTTCCGGTCACGACTCGCACGCACACCGACGTGCCTTTGATCGGGCCGGATATGACCAAAGAGGGGGTAATGCCCTGCCCGGGCCTGATCGGCGGCATCGAATGGAACGGGCCGGCCTTCAACCCGATCACCAAGATGCTCTATGTGCCGGCGGTCGATTGGTGCGCGATCAGCAAGGAGCCGCCGGAGAAGTCCAAAGGCTGGGTGACGGCGATCGACGCGACGACCGGCACAGTCGCTTGGCGATACAAGTCCCAGCGTCCGGTCGTGGCGGCGGTGACGACCACTTCGGCCGATCTGGTCTTCGCCGGGGAACTGACCGGCAATCTGATCGCCCTCGATGCTCGGACGGGCAAGCCGCTCTACCGTTTCGACATGGGCGGCCCGATCTCGGGCGGAATCGCGACCTATGAAGTCGGCGGCAGGCAGTACGTCGCGGCGACGTCGGGCAACGTGAACAATTTCTGGCAGGCTGCGCCAGGTTCTTCGACCGTCGTCGTCTTCGCCCTGCCCTGACGGAGCCGGATATCAGATACGAGTCCCTGGGGAGCCCTTCGGTTGGCCCTCGGCACCGACGCTCTAGGCGCCTCTTGAAAATGAGAATGATTATCGATAAGTAGGGTTTCAACGAAGTTGCGGACCCCTTCATGCCCCGTCTCGGACTTGCTCTCACCTGCTTTCTCGTCGTCATGAGTATGACCCTTCCGGCGCGGGCCGAGGGCGATTTCACGCTGACGATCAAGGATCATCGATACGCCCCAGAGGAGCTCACCATTCCGGCGAACACCAAGGTGAAGCTGATCGTCAAGAATCTGGACGCCACGCCCGAGGAGTTCGAAAGCTTCGATTTGAACCGTGAGAAGGTTGTGGCGCCGGGCAGCGTGATCGAAGTGTATGTCGGCCCGCTCGATCCCGGAAAATACGAGTTCTTCGGCGATTTCCACCAGGATACGGCCCGCGGCCATCTGCTCGTGAAATAACTCATGCTCGCCGCCGCCGCCGTCATCGTTTTCCGCGAAGTCCTCGAAGCCGCGCTCATCATCGGCATCGTGATGGCGACCTTGCGCGGCGTGCCGGGGCGCGGACGGGTGGTCGTGACCGGCATTCTCATGGGCTTGGCGGGCGCGGGCGTCGTTGCGTTGCTGGCCGACAAGATCGCGTCGGCCGCGTCGGGATCCGGACAAGAAATCCTGAACGCCGCCATCCTCTTCGGCGCGGTCGGCATGCTCGCCTGGCACAATGCCTGGATGAGCAGCCATGGCCGCCAGATGGCCGCCGAATTCTCGGCATTGGGACAAGCGGTCAATGCCGGCACCAAGCCGCTTCGCGCCGTCACGGCCGTGGTGGCCTTGGCGGTTCTGCGCGAGGGATCGGAGGTCGTCCTGTTCCTCTACGGCCTTGCGGTTTCGAGCCCGAACCCGGCCGGCATGGTGTCGGGCAGCCTGCTGGGCGTCGCAGCGGGCGCGCTTGCGGGCTACGGCATCTATGCCGGCTTGCTGCGCATTCCGATGCGCCATCTGTTCAACGTCACGGGCATCCTCATTCTGCTCCTAGCGGCCGGTATGGCGGCGTCAGGCGCCAACTTCCTCGTCCAAGCCGACCTGCTGCCGGCGATGGGACATTCGATCTGGGATACCTCGCACCTGCTCTCCGACGGCAGCATGCTGGGCCGGCTCTTGCACATATTGATCGGCTATGTCGCCCGGCCGAGCGGCATTCAGCTCATTTTTTACGCGGTCACCGTCCTCGTCATCCTGCTGCTGACCCGCGTCGCCCAGGCGACCACCGGCGGCGGCCGACAAGCCTCAGCGGAATAATTCCACATGATCCAGATTTCGACGCGCGCGGCAGCGCGCTGCGCGAGGGCCGCCGCGGTCGGCGTCGTTGCGATTGCCTCTCAATCGCACGCGGCCGATTTCAAGGTCTTCTATCCGAACGTCACCGGAGGCGAGTTCGAATTCGAGAATCGCGCCTTCGATACGCTCGACAAGGAGCCGAGCCGAACCAATGGGCGCAACTACACCAACGAGCTCGGCTACGGCGTGACCGATTGGTGGTTCACCGAAATCGAGAACGAGTTCAAAAAGGACCCGCAGGACAAGTGGCGCTACACAGCGCTCGCCAGCGAGAACATCTTCCAGATCCTGCCCCAGGGATCGAGCTTCGTCGATCTCGGCTTTTTCGCCGAATACGAGATCGCGATGCGGCGGGGCGATTCGGACAATTTCAATTTCGGGCCGATCATCCAGAAGCAGTTCGGGCGCTGGCTCACGACCGCGAATATCTTCGTCTCCGCCGATATCGGCGGCGCCGAGCCCGACTCGCCCCACTTCAATTATGGGCTTGAGGTCAAATACCTTCTGACGCCGCTCTTCTCGCCGGGCTTCCAGGCCTTCGGCGACCCCGGTCCGTTCACCCATTTCAACCGCTTCTCCGAGCAGGATCATCGCGCCGGCCCGGTGATCTTCGGCACCTGGAATCTGTTTCCCGGCAAGATCAACTACGAGGCCGGTTATCTTCTGGGCCTGACCCACGACTCGCCGAGCGGCACGATGAAGTTCCTGCTCGAATACGAGATCTCGCTCTGATGGACCCGCCGCAGCCGGGCGCTGTATAAGCGCTGCGGCGGGCCCGTCTCGCACGACTCACCAAGAGGCCGCGATGGGCCGCATAAAAGGCCTGATTTCCGCACTTCCGTTTCTGGCGCTGGCGCCGCTCGCATCCTGCGGCAAAGGCGAGAATCCGAGGCAATACGCGCACATCTTCGTGATCGTGGAGGAAAATCGGGGCTTCGACCAAATCATCGGCAATCCGAGCGCGCCCAATATCAACCGGCTGGCCGAGACCTATGGTCTCGCGACCCGCTTCTATGGCGAGGTCCACCCGAGCGAGGCTAATTACGTCGCGATGCTTGCCGGAAGCACGTTCGGAATCCATGACGATGACGCGTGGTACTGCTCGCCCGGCAAGCAGGACCCGTATTGCTACAAGTCGCAGCGCCCCGACTATGTCGACCATACGATCCGCTCGAAAAGCCTGGTGGACCAGCTCGACAAGGCCGACCTTACTTGGAAGGGCTATTTCGAATCGATTCCCGCCGCGGGCTCAAAGGCCGTGTTCTCGAGCGCGTCGAACCCGAATGAGCCGGATCGGCTCTATGCCGCCAAGCACAACGCTTTCTTGAATTTCGCGTCGGTGCAGGACGATTCCAGACTGGATATGAAGCTTGTCGGTTTCGATCGGCTCGCGAAGGATCTGGCATCGGGCGATCTGCCCAATTACGCGCACATCATCCCGAACCAGTGCAACGAGATGCACGGCATGGACGGCAACGATCCGACCGTGCCGCCGGATTGCGTCTACTCGAACGATCAGGGGCTGATCGCGCGCGGCGACAAGGAAATTGGCGAACTGGTTCGAGAGATCCAGGCTTCCCCCGCCTGGTCGGCCAAAGCGAATTTTGCCGTCGTCATCACTTGGGACGAGGATGACGGACCCCATCCGTCGCGCGATGCCGGCAAGACCCAGGGCTGCTGCGGCTATGACCCGAAGAGCCCGGCGAATTTCGGCGGCGGCCATATCGCGACGATCGTGATCACCAATCACGGACCCAGGGGCGTCAAGGACGACACGCCCTATAATCATTATTCTCTTCTGCGCACCACCGAAGAGGCCTTCGGCATCTCAGAGCACCTGAACGAGGCCGGAGACGATGCGGCCGGAGTCGTGCCGATGAGCAAACTATTCTGGAATTAGGCAAATATCGGCATCGGTTGTTCTAGAACGCGTGCTTGCCGGGCTTCCGATCCTGGAGATCCTGCCGCGAGTCCAGGACGCCCTTGGTCAAGCGCCGAATCTGGTCCTTCAGGCGCCGCCGGGAGCGGGCAAGACCACGGGCGTGCCGCTGGCGCTGCTTGGTCAGCCCTGGTTGCGCTCGGGCAAGATCCTGATGTTGGAACCGAGGCGTCTGGCGACGCGGGCCGCGGCGCGCCGCATGGCGGCGCTCCTTGGCGAGTCCGTCGGCGAGACCGTCGGCTACCGGATGCGGCTCGATACCAAGGTCGGCCAAAACACCCGGATCGAGGTGCTGACCGACGGCGTCTTCACGCGCGTCATTCAGGACGATCCGGGACTGGAGGGCGTCGGCGCCGTTCTGTTCGACGAAATTCACGAACGACGACTGGAAAGCGATTTCGGTTTAGCGCTGGCGCTTGAGGCCCAATCGGCGCTGCGGCCCGACCTTCGGCTCGTCGCCATGTCGGCAACGCTGGATGCCGAGCCGCTGGCTCGTTTGATGGGCGGCGCGGAAATCTTGACGGCGGCTGGCCGTGCCTACCCTGTCGAGATTCGTCACCTCGATCACCCGCCTGCCGATCGGTTTGAGCACGCTGTGGCCGACGCGGTTATACGGGCGATCGACCGCGAGCCGGGCGGCGTTCTGGTCTTTCTGCCGGGAGCCCCCGAGATTCGACGGACCCATAGGCTGCTGGCCGGACGGCTGCCGGAGGGAGCCGATCTGTTCGAGCTCTATGGCGATCTCGAGCAATCGGATCAGGATCGGGCGCTGGCACCGAGCCCGGCGGGCAGGCGCAAGATCGTGCTGTCGAGCGCGATTGCCGAGACCAGCGTGACCTTGGACGGGATCCGCCAGGTGGTGGATGGCGGCCTCGCGCGCATCAGCCTCTACGATCCGCGCTCCGGCATGACGCGGCTGGAGACGGTGAAGGTGAGCCAGGCCGGCGCCGAGCAGCGGGCCGGGCGCGCTGGGCGCACCGAGCCCGGCGTCGCCTGGCGGCTCTGGCCGGAAGGCCAGCATCGCGCGCTCGCCGAGCGGCCTTCGCCCGAGATCGAGACCGCCGATCTCGCGCCGCTGGCGCTCGACATGGCTCTGTGGGGAACCGAGGATCCCGCATCGCTCAGGCTGCCCGACCAGCCGCCCGCGACCGCCTTCCTAGCCGCCCGTCATCTGCTGGTCGATCTGGGCGCCCTCGACCAGGCCGGCCGCATTACGCCGCATGGCCGGCGCATGGCCCGGATCGGGCTTCATCCGCGTCTCGCTCATATGACGCTCGCGGCCGCGGCGCACGGCGAGGGATCGCTCGCGGCGGCGATTGCAGCGCTTCTCGGTGAGCGCGATCTCATGGCCGCCGGGCTGCGCGACGCCGATTTGAGAAGTCGCGTCGAGCTTCTGGCTGCAGGTGGTCGCGATCCGGCGATCAGGCGCGTTCGCGAAGCTGCTCGCCGCATCGAGCGGCAGGTCGGCGCCGACCCGACCCCACTCCTGCCCGCGCGGACCGGAGCCGTGCTCGCGCTTGCTTATCCGGACCGGATCGCGCTGCGCCGCTCCGAAGGCAACGGGCGCTTTCTCTTGTCCGGCGGCCAAGGCGCCTATCTCGGGCCGAGCGATCCGCTGGCGGCGGAGACGATGCTCGCCGTGGCCGACCTCGATGGGCAAAAGCCCGACGCGCGCATCTGGCTCGCCGCCCCGCTCGATCGCTCCGAGCTGGAGGAGCGGCTCGGCGACCGCATCGTCGAAGACGATCAAGTGGCTTTCGACCGCAAGACCGGTGCGGTTGTCGCACGACGCCGACGACGCCTGGGCGCGCTCGTGCTGGCGGACGCGCCGCTTTCCGATCCGCCGCCCGGCGCGATGCTGCAGGCGATGATCGGCGCGATCCGCGCGCTCGGCGCTGACGCGCTGCCTTGGACGAAGGCGGCCGAGCAACTGCGCGCCAGGATCATCTTTCTTGCGCGGCTGGACGGGCCGGACGCAGGCTGGCCGGCCTTGGAGGATCAGGCGCTGTTGGACGGCTTGGAAGATTGGCTTGCGCCGCATCTCGCCGGCATCCGTAGCCTGGCGCAACTACAGGAGCTGGACCTGTTTTCGATCTTCGAGGGCCAACTGAGCTGGGCGCGGCGCCAGGATTTGAATGCGCGGGCGCCGACCCATTTCGACGCGCCTTCCGGCTCGCGCGTGCCGATTGACTATTCCGGCGACGCGCCGGTGCTGGCGGTACGCTTGCAGGAACTGTTCGGGCTCAAACAGCATCCCTCGGTCGCCGACGGAAAGGTACCGCTGCTGTTGAGCCTTCTGTCACCGGCCAACCGACCGATCCAGCTGACCCGCGATCTGCCGGGATTCTGGAGCGGCTCCTACAAAGCGGTCCGGGCGGACATGCGGGGCCGCTATCCCAAACACCCTTGGCCCGAGGAGCCCGCCGAGGCCGTTGCGACCGCGCGAGCAAAGGCGCGCGGCGCATAGGCGCGAATTTGATCAGTCTTCCGGAGCGACGGTGACCTTGAGGCCTTCCAGCTCCGGCTTGATCTCAATCTGGCAGGAGAGACGCGAAGTGGCCTGCATATGCGAAGATTCCTCGAGCAGCTCGCGCTCATCACGGTCGCTGAGCGGCATCTTCTCGTACCAGCCCTCGCCCAGATAGACGTGACAGGTGGAGCAGGACATCATCCCGCCGCAGATCGCGGCGAGCTCGAATTTCCCGTCGTCGCGAATGGCTTCCATCAACGTAAATCCGTTGGTGGCATCGACCTCGTACTCGGTTCCCTTGCGGTCGGTTACGTAAATCTTCGGCATCGACGGCAAAATCCTATCCAAGAGCGGCGGCGGCGGACCTAGTATCGCGCCTCACGCCAGTTTGCAAATGCCGGGCGGAATCGTCCATCAGCCGAGCAGGCTCGCAGGGTGCACGGCCTTTTCGCCGAACGCGTCGGCCACCCCCTTGTTGGTGAGCTTGCCCTCGCAGACGTTGAGCCCGGCCAAGAGATGCTGGTCGTTCGTCATGGCCCGCTTCCAGCCCTTGTCGGCCAGTGCCAGCACGAAGGGCAGGGTCGCGTTGTTGAGCGCGAATGTCGAGGTCCGCGGAACGGCGCCCGGCATATTGGTCACGCAATAATGCACGACCCCCTCCTCGACATAGGTGGGATTGGCGTGGGTGGTGGGGCGCGACGTCTCGAAGCAGCCGCCCTGGTCGATCGCCACATCCACCACCGCCGAGCCGCGGCGCATTTCGCGCAACATCGCGCGGGTCACGATGCGGGGCGCGGCCGCGCCCGGTATCAGAACGGCGCCGATGACGAGGTCGGCCTTGGCGACGGACCGCGCGACGGCATTGGCCGATGCGTAAAGGGTCTGAATGCGGCTTCCGAACATATCATCGAGCTCGCGCAGCCGCGCGACGGATTTGTCGATCACGGTGACCTGCGCCTCCATGCCCACGGCCATCCGAATCGCATTGGTGCCGACCGTGCCGCCGCCCAGCACGACGACCTGGGCTGCCGGCACGCCCGCGACGCCGCCGAGCAGAATCCCCGACCCGCCGGTCTCCTTCTCGAGGCAATGAGCGCCGACTTGCACCGCCATGCGGCCCGCAACTTCGCTCATCGGCTGCAATAACGGCAGACGGCCCATGGAATCCGTGATGGTCTCATAGGCGACACAGACCGCGCCCGATTTCTCGAGACCGCGCGTTAGCGTCTTGTCGGCGGCCAGATGAAGATAGGTGAACAGGATTTGACCCGGCCGCAGCATCGCCACTTCCGCCGGCTGGGGCTCCTTCACCTTCACGACGAGATCGGCAGAGGTGAAGATCGCGGCCGGATCGGCGACGATTTCGGCGCCGGCGCGCTGATACTCCTCGTCGTCGACGCTGATCCCCTGGCCCGCATTGCTGCCCACGAGGACGCGATGGCCATGGCGGACAAGATCGCTCACCGTGTCGGGCACAAGTCCGACGCGGAACTCGAGAGTCTTCGTTTCTCGCGGCACGCCGATGATCATTTAGTGCTCCGTTGAGTGCATTTTCGCCTTGCATATGGTGCCGCAGCCACGGCCCGCAGGGGGAAAAATATGTCCCGAGTCGCGCGACTCGGAGGCCCGAGTCGCGGCCAAAACGCCGAGTCAAGATGTGCTAAGTTGAATCAGAGAATACAAATTTTATCATCAAAATCAACTATATAGACCATGTTGTTAATTTACTTAACAAATCGTACACACTTTTCTGTAAGATATTGGTTAACGGCACCGAGTCGCGCCAAGGCATACCGCGGCGCTCCACGTCTAGGAGAAGTAAGATGGTTGTAAGCAAAGCTAAATCGGCCGCGAAGAAGCCGGCCGCGCGCAAGACGGCGGCCAAAAAGGCTCCGGCACGCAAGGCGCCGGCCAAGAGGGCCGCTGCCAAGAAGCCGGCGGCGCGCAAGACGGCTGCCAAGAAGCCGGCCGCGCGCAAGCCCGCTGCTCGCAAGACGGCGGCCAAGAAGCCGGCGGCGAAAAAGGCCGCAAAGCCCAAGCCTGCACGACGACTAGCCACGACAAGACGGCGCAAGATGGCCTCTAAGCCCCGGGCGAAGAAGCTCGGCGCGAAGCGGCGCACGGGAGCGTCGATGCGTAAAAAGGCAGTCGCGAAGTAGAGTTCTTTCTGCCGCGGCGAGCTGGATGGGCCATGCTCATCCAGCTCGCCGTATTCGCCTTGCTCGACCTTCGCGAAGCCATCATGCTCTCTCGAATTGGAGGGCACGCGTGATGCTTCGGTTGGTTGTCTGCTTCGTCCTTCTATCGCTCGCTTCGGCCGCCCGTGCGGATACCGACGCGTTGCCGCATGCCGGCGAGCATCTCTCATCCCTTCCAGGCCAGCCGCTCTGCGCGTCCTTGGACGAGCTCGTGCTCTATTTGCGCAGCGAGCTCGGCGTCGATCGCAAGCCGCGCAAGTTCAAGAGTTGCGGCGACATGCCGGAAGGCGTCGATTTCATCGTGCTCGATGTCAGCGCCGAAAATCCGGAACTGCCCGTGCGCCCGGCAAAAATCCGGATCGTCGCGCCCAACGGCCGCAATTCCGTCACGGGCTGGACGGTGCTGGTTTCAAACGACCGGTAAGCTGAGCGTCGCGGGTTTGACCACTTCGAAATACCGCGCTCGGCTGGACGATTCTCGCCGCCACGCGCTAGAAAGCCCCGTCGCGCATTAGCCGGCTTAGCTCAGCGGTAGAGCAGCGGTTTTGTAATACGTCGAAAGCCGTCCCGACCAATCCCCGTTACTGCCATCAAGGCCCGATTTACGGGGTCCGAGACGGATCAAATAGAACTGTCGATGCTGTCTTGTCCCCTTCGGTCACCGATAGTCCGGTGGCAAGTTCGGTGGCAATTAATCCGCAAAGCCTAACAACCAAAAGAATGGAGGGATCGGACTATGTCCAATAATATCGCGCACTGGTTTGAACAGCCCGCGCCGCCGCCGGCGATCGGGCCGGATGCCGAGCTCTTTGCCCAATACCGAAACTACCTGGCGACCCAAGGCCGCATCGAAGAACTCGACGCCAAGCGGGTCGGCGGAGCAGAGCTCGCGGCCGCCGACGAAGATCTTCGACAAGCTCTAGAGCGATTCATCTCAACGCCGGCTATGACAGCAGCGGGCATGCGCTTGAAGCTCGAATATGCCCTGGACGGTGAGACCATCCCCGGTGGCGACGACGAAGCGACGGCCGCGGTTCTGGCGACGCTATCGGTGATCGCCGATCTCCGCCGGCTCGAAGCGCGGGGCTAAGGGCCTCCGATCGCCGGCTCACGCGTCGCGCGCCCCGAGCTCGCCAGTGGCGCCGATGCAGCCGAGGGCACGCTGCTGGGCCGGATAGCGCCTTGACCAAGCGCCTGGCGCCGGGCCGCCCATTGTGCCTGAACTGCATTGGCGAGGATCGGGTTCTCGGTGAGCAGCTGGGCTTTGGCGGCCTCGCGAAATTTGTTCACGGTTCGCAGAACGATCATCGCCTGGACCGAAGGCGAGGCCTTGTCCCACTGGCGTTGATCTACGGCAGGCGCGTTTCCCTGGACCAGCGCGTTCAACAGGTCCTTTGCCCCCATCTTCGTGTGCGGATCCTTGAGCTCGTTTCCCGACAGGCTTTGCAGCCGGTCGAGCTGGTCGGGCTGCAATCGCACCTGCGCAGAGACCGTCCGATTCGTGCCAGGCTGCTCCCAGGTCTGCACGGGACCAGGCTTGTAAAGGTCGAGCCGCTGCTGGTCGGCGTTGGGGAAGGCGTCGCGATTATTCCAGATCCACGTGTCGATCGGCTCGGCATTGTCGGCCGGCGCCAGCGGCACCGGGCTCACGGCACGCGCCAGGCCGGTACCGCTGAAGGGTGGCAGGAAGCCGTCCTTGGTCGGGATCGGATCGCCCCACAGAGTGCGCGCCGGCGGCAGCTGCTGGCTGACGATCGGCAGCTTGCTCTCGATCGTCTGCAGCAGCGTGTAATGCGCGCGCATCCAATCATCGGTCGCGCGGTCGACGGCGCCAAGCGCCGCCGGCACCGTCGCGCCCGAGATGAAGCGGCGCAGCCAGGCGCTGCCGTCCTTGTCCGGCTGCTGGAAGGCGTCGAAGAATGACGCCAGGCCCGACATATAGGTCTTCGAGATGAGCGCGTTGCCGGCGCCGAACATCAGCGAGGCGGCGACCTGGTCGGCGACCTGGTCGTCGCGGGCGAAGCGCAGCACGTCGCCGGTGTCGGCGATCGTGCCGAGCAGCATGCCGACCGGATCGATCTGGTTGTAGCCGTACCATGTGTCGCCGAGCTTGACCGAGTAGGGCTCGTTGCCGGCGGCGCGCCAGGCGCGGTTGAGCGTTGGATCGGACGGGCCGCGTCCGGTCAGGAAGCCGGCCCAGGCGACGCCGGAGGCCGCCAGCGTCACCGCCGAGCCCAGCGCCATCTTGGCGATCGCCAGGTCGCGCGTGGCGCCGCCGGCGGCCAGCGCCGCCTTGACGCCGTTCGACTGGAACAGATAGGCGAGTGGCGAATTCTCGTAGGCCGCCGAAGCGATGTTGGCCGGGATCTTGACGAAGGGCAACACCATGCGGCCGAGCGGGATGTCGAAGCCCTCCCATCCCAGCGACGGCGCACCGATCGGAATGTTGACCTTGTCGGCGCCGGCGGCGAGGTCGGCCGCGAAGCCGGTCAGCGGCTCCTGGAAGGTCGTCTTCAGGGCGGCCGCCTTCGCCATCTCGTGGAGCTCGCGCGTCGGCGTCGCCATCATCTGCCCGATATGCGCGTCGAGGGCTTCGTCCTCGAGGCCCTGGCCGATGCCGTCGCGCAGCGCGAGCGCCTTGAGCTCGGCGCGATAGTTCACGTACTTCGCGAAATCGTCGGCGGCGCCCAGCCAGCGCGTCGGCAGCGCCATCTTCAGGTAGTCGAGTGCCGCACGGGTAGGCTGGCCGGCCAGCGCTTCCGGCGCGCCTTCGGCCGCGATGTCGATGCGGCCGCGGCCGAGCGCATCCATCGGTTCGGTGCCGAGCTCGAATTGCCGCTCGCCGGTCGCGATCCCTTTGCCCGCCAGGCGGAACGCATCCCGCATCGATGTGACATAGCCGTCGAGCATCGCGGCCGTCTCGCCATCTTCGACCGCCCCGGAGCCGAACTTCTCCGCAGCATAGCGGGTCGCGAGGTTCCAGATCGCCATGCCGGTGTCGGACGCGCCCTTTTTCAGCAGCACCTTCGGCACGTTCGAAAGGATGATGTTGTAGTAGCCGTTGAGGATCAGGTCGCGCGAGGACATCCGCTGCGACGCCGCGACGTACTGGCTGACCTTGTCGGGATCGCCGAGCTCGGCGACCTGACGCATCACGGTGCGGATGTCGCTGTCGCCGCCGGCGTTCTCGATCAGAGACTGGACAGCCTTGGCGTAATCGCCCCGCTGCTCGGCCATCATCGACCAAGCCTGCAGCGTGCGGCCGGCCTGCGCCCGCGCATTCTCGGCATATTGCTGGATGCCACGCGTGATCGCAAAGGCGCGCACGAATTTCGCTTCCGCCTCAGGCGTCGCGGTCGCCGGATCGGTCGCCTCAGCGGCGAGATCGACCAGCTGGCGCGCGCTGTCGTTCAGCATGAAGCGCATCGCGGTCGTCTCGGCCGCGTCCAGCTGCCCGCCCTTGTATCCGGCCAGGAACTTCTCGGGCGTCAGGCCCAGCTGGCCGGCGACGAACTTGGTCGACTCGTTCGACACGACGCTGTCGGCCTCGCGCGGGATCGCGCTTTTGGAAATCTGCTCGAGCGCGGCCTTGATGTCGTCGCCTGTTGCGATGCGCTCGAAATTCAGCTTGACCGGATTGTCGCCGCTCTTGCCGGCGAGAAAATCCTGCGCCTGGCTCTCGACTTCCGGCGAGATTTCGACCGGGTCCTTCGCCGGGTCGCCCAACAGCAGAAAATCGCGCCGGGGACCTGCGCTCGAGGGAGCGCCCCGCAGGTCTTCACTCTGCGGAAACAAATCGCCGGGATTCTGCCCTTGCGCCTGGCGCTGCAAGAATTCGGCTTCGGTGTGCGGATAGGGCTTGGTGTAGAGGTCGGGCGGCGGGTTGGTGTCGCCGCCTGGCTTGGCGTCCTTCTCGGTCTCGCCGATATAGCCCTGCAGCGTGTCCTGGTACTTCTGCCAGTCGACGCCCTGGCCCTCGACGTACTGCTTCTCCTGCGCGGTCGCGATGCGGTGCGCGTCCTCGTAGGAGAGGCCGCCCTGCTCCATCAGCGCGTGCTCGGTCTGCTCGTGGATGTTGAGCGGGATCGCCGGGTCGAGCTGCTTGCCGTCGATGTCGAGCATCGCCGGCAGCCGCTGGTCGATATAGGTCGTGCCGCCATCCGTGCTCGACCCGGCCAAGTACGGCACATCATGAGTGCGGTCGATCGTCGAATCATTGATGGCCGCCTGGACATCTGCGCGCCCGAGGATCGTCTGCACCTCGCCGGACGACACGCCTTCCTTTGCCGCCGCAGCCGCGGCGGGCGCCGTGGAGGCCTCTCCGGTTCCCGCCCCGGCCTCCGGCACGGCGGCGGTCGCTTCACCCGCGCCAATGGGCTCCGCAGTGAGCCCGGCGGGGATTTTCATTCCAGGCGGCGCCTCGATCCCGGCCGCCATGCGAGCCTCGGACGATCCGAGCACCATGCCTGCAAGGTTGCTGATGAAGGCGCCGGTGTCCCTGGCCGGGATGCCGGTCGCGGTTTCGAGCGGCCGGCCGAGCAGCGCACGCCCTAACCCCTCGACCGGCGACAGCGCATAGCCGAACGCGTCGCCCACGGTCTTGATCGCGCGGCCGGCGAGCGCGAACGGATCCTCGCCGCGCGTCGGAGCGTTGCCCTGCGGCAGATCGGTCGGCACCTGGTCGAGCGGCCGCGTGAAATCGCCGCCGAGCTCCTGCGCGCGCTCGCGCACCGTGTCGGTGTAATCGCGGCCGATCTGGGCGAGCATATGGACCTGCTTGGTCCAGAAGTCGGCGTTCTGCGGCGGCGCCGGCGTCTGGCCGGCGTTGAGCGCCGCCGGCGATGCGCTCGCCAGCGCCGCCTGCCGCATCCAATCGTCCGAGCCGCGCTGCGCGACCGCCCGCATCGCGAGGAAATCAGACTTGATCTGGTCGTTACCGGGAGAGGCCGGGATCGCGTCGGGCATCGTCTGTTTTTCCTTCCGTTTAGAAGTGAAGTTGCATGGTTGGCTGCACGCTCAGATTCGGGCTTGCAACCGGCGAGAAGCTGGTAGGCACGAGGCTGCTGGTTGCGCTTTGCGTGGCGAGCCGCGCGCCCGCTGTCAGGAGGGTCGATCCCGCGCCGACGATGCCGCTGGTCAGTGCGTTCTGACCTTGCAGCTTGTCGAGCGCGCCCTGCTGCAAATCGGCGATCGCGCCGATCTTACCTTGGTAGAGCGTCAGCTGGCGGGTGAGCTCGCCCTGCGTCGCTAGGTCGGACATCACGTTGAGCGGCGAGCCCGAGTTCGGGTCGACACCGCTCGCGCCATAGGCAGCCTCCGCCTGGCCCATCTTGCGCGCCGTGTTCTGCTTGTCGATCGCCGCCTGCGCCTCGGCCTGCTGCTCGGCTTCCTGGGCGCGCTGCTGCTCGACCTCGGCGTTGTATTTGGCCGCGTTCGATTGCGCGACGCCGGAGGCGATCGATCCCACCGCGGCCACGCCTGCCGCCGCGATGGCGGCGATCTCACCGATTCCCAGATCAGCCATTTAAACCTCCTAGATGAATTGATCGACAGAGCGCCGTCGTCCGCTGGTACCAATTCGCCGACGCCAGGTTGGCGACGAGACCGAGCGACGGAAGGCCGAGCCTGTCGGCTTTGTCGGCCGCCAGCCCGAGCAACGTTCCGACACGGCTGCATATCGCGGCCGCGCATAGGCGCGCACCCAAGCCGATATGGTGAAGGCCAGCGCGCCAGGTGACTTGCTCACCGGCGAGACTTCTGGCGTGAGCGTCGGCACGCCGACCGGCATCAGGCATCTTTGAACCTCACGAGAAGGAAGTGATCGGAGCCGTCCGGGGCGTAAGCACGCAGCCGTGCCTCGAGTACGAAACCGAGGTGATGCGCCCAGCGATAGGCAGCCTGGTCGCAGGCATCGACCGTGCATTCGAGGCGCCGAAATCGGCCGGAGGCCTGTAGCGCGCCCAACCACCGGCGCGCATGCGCAAGAGCACGCCGAAAGTGCCTCCACTCCGCATGGATGCCCGGCGTCATCCAGACGAGCCCTCGACCCGGCCAGAGCTCCATGACGCCGCCGGCGCCGACGATGTATCCGCTGTCGAGCAGCGCGAAACCGAAACCAGGTCGCGCTGCAAAGCGCCGCACGAGATCATCACTGACGACCGACGCAGGACCGCCCAATCTGTCCGCGACGGGCAGCCATCGCAGCAGGTCCGCCGTCAGCTCGACGAAACGCGGCCCTGTTGTCCACCCGTCCGGCGTGATGAATGTGCTCGGCTCGGTCAGGAGCGTCATCATTCGGTCGGTCCTGATCCCTCGCTCGGTGCCGCCGGCGCCGGGTAGGCTTCGCGGTAGGCCGCCGAAACGCTTTCGACTGCAGCCGCGTGGTCGGGGTGATTCTTGTCGAGATAAGCCGGATCCTTTCGGCCTTGATCGATTCGCTCCTGCGCCGACAGCTTCGGCACGACCTGGCCGTTCCTCACCTCGAGGCGCATGATTTCAGGCGCCGCGTTGGACCGCCCTTCGCCTGGAGGGAATTCGCTTTCATAGATACGCGTGACGCGGTCGACCGCCGCCTTGTGGTCGGGATGATGGCGATCGCGGTACGCGGGATCGGCCATCAGCTGCTCGAGCTTCCGAGCCGTGTCTGGCGAAGGCGCATCGCGATCGCCGGCCGGCGCGCCTGATGGATCGACGCTCGGATAGGCGACCTCCATCAGGTGCGCCGTCCGAGCGACACGATCGGCATGTTGCGGATGACTCTTGTCGAGGTAGGCGTCGAGGTATTCGTCGGATGTCTGCGCCCACGCGAGCACCGCAGCCGCATCTTCCGCATCGAGGTTGGCGAACGGGTTCTCCGGCGTCGGCTGACGGCCGGTGCCAGGCTTCGCCGGCCAGGCCTCCGGCTCACCGGCAGCACTCTGCGGGTGCTCGTGAGCGAAATAATTGACCATCTCGGCGAAAGTCTTCACCGCTTCGTGATACCTTCCCGGTTTAACCTGCTTGCCGCCGATCTCTATCGTCCCGCCGCTGTTCCGGTAGGCGGCGACGACGGGCGCCTGTGTACGCGCCCAATCGAGCACTGCATTGGCCTCGGCCCTGGTGAGGCGATCGGGATGCTTAAACGTCATGCCGCTGTAGCGCGCCAGGTCCTCTAGCAGCAGCTCTGAAAGCAATCGGTTGACGCGCATGGCTTAGGCCTTTGCCGGGACGATGTGAAAGGTTCCAGCGGAGCTCCCGAGCGCGAAGACACGATGGCCCTGGTCGCGCAGGTACCGCGCGGCACGTTCGGCATCCTCCTGCGATTCCCAGTGGCGGATCATCGCCGTAACGTAGAAGACCGCCTTTTCCTCTTCCTCGATCAACGTGCTCTTGCATCGTGGATCAGCGCCGTTGATTGCCAGGCGAAGAAAGTCCCGGCTCTCGTGGCCGGCACCCTTCTCCGGGTCGGCCGTAAACAGATTGGCGAGGGTGTGCTGAAGCCGCGCGGCAAAGGCCGGCACCCCAAAGACCCGCACAGCCTCGCCGGTTCCAACTGCGCGAGCGAGCTCGACACCGATCTGGTGTGATTCGCGCATAGCCGCCCCCAATTCCTCGGCGCACTGTTGGACACGGCGAGCGCTGGCCAGCTTCCGATCGGCGAGGGCACCGACGCTGCGGATTTTAGCTTGTTCCGCCTTGCGCTCCGCCTCGGCCCTTTCCTCTCGAGCGCGGGCTTCAGCTTGATGGATTGCGCCCTGCAGTTCGCGCACATAGCCGCGGTAATGGTGCAGCCGTTCGTCCAGGTCTTTTAGCTTGGCGGTGGCGCCTGGATCGCCCAGCTGTGCTTCAAAGGCGGCCTGCTCGCGCTGCGCCTCAAGCTCGGCGATCTTGCCGTGGGTTTCGTCGGACCGCTTCTGGAAATCCGCGATCCACTCGGCGGTCGACTTGTTCCCCATCAGCCGGGCAATCCGGTCCTTTATCGATCCCATCGGGTCACCTTCCTTTCCGTTGGCTGGCGATCAGCGCCGGGCGAACCCGGTTCGCCCGTGCGTGATCGGCAGCGATTTCAAAACTGGGGGAAAAAAGAAAAAGCACGCCGGCAGGGGGGCGCACGACGACGAGACGCGAAAACCGGGGGTACCCCCTGCGCGGATTTTTTCGGACGAAGGCGGAGGGCCGGCCAGGCCGCAGCGCGCAGCAGGTATCGGCCGCCAGGCCGGAGGGGAAGCGGGCGATCTGACACCTAGAGCGGACTGAAAGACCGCTACTCAGCCATGGCGAGAGGCGCAGATTTGTGCGGGTTCCAGTGTATGCCGATGAAGCGATGCCACCGTATTTGCCACCGAACGCTGCTGAGATCGCCCCACCCCGACCCCCAGTTGCTGCGGAAAAATTCGCGCGGCCCATCCATGGGCGCACAGCGCAGAGAGCGCTCGGCCGATTTCCTGGAACGAGTTGGCCGCACCCAAATTCGGGTCGGCGCGGCAGCCGGCCGGATTCGCGCACCGGCGCTTGCCGAGCTCGCAGCTCACGCGCGATCGCACCGGAAACGGGGCCTTTGAATGGTCCGAAACCTGGGAGCGATCGAGCACGGACATCGGCCCAGGAGAGGCCTGCCGAGGCATATGCCCCCAATATTTTATTTGTTTTCAACGCTGTGACGGTCATTTTCTCTACCGTCACAGCACCGTCACACGGCGCGGCCTCTCCTAAGTCACTGATACAGATACATCTTTCGATGTAAGTAGATGGAATGTGACGCTTGTGACGTTGTGACGGTCGCGTGCGCGCATAAGCGATCCATCGCGTATCTTCTCCGATCGCGTGGACGTGTTTTTCTATACGTATGCATTTGACCGTCACAACCGTCACAACCGTCACAGCATTGATTTCATTGGTATTTTCTGTGACGGTCTTTGTGACGGTCGGAAAACCGTCACAGCGATCCGCGCTCAATCTTTGATTGAACAATCGGGTCGGGGCCGGGCCGGGGAAGGGCAGCAAAAGCGACACATGCGTCGCTTTTGGGAGCCTCGGTTTCTCGTCATGCCAAGGGGTTAGGCGCGTCATGCGCTCATTGGCGATCATGGCTCGTCCATATGCGGAAGTGGTGGCGTCCAGGGCCGCCCTGGCTCGTCAGCGTCAGCGCCGCCGAGAACGAGCGCCATCGGGATAAGCGTGGCCTTGCCGGTCGCCTTGTCGCCGGTGGTGCCGAAGCGGACGGCCGTGCCGGAGGGCATCGCGCCAGGCAGCCGGCGCAGCGCCTGGCGCCATACGCTCGAGGCGCCCGGCTTTTCCGCCCAATGCGTGCCAGCGAACAGGTCGGCGAGGCCTCGGTGCGAGTTGGCGACCGCAAGCCACTTCGGCAGGCGCGGCGTGCCATCGAACAGAACCTTCAGCCCGTAGGTGCCGAGCAGTCGATTCGCTTCCAGCGGCTCGCCTTGCGTCTCGCCGGCGGCGATCGCGACGAAGTGATCGAGGGTCTGCCGCGTCCCGCTGCGATAGGGATCGATCGGCGACGTCATGAGATGCCGCAGGCACCGATCTTCGTCCTGTGCCTCTTCCTCGTTCTCGGCGAGACTCGCGGCGCCGAGCTGCGAGATCCAGCCGTCCGCGCTGTCGGCCTCGGGCATCGCGTCGAACAGCAGCACGTCGGCGCATGCAAGCAAGGTCCCGAACTGGTCGGCGCCGCGCGCATTGTGGCCGGCCAGGGCGAGCTCGGCCCGATAGTAGGCCAGCGTCTCGTCGAACCGCCCCCACCCGTCGACCAGGCGCCGCCTGAGCGCAACGCCGGCGGCCGACCAGCGCTTGGGTTCGAGGGCTGGCGATCTGGCGCCCGGCGGCAGCTCGCCGAGCTCGAGGACGGCCAGGCGCGATCGATCTTGCGGCTGCAATGACGGCATCAGGATCGATGAAAAGAGAAACGCCGACCGCGCCTTGAATTCCGACGCCTGGTGATCGGCGCCGCCGCGGAGGACGAGGCCTCCGCTGGCGGCCTGGCGAGCAAGCTTGACGATCGCGTTGCCCTTGCGGTTGTCCTCTTCCGCCTCGAGCTCGTCGACCGCGACGGGCAAGGTCGAGTGGCGCAGCTTCTGCCAGATGCCGGCGGCCGAGGGATCGCTGACCTGCACGACCGAGCCCAGGAGATGGCGCACGAGCTCGTGGAGGGTCGACTTGCCGGTCCCCCGGCTGCCGGTGATCCAGATCAACGGCCGCCATCCCAGCGCGCCGCCTATGATTGCGGCGCCGACCCATCCCAGCAGCAGCACGGCATCGATTTCGCCGCGACGCCAGTTCCAGCTCCGCAGCAGGGACAGCAGCTCGCCGGCGGGACCATGCTCGCCGGGCTTTGCGATCTCCGGCGATGGACGAGGCATTCCGGGCGCGGCCGGATAGACGTAGCGGCCGATGACGCCAGGCGAGCCCTCGACACGGCGGGAGTAGGCCTTCGGTCCTCGCGGGAACGAGAGGATCACATCGCCGCAATGGAGGACGAGTTCGCCTTCGTCGCCGCGCCAGGCGCCCAGGCCGCGCTCGGTTTCGAATGGCTGCCAGGGACCCTTCCGGGCGCATGCTGCCATCAGCGCCTCGGACCCGGCCTCTGGCCGCCAACCGGTCACATCGCCATCGCGGCCGAGACGAGGCCAATATTCGAAAAGCTGCCAGGTGTAATCGCCGAAGAGGCCTGCGATCCCGAGCCGCGTATGCTCGTCCACCTTCAGAGCGATGAGCTGGCGATTGGCGTCGAGATAGAAGCGCGTCTTTCCGTCGATGCCGAGGGGAATGACGCGACAGCCCTCGGGAAGCCGCTTGCTCGACGAGCTGGATTTTTCTTCTACGTTCTCGGCCGGCGCGCCGACCGGTATTGCGCCGGCGATGCTTTCGGCCACGGTCGAAATGTTCCGGCGCGTCACGCCACCCCCTGCAGGCAATCGTTGAAGTCCTTGCCGATCGGCGAGCGCGCGATTCGCACCTCGCGCCCCTCGCTCGTGAACCGCGCGATCGCCCGGTTCAGCCCCTTCGTGGCCTGTTCGTTGTCGTCGTCATTGTCGGCCGCGATGATGACCGTCTCGACCGATCGCGGCAGCACCAGGTTGCCCAAATTGCCCAGCGATACAGCCGCCATGATCCGGTGCTGCGGGCACGCCAGTGCGATCGACAGGGCGTCCTCGATGCCCTCGGTGAGCACGACCGTCTCGCCGATCGGCGCGTCGCGCAGAGGCTTCATGGAAGCCCCGCGCCATAGCCGGATCGCGCCGCCCTTGAAGCTGCCGATCGTCTTCTTCGGCTCTTTGAGGCCAGGGACCTTCGTCACGCGGCCGTCGGACTGCACCGCGAGCCAGGTGCGATGACAAGCGATGAGCGAGCCCTCGTGGTTGGTGATCGTGGCCACCATCGCGGGGAATTTCTGCTTCGCCTCGGTATTCCAAAGGGCGGGGTGAAACTTGATGGCTCTAGGCTGGCGCTCGAGCTCCGCCAGATCGATGCCGCGTCCCCTGAGATAGCGATCGACGGGCGTTCCAGCGACGCGCTCTTGCGCCGAGAGCCAGATGCGGCGCGCTGCCTCGCGGTTCTTGCGGCTTTCGTCCGGCGGGGGTACCGCTTTTCGGACGATCGGCGCCGGCGCCGCGCTGTCGAGCGCGAGCCAGGCGCGAGACCATTTCAGCGCCTGCGCCTTGTCGCCGGCGAACAGACATTGGGCCACCAGGTCGAGCGCGTCGCCGGTTTCGCCGGTCGAGAAATCAGACCAGATGCCGGCGCGAGAGCCGTGCAGGTGAACTGCCATGGAACGGCCTGCCTCGCCCGCAAGCGATCCAACCCGCCATTCCGCCCCTTCGCGGACGCCGGCGGCGAGCAGATGCTGGCAGAGCGGTAGCGCCTGAGCGGCCAAGGCGGCGACAATCTGGTCAATCGGCACCAGCGCCGTCCCGCTCATAGGAGGGCGAACCCGGTTCGCTTGTCGCTGATCGCCGCTCACCAGAGCTCTTTCGCCTGCGGTGGCAAAGGCAAACGGATTTCGAAACGATCGCCGGCCCTGTCGACCACCTTTAGCAATTGCTCGCGCTCGAGGGCCGCGATCGAAAAAGAGATTTCGATAGGAGTTAGGTGGGTTCGCGCGGCAAGTCGCTCGATGGAGCTCGTATTCACCCATTCAGCTTCGAGGGGGCGCGTGTTCTCGGCGATGGCCTGAAGCACGCTGAATTCGCGCGGAGGAAGGTCGCTTTGATTCCTTGCCCAAAGCAACGCGTCGAACATCTAGGCCGCCTTGCCCGCGCCGGCGTTCCGCAGCATTTCCTCGAGCGCGCAGACCGGCACGCGGAGGATCTTGCCGATTCGGATGACAGGAAAGTCGCCGCGCTCGGCCGCGGCATAGCTCGCGTTCCGGCCAAGCCCGAAGTACTCCCGCCCGGCCTCAGGGACGCTGATGGTCTTAGGTGGTTTCTGCGGGGCTAGCTGGCTCACGATGAACCTCCGAAAAACGAATCAAGTCGAACGGAGGCTATGGGGACAAATATGGTTCCGTCAAGGATCTTGAATGACCCCATATGGGTATGTTACTGGTTGTCCCGTTTCGTCCCTTCTAGTGGTTTGGTCGCCCATGGTTACGAGAGATCCTTCCGCACCAGTGCAGCTAAAGCTTCGCATGAGGGAGCGATTGCGCGCGCAGATCGACCAGGCTGCGAAAGCGAAAGGTGTCAGCCTCAACGCGGAGATTGTCGATCGCCTCCAGTCCTCGACGCTCACCGAGGTCCTGTCCGAAGGGTGGTTCGGGTTGGCCGACCTGCAACGCTTCCAGCATTACGTGCAGGTCATCAAGCTGGCCCTCGCGGCCGTACGCGAGCCAGAGGACCTGTGGTTGGGATACGCGCAGTACGTCCCATTTCCGATCGACGCCAACGATCACGCGGCCGTCAAAGCGGCCAACGAAGCGATCCGACGGGAAGTTGATCGCGAACGTCGAGCATCACGCGAATTTATGGCGACACACGGTGAAGCGACGCCGGCCGACATGGTTCGCAAGATTCCACCTGAGGGGCGCGCCCCCGGCGAAATCCATCCTGACGCGATCCATCGCGACCACGCCAGGCGCGTCGAAAGAGCATCGACCACAACCCGGAAACGGAGGAAGCCCACATGAGCAAGCGTCGCACACCTGGCGAAGGCGGCCTCCGCCAGCGTAGCCCCAGATCCTGGGAGATCAAATTCGACGCCGGCGTCGACCCGAAGACGGGGAAGCGGCTCACGCGGTTCACCACCGTGCGCGGGACCAAGAAAGACGCGCTCGAGGCGTTGGCGAAATATCGCAATCAACGCACCGAGGGCACGTTACTCGAGCCGAAGCGGATCACCCTCGCCGCCTTCCTCGAACTCTGGCTGACTGGCCAGCAGCACCGCGTCAGCGCAAAAACCTGGCAGCGTTACGCCGAGATCGCGCGGAAGCACCTGATCCCTGCGCTCGGCGCCCATCCGCTCTCCAAGCTCACGCCGCTGCACCTTGAGACCTATTACAACGAGACTGTGACGAAGCCTCGCAAGCGGACGAAGCGAGGCGGGGCGATCGACGAACTCGCGCCCCTGTCGGCCCACACGGTGCGGCATCATCACCGCGTGCTGAGCCAGGCACTGAAGCAAGCCGTGCGGCTTCGCCTTCTCGCCTTCAATCCGGCGAACAACGTCAATCCGCCGCGGCCACTCCACAAGGAAATGCGCATCCTCGACCACGCCCAAACGGGCGTTCTACTCAAGGCGGCCAAGGGGTCGCCGATTGAACTCGTGGTGTTGATCGCCGTCACCACCGGCATGCGTCGCGGCGAAATCCTCGGGATGCGCTGGAAGGATCTGAACCTGGAGGCCCGCACGCTTTCCGTGGCGCAGACGCTTGAGGAAGTCCGCGACGAGACGACGCGCAAAATGCGGCTCACCTTCAAGGCGCCGAAGACCGATCGCAGCCGCCGGACGATCACCCTGCCGGAGATGACGGCAGAGGCTCTGAGGCTTCACCGTGTCGAGCAGGCCAAGCAACGGCTTCGCGCCGGCGCGGCCTACGACAATGCGGACCTGGTGTGCTGCGACGAGCTCGGCGCGCCCTTGCGGCCGCACTACATCACCCAGGCCTTCGCCAAGATGGCCGCCGGGCTGAAGCTGCCGGTGCGATTCCACGATCTCCGGCACACGCACATCAGCCACCTACTCGCGGCCGGCGTTCACCCCAAGGTCGCGAGCGAGCGCGCCGGACACGCTAGCGTGTCAATCACGCTCGACGTATACAGCCACCTCATTCCTGGGATGCAGGAGGACGCCGCCAACAAGATCGATGCGGCCCTGAAAGCACACCTGGATACGACAGGTGGCAATTAGGTGGCAAAATCGCTATCTACGGCCCCGAAAGGCGCAGAATGCCGGCTTAGCTCAGCGGTAGAGCAGCGGTTTTGTAAACCGAAGGTCGGGGGTTCAATCCCCTCAGCCGGCACCACATCCAACCGAGATTCATCCAAGGAGAATTTTGTTAGGTGCTGTCTCAGTTTGGAAAATCGATCAGGCTCGCCATTAGGCGGCCCCCCCGCTCGGTTAGCTCTTGCACCTCGATCCAAACCTCCGCATGGAGTTCGCTGGGAAATCCATAGAGGACGTACGGCACGCGACCCGGATAGGTAATCTCCACTCCGCAGGTCAGATCGTCAAATTCGATAATGCGATATGTCGTCACGGGGTTTGGCCTCATTCCAGAGGACTACGATCGAAAGGCGAAGAGGTTCCGCTCAAAGTGATACTCGCCGCTCATTCCGACGCGGGGCCGAAGGCTGGTCCACTGACATACGGACGAACATAGGCGGAACAAACCGACTCGACCAGTCTGCCCCGCCTCGGTACGATCGTGTCATGAGGCGGCATTCCAGGCCGAAAGGAAGTCCTGTGGAAAAAAGGGTTTTCAGGGGTGCGACACAGGCCGAAGCCGAGGGAATTGCGAATGATTGGCTGAGGGATCATCCGCGCGTCAAACAGAAGGACCGGATGGTCGTGATGGGGGGGCCCATAGCCATGCGCGAAGAGGATTGGATCGTGACCGTCTTCTACGATGACGGCGAGCTGAGCTAAGCCCTGCGGGGCAGGTGCGCGAAGCAGCTTCGCGGGAGAGAATTCGAGGTGATTATTGGCCGATCTCGGCTCCCTTGAGGCGCAACAGGCCGCTTTGGCGAAAATTGTCGCTGATCCCAAGCTCGGGCCGGTTTACGACTATTGGCGCCGGAAATGTGGCGAAGGCGGCTTGCCCCGACCTGGCGATATCGACCCCGCCGGCCTCCCGCTCGCCATACTGCCTTATCTGACCCTGCTCGACGTTATAACTAATGCAGCGATTTCCGTACAACTTACCTGCTGCTCAACGGGCGGCGAGCGGCCCGTGGCCGAGCGTCGTCAACATTTCGTTCCCGTCCTCGCCAACCGACACCATTTCCTCGCCCAGATAGCCGCCGGGAGCGAAGACGCGGATTGCGAGCACCATGCCGGCGGCCACCCGTTCCGCCTTTTCCGTCGCGCGTTCGAGCTGGCCGCCGGCGAGAAAGCCTTCGTGACCAAGGCCGAGGCTATAGACCGCGAAGCTGCCGCCGGCGCGGGCTGCGGCGCTGCCTTCAAAGGCCGTGCGCAGCATCGCGCCGTTCGCGCCCGGCCGCGCCGCACGCATCAACCGATCAGCGGCCTCCCGCCAGCGTCCCCAGGCCTCTCGATGCGCCGCATCCGGCCCGCGTCGGCCACACCACCAGGTTCGTGCGAGCGAGCCCTCATATCCGGACCACAGCGCTCCGCCCGAGAGGGTCACCGCCTCTCCGTCATCGAGAGTCCCGTCACCCGTCACCGCCTTGGGCTTCCCATCCGAACCGATAGCGGCGAAAGCGCCCTGTTGCGCAAATTGCGAGGTCCCCAGCACGCACATGCGTTCGAGGTAAGCGGCCTGCAGCGCCTTCTCGCTGACACCCGGCGCGATCGCCTCTGCGGCGGCAAAGATCGCGGATTCGGCGATCGCCGCGGCGGTACGGATGCACAGGATCTCGTCGGGCAGCTTGATGCGCCTGAGGCTCCGCATCATCCCTTCGGCCGGGACCAATTCGGCACGTCCGACCGTCTGGCCGAGAAGGCTCTGGAACAGCGGCGTCATTCCGTCCACGCCGATGCGCCGCGCGTCCGAGAGGCCGGGCGTCTCCGCCGCCAGCCGCACGAATTTTTCCGGACTCCAGGTGAGTGGGAAGATATCGTCGGGCGCCATCTCCTCGGGCATGCCCTCATAGCTGGCCGAATGAGAGAGGAGATGGATCGCGCCGGTCGCGCGCACCATCGCCGCGGAGGGCGCGAAGGGCCTGGAGCCCGCGGTCCATAGCCGGCGGGCGCCGGTGATGTAGCGGACATTGGCCTCGCGCCCGAAGATGCAGGCGTCGAGCCCCTCGCGCTCCATGGCGGCGAGGACGCGGCCGCGGCGCCGGGCGCGCAGATCGCTGAAGGCGATGCGGTCGCGGTGCTCCAGCATCGCGGTGCCGAGATTGGGCGTAGCGAGAAGATCCGTCATCGCGCTTGCCTCACTCGAACGGGGAGTAACCATAGGAGGTCAGCTTCTCGAAACCGGTCTCGGTGACGTGGATGATCTCCTCGCTGCGATAGCCGCCGACGCCGTCGCGCCATACCACCGGCTCCAGCACGAAGACCATGCCAGATCTGAGCACGTAGGCATCGTCGAACGCCCGCCCCAAATCGGCGCCGACAATCGGCGGCTCCGCGCTGTCTACCCCCAGGCCGTGGCCCAGATAGTAGTGAGCGAGCTTGTACTTCTTCTCGACTTTCTCCGCGGCCCTTACGAGATCGCCCGACGTGGCGCCGGGCCGAAGTACCGCGTAGACCTCGTCCATCAGCTCGCGCCAACGCTCATAACAGGCGCGAAGCTCCGGCGACGGCTTGGGATCGACGGCGCAGATCCAGGTCTTGCCGAAATCGGAATGGTAGCCGTTCCAGGAGATGCCGGTGTCGGAGAGGATGAGGTCGCCTTCGCGCAGGAAGCGGTCATTGCTGGCCAGTGGAAATCCGACGTCGCCATTGGCCGTGATCGTGCCGCAGGAGACCGATTTCGGCGTCAAGCTCCAGATCGGATCGATGATCGAAGACGACGCGCCAAGCTCGAAACAGCGCTTGAAGAAGATCGCCGACAGCTCGTTCTGACGCACGCCGGGCTTCAGCGCCGCCTCGACGTCGACCATCGCGATCTCGTTGATGCGCTGGGCCTCGCGAATGCAGGCGACTTCGTCAGCCGTCTTCTGGAGGCGCGCGCCCAAGGTCGCCACGGTGCCGTCGCAAAGCTCGATCCCCCGAAGAAGGGCCGGCAGGCGCGCCAGCATCGGGCCGGTCAGCTCGTCGAGCCCGATGCGCCGTGCGTCCGGCAGGACCTCCCGCACGGCCCGCGCCAGCGCATCGACGCCGGCGTCGAGCTCGATCGCGATCGGCGCGCGGACATTGTTGCGCGGGATTTCGGACATCACCAGCTCGGGCCAAGCGGTCCAAACATGCGGCGCGCCCTTGGCCGGGACTATTGCGACGACAGCCTCGTAGTGAATGCGCATCGCGTCCGCGCAAGGCTGGCCGATCCCGGCATATTCCTGGTTGGAGGCGCCGACGAGTATGAGGCCGTCCAGTCCATGGGCCGCCATCGCATCGGACAGGCGCGCGAGCCGTGCCGCCCGCATGCGCTTGAGGTCGACGTCCCCGCTCCCCATGCGTCCTCCCTTTCTTCTAAAGGATAGTAGACGCCGATCCGTGGCGCGCACAACAAAAAGGCCGGAGGGGGTGAGCCTCCGGCCTCGATGCTTGCGGTGGTCGACGGACTTAGAAGTCCATGTCGCCCATGCCGCCCATTCCGCCGCCGCCCGGCATCGGGGGGGCTTTCTTTTCCGGCTTCTCGGCGATCATCGCCTCGGTGGTGATGAGCAGGCCGGCGACCGACGCCGCATCCTGCAGCGCGGTGCGGACGACCTTCACCGGATCGATGATGCCGGCCTTCACCAGATCGGCAAACTCGCCCTTCTGGGCGTCGTAGCCGTAGTTGGTGTCCTTCGACTCCTGCAGCTTGCCGACGATGATCGAGCCGTCGACACCGGCATTCTCCGCGATCTGACGGGCCGGAGCCTGCAGCGCGTGCTTGATGATGTCGATGCCGCGACGCTGATCGTCGTTGGTCGGCTTCAGGCTGCCGAGGGCCTTCTGCGCATAAAGGAGCGCGACGCCGCCGCCGGCGACGATGCCTTCCTCGACCGCGGCGCGGGTCGCGTGCATCGCGTCTTCGACGCGATCCTTGCGCTCCTTCACCTCGACCTCGGTCGCGCCGCCGACGCGGATCACCGCAAC
>Ga0070738_10002359_pt1 | contig 29691 bp, 23 predicted proteins | sample Coa_R2_2_FD_66446 | JGI IMG/M metagenome (GOLD analysis project Ga0070738, IMG submission 66446) | Surface soil microbial communities from Centralia Pennsylvania, which are recovering from an underground coalmine fire - Coalmine... | ecosystem: Environmental > Terrestrial > Soil > Unclassified ...
CTCATCCCGAAGGCGTTCGTCCTCCTCATCCCGAAGGCGTTCGTCCTCCTCATCCCGAAGGCGTTCGTCCTCCTCATCCCGAAGGCGTTCGTCCTCCTCACCCGCCAGGTGTGCATCCGCCTCACCCAGAAGGTACTCATCCGCCTCATCCCGAAGGAGTTCATCCGCCTCACCCAGAAGGTACTCATCCGCCTCATCCCGAAGGAGTTCATCCGCCTCACCCGCCAGGAGTTCATCCGCCTCACCCAGAAGGTACTCATCCCGATTTCTCCCAATTTGACAAAAAAGAAGGACCAAAAACGGATTATTTTTAAACAATTTCAATGAAATTCCTCATCCCTTCACAATATGGATCTCGATAGTGTGTCAAAGCAAGGTGTTTGATACTGCCTTCTTTGACAATTTCCTTCTTAAGACTATGCAAATATCTTCCAATTACATTTCAAAAATTGTCATTTATTCATCTAAATAACATCTCAATAATAAGTAGCTCTTGTTGTCCATAGTCAGGCTTGACACACCACTTTGATTGCTAGTAATATATTTCTGCTGTGAATAGTCTATATAGCTATAAACAAAACATTAAAGCCGCAGTAAAATGCTAATTTAATGTGAATGACGAGCTAGTAAATTTGCTAGTTCTCTGACTTGCTTAAAATGCCACAATGAGCCCGAAAAAAATAAACGCTTACGGCAGACAAGTGTATGCTTGTACATACTGTGTAAGCCATTGCTGACTTTAGTGTTGGAAGATCCTTTAGTCTGCCGACCTAGGCAACAGCTAGTTAAGATGGGAAACCGCGAAAACAAATAAGACCGTCCCTGAGTTCAATGATATTAAAAGCTCTAACCTCGTTGAAACAGGCATGAGTGCTTTACATGGGGCTTATCTACCATTCATTTAACCTAGATACATTTTCCCTGTTCTTTTATTCCCTATTTACCTATCTTTGCATAGTTTAGATTTTCTCGGCCTATGTCCACTTACCAAAAAAAGGCAAAGGGCAAGAATGGATTATATTTTGCCTTCAGCGACAGGGTTTAAAGTCCCTAAACTTAATTATTGGCAAATTAACAGGGGGTGTTATTAGTCAAGTGGGATTTGTGACAATCTGAAGTTTCTTTAAGGTTTTTTTAAGATCTCGCATCGAGCAAGTGCATGCTTATAAGAAACGAAACTAGAAAGCATTTAGGATAACGCAGTAACCACTCAAAATTATTTTGTTAAGAAATTTTATAAAAAACCGAAATCATGCGCAAAATATTTGATTAATACACGTAGTCAGCTTAAAGCTAACTGTCTTACGGCTTGTAAATGCACTCTATTTTGATTTGGCTTTTCTCTAATCAAGTTAGGAAAAAGACTGGATATTAAGTGCATAGTAAATGGGGTCAATTATATTGCTTTTATCAATGGTCTAAAACATGAGCACCTGACTTAATAGTCAATATCAATTTGTAAACTCAATACCCGTGAATGGATTGCCTCAAATCTCTCAACCAATTTTAAGGAAGAGAGAGGAAGTGTTTTCTCAAATGGCATTCTCTGGTCAAAGTTTTCTCATGCCGCGATCGCAGCACAGGGATTTTCTTAGATCACGTTCTATGGGTTATGAATTGCCATCTCAGACCAATAGAATCTATAGCTTTAACTAACTAGACAACGGTTTGTGGACTCAATCAATTTTATTCACGGATATTGGTTTTCAGAGCTTACTCTAAAGCTGTAAAGCTAGCTGAAATTCTATCAAGACAGTCACAAATCAAAATGAGGTATGGGGGTATTATGAACGGATTAGTACAGGTTTTTAAGCAAACACCAATTTTCAGGCGTAAAGAGAACACACAAAAATCTTCCGAGTTTGTTGTTGCTCAAGATACAGGTATCGCTGAAGACATTAGCCGCACTGACAATCAGAAAAAGCCAGAATCAATTCCTAATGGGGTACAGCAAGAACCACCTATTATGTTTGATGTCAATCATCAAGAAGAGTTGCAACAACCCCCTGATGAGATTGGCGAAGAGCTTCCTAATGAGGCACCACCACCTCCCCCTCGTATACCTGACGTATGGATCTACGACACACAAGCATACGATCTAACTGACTTCATCAAGAAGCATCCTGGTGGTGAATTCTTCATTGGACGCATGAAAAATAGAGATATCACGACACTAGTGAATATTTTTCATCCCAACCCAGAAAAAGTTAAGAAAATTCTTAAGCAATATGCTTTGAATCGGGAAGCTGTACCAGAAGATATGCATCCCAAATATGCTGCTCCCGAATTTTTATTTCGTGAAGGTTTTGATGGCTGGAGAGATACTCCAAAATTCTATTTTGGCAACGAAGGGCAACTTCTTAATCAGATTAAGGCAAGACTGAACACGCCAGAAATGAAAAAGAAAGTTGCTCAAATGGATTCCATATTTGATGCAGTCACAATAGTTTTGGGCATTCTTTACATTCTTGTGCAAGTGCTGCGATTAAATTTCACGCAGTATATGCCAATCTATTTGTTTGTTCCACTCATGGTGATGCTCAGAATCTCACTTGCAGGTGCTGGTCACTATCTCATTCATCGACCACAAGTTAAGTGGAATAAAGCACTTGAACAGATTTTTGATCTCAACTACGTTCCTATGGCTTTCGTTGTGACTGATGGTCACAGCTTAATGCATCATCCATTTACCCAAAGCGAAGTTGACATCAAGAGGAACGTTTTCACAGCCATGTTGGAACTTCCCAGGTACTATCGAGTTCCAGTTCATACCCTACACAAATTGGCGCACGTTCTTAGTGGCATGTTCATTCGCAGTGTTGAGATATGTATATTGGGGTTCAAGTTTGGTGTAAAAGACATGTATGGCTCTTGGCAAAGAAGCCTTCCCCACTATATAGGTCTCTTTAGTATGCGTCTACTTCTTCTCGGGGAATTAATTTTATTTTGGATGCATGGCGATCTTGTAGCTTGGTTGATCCAATTTGCTCTTACTTTATGGATCAGCACATTCATGATTGTTGCTAGCCACGATTTTGAAGAGATGGAAAAAGATGATGCTATTAGATATACATCAGATTGGGCAGCTTTCCAAATCCTCAACTCCTATGATTTGACGATGATTGGTAATAAATATATTGACTGCTTTTTATCAGCAGGTCTGAGTCCACATCGTGTACACCACGTACTTCCATATCAAAAAAGTGGCTTTGCAAATATCATCAGCGAAGACATTGTCCGAGAAGAAGCAGAGAAATTTGATATAGAGTGGTCGAAACCCAAAAACTTCTTTCTTGATCGCCTTCCCGTCCTGGCAAAATATTACTTGTTTGGTCCATCAAGAATGGCGAAAGAAAACAACTTTGGATTGTTGAAAGAGCATCTTCATCCAAAAGCATTACAGAGAGCAATGAAATATATTCTTGAGGGTATTGTTGGTATCGGATCAATCTAACGAATAAATAGCCAGTAGAGCTTTCCGAAAACCAAAATACAAGTGTTGTAGTAGATAGAAAGAGTTTAAATTTCAGAACAATTCTCGTTACTACTTAGTAGCGAAATGTTATGGATATTTGGAAATTTGACAGCAATCGTTGCAAGTAAGAATACAAAACCAAGACTGTTATGCATGCTAAGACGACCGCAACAATACATAACCAAATAGAGAGTAGCCCTTTTACTCAGCCAACCCCGATTAACTCCAAACATGACCTTTATGAACCAGGTTTAAGAAGGTCGAAGCAGTTTTTACCAACCATTGAGAGTATAGCAACTGGTATTCCCAACAATATTATTCGACAATCTGATGCAGCTAAATTAGTTGCAAATCTCCCGAACTTAGAGCAAAATCGAGCACGGATTGAGAAGCTTTATAAGAATACTCAAATTGAGACAAGGCATCTAGCAGTTAACTTGTTGTCTGATGAGGCACTTGCTCTGCTTGGGAGCGGTAACAGCATTCAGTCTCGTATGCAGATGTATCAGAAGTATGCTGTTCCCTTAGCTGAAGAAGTTGCAAAAAAAGCACTCTTAAAGGCCTCTGCAAATTTTGAGGCTAACAATCATTTCCACTCAGAACTCAAAATTGAAGATTCTATCGGTCTCATTGTTTTTGTATCGAGTACAGGTTTTGTAGCACCAGGAATCGATACAGAGTTGATAAAGATTCTTGGACTCAGACGAGACATAGCTCGAGTTACAGTGAATTTCATGGGTTGTGCAGCCGCAATGAATGGGCTGCGTGTTGCCTGCGACCATGTACGAGCTCATCCCACACACAAAGTTCTTTTAGTGTGTTTAGAACTTAGCTCAGTCAATGCTGTGTTTGAAGATGACATTAATGATGTTATTATTCACAGCATTTTTAGTGATGGGTGTGCAGCAGTAGTGATTGGGGCTTGTGAACAAGAGCAAGCTATAGCTCAAGGTAAAGTCGTCATTAGAGATCACCTAAGTTACCTTGTTGAAGATACCGAAGATGGTATTGTTCTTGGTATTCGAGATAATGGAATCACTTGTCAACTGTCACGTCAATTGCCTGACTATATTAAGAAAGGTGTAGGTCCAATTATCGAACGTTTTTTAGCAAGTCATGCGCTTACGAAAGAGAATATTGATCTCTGGGCTGTTCATCCTGGGGGCACACGCATTATTGAGAATGCACAACATTCTCTTGGACTTAGTGATAGTCAAGTTGCTGACAGTTGGGCAATCCTCCGTCAGTATGGCAACATGCTTAGCCCCTCAGTATTGTTTGTCATAGAACGGATGCTGCAAAGAAGCGAACAGAAATCTCTTAGTGTTGAGAATGCTGATACAGAACAGGTGAAGAATCATGAATGGCAAGATGCTACAGAAACAAACAGAGCATTAACTGGAATTGCCTTTTCATTTGCACCAGGAGTTGGGGTGGAAGGTATTCTGTTTCAAAAGCTTTAGATGAACCTTTCTAAACTCAGAAGTATCACACTAGATTGCTAATTACTCAAACTTGAATCTATCAGCAACGTAAAATTCATAAAGGGTAAAAGTATGAGATTTATTCGATTCCTTGTAGGAATCTCATGGCAAAACATTTGTATTGCAACTATCACAGGCTTAATTAGCGGTGGTATTAATGCAATGCTCATTTCACTTATAAATCGAGCTGTCAGTCAAGCATCAGTCCCTAACGCACTGTTATATTTTGCTGCCTTAGGTATTAGCGCTCTATTAACGAATGTGATTGCGCAATTCATGCTCATTCATCTCTCGCAAACTGCGATTTACCAATTGCGCGTCAGGTTAAGTCAAAATATCCTATCTTCACCTTTACAACATTTAGAACGACTTGGAGAAAATCGTCTAGTTGCCACACTGACTGACGATGTTCGAGTACTTTCCCATGCCGTGTCCGCAATTCCCAACATCTGTATCGATCTTGCTACTGTTATTGGATGTTTTGTGTACTTGGCTGTCATTTCAAATATTGTATTTGCATTGACACTTGCCACCTCTCTCCTTTCAATGTGGTGTGTTCAGACTAGACTCGGCAAAGTACAAAATTTGTTTTCTCTAGCACGTGATGAGGAAGATAACTTATACAAGCATTTTCAAGGCATCACTCGAGGCACAAAAGAACTGAAACTTCACAAATTAAGACGAGAAGATTTTTTCTCTAAAAACTTGCAAGGTAGTGCAGCACAACTGCGTCAGAAAAACACTACTGCAATGCAAGGTTTTGCGATCGCTAATGGGTTTGGGCAACTTTTACAGCTGTCTAGTTTAGCTTTGATTATTTTCATATTGCCCTTGTTAGTTCATCTCCCACTCCCATTGCTATCAACCTATGTACTCACGATGACCTATTTATCTCTTCCACTTCAAAATCTTTTACGTAGGTTACCCGATCTCATGCAAGGCAATGTTGCTTTGCAGAAAATCGAACTGATGAAGCTATCATTAAGTAGTCAATCTGAAATTGAGACAGCTAACAACTCTTCTACAATTACACAACCTAATCAACTTGAACTTAAACTTGAGCTTGATGCGGTGACCTATCTATATCATCCTAGTGGTGATGAGAGGGAGTTTCGTGCGCAACCACCAGATGCGTTACCTCCAGAACTAAGACATCAACCAAGACAAGGTCCAGGAAATCATTTAGGACCAAGACATCCGCAAAGACAAGAACCAGAACACCAGCTAGGTCAAGGAAATCATTTAGGACCAAGACAACAGCCAGAACCAAGACATCCACAAAAACAAGGTTCAGGACATCACCCAGAACCAAGACATCTGCAAAGACAAGGTCCAGGACATCACCCAGGACAAAGACATCAGCCAGGGGACATGCCTCCACCACCTCATCATCTGCATCCTCCTGACGACGAGAAAGGGTTTCTTCTAGGTCCGATTAGTCTAACTTTACTACCAGGACAAATAACATTTATTGTAGGCGGCAATGGTAGCGGCAAGTCAACACTAGCTAAACTAATTACGGGTTTGTATCCGCCTAGAACTGGATCAATTTATCTCGACGGAGTACTTATCACCGACCAGAACCGAGAATGGTATCGCCAACATTTTTCTGCTATATTCACTGACTTTTACCTTTTCGACAGCTATTTGGGATTTAATCATAGTGATCTTGATCAAGAAGTTGAAAATTATCTGAGGCAATTGCAAATAGACCATAAAGTTCAGGTGAGAGATGGTGTTTTATCAACAACTAACCTGTCTCAAGGTCAGAGAAAGCGTCTTGCTTTACTAACAGCTTATCTAGAAGATCGCCCTGTTTATTTATTCGACGAGTGGGCATCCGACCAAGAACCACAGTTTCGTGATCTCTTTTACAGACAGAGTCTTGTCAAACTTAAAGAACGTGGTAAAGCAGTTGTAGTTATCACCCATGATGACCGTTATTTTCACCTTGCCGATCAAATCATTAAGCTCGATTATGGCAAAGTTGAGCCTAATTATGTTCCAACCACTAGCTACTTAAGCTAAGTTACTGGTTTGATAGATAAAAGTCTTAGAGTGCTGCAAGTTGCAGCAACCTAGGAAATTCTAAAGTCCCCCCCAAGAATCAAAACCGTAGGAAGACAAATATGTTGGCCTTATATCAATTAAATCAAGTTCTTACATTCAAGTTGGAAAGAAAAACATGAGCCCCACTAAACAAAAAAACAATCAAAAAATATTTGATGAAATGACTCAAATTCAAATTGATTTAGAGAAAGCATTGAAAAATATCTTTGAGCAAGCTGGTAGTAAAATTAAGCCAGAAAAACAAGAGGCAGTTAAAAGAGAAGTTGAAGATACTAAGCAACTCATCGAGCGGTTTAAAAGCACTTATTTATAAGTAGCTATTTTTTAGGACTCTTACTTTGAGTTGGATATTACTCTACTAGAAAGACAATTTACTTAAAGGAGTGAAAAGTTGGACAAATTAGTAGTAAATTGAAAAACATTCATCAAAAATTAAGTTGGAGTCCTAATAGTTAATAAAAATTTCTTTAAAAAGTCTATGAGTATAAATTCATATACAAGTGTTAATAAAGCTGTTTAGATAGCTCAATTACAAGTATTATTATTGTTTGATTATGAGCTTGCAGATACGCTCTAGGAATCACTTAAACTCAAATCAGCAGAGGTGGGTCTGGTTTTTACGCAAGGAGTGAACATGGCATTTAATCCTCTCGATCCAGTTAACTACACAAAACAACCTGACATCACTGACTCCACATCCTCACTCCAACCCATAAAGAAACAGAAAATAACAAAATGGTCACTTCGGCTACTTCCCCTACTGTTACTTTTAGGTGTCGGTTATTTTGCTTATCAACAGTTTCAGCAACAACAGCAAATCAGTCAACGCCCGCCAATCGTGCCTGTAGAACGGACGAATTTTTCGATCACTGTCTCCGCTAATGGAAATGTTGAACCTGAGCAGGTGATCAACATTAGTCCCAAAAATGCAGGTATTCTCAAAAGTTTACTTGTCAAGGAGGGGGATTATGTCACCAAAGGCCAGATTTTGGCTAAGATGGACGACTCCAATTTGCAGGGACAATTCATTCAAGAGCAGGGAAGACTAGCACAAGCAAAGGCAGATCTACGCAAGCTCATAGCAGGTAATCGTCCGCAGGATATTGCTCAGGCACAAGCCAAACTAGAGGCACTACAAGCAACCCTACGTAAACTCATAGCAGGTAATCGCTCTCAAGAAGTGGCTCAAGCGCAAGCTCGCTTAGATCTAGCCAAAGCTAATCTGCGCAAAGCAGAGGATGACTTCAGCCGTAGTCAGAAACTTTATGATGCTGGTGTCATTTCCCTGCAAAATTTAAACCAAAAACGTGCAGATCGTGACAGCGCCCAAGCCAAGGTGACAGAAGAGCAGCAAGCACTCTCTCTACAAAAAGTGGGAACACGTCAAGAAGATATTGACCAAGCCCGTGCTGAAGTTAAGCAGCAACAGCAAATAGTTAGCCTTCTCAAAGCAGGAACACGTCAAGAAGAAATTGATAAAGCCCGCGCAGAAGTAACGTCTGCTCGCGGCTCCCTGCAAAATGTTCAAACTCAGATTGATGATACACTGATTCGTGCACCTTTTAATGGGGTTGTTATTCGTAAGTATGCTAATCCTGGTGCTTTTGTAACGCCAATGACAGCAGGAAGTTCGGTTTCCTCTGCCACCTCGTCATCGATTATGGCATTTGCTGACACAAATGAAGTTGTGGCGAATGTGTCGGAGAGCAACATTTCCCAAATTCGTCTTAACCAAGCAGTGACGATCAAAGCAGATGCCTATCCTGGAAAAACGTTCCAAGGTCGAGTATCACAAATTGCTGCTCAGGCGATCGTAGAGCAAAATGTGACTAGCTTTCAAGTAAAAGTTGCCCTCATCTCAGACTCCAAGAAGTTATTACGTTCTGGAATGAATGTGTCTGTAGAGTTCAAAGTTGGTCAGGTGCAGAATGCTCTCAGTGTACCAACAGTTGCCGTTACACGTCAGCACAATGTCGCAGGTGTTTTTGTTGCACGTAAGGGTCAACTACCCAAATTCACTCCCATCACAACTGGAGCAACCGTTAACAATCGCACTGAAGTGAAGAACGGACTTGATGGATCAGAGCAAATACTGCTGAGCCCTCCACCTGAACGCAAACAGCAATCTGGTTTTTCTTTCCCCAATTTGCTAGGAGGCTCTAAAGACGACGGTCCTAAAGAAGGACCTCCTCCCATGGGTCCCCCCCCTGGTGGTGGTGGTGGTCCTGGTGGTCCTCCTCACTAATTCAAGGTGTGAAACAATGACGGTTTTCCTGCGCTTACCCCGTGTAAAAACTTCTAAACGTGCCCAAACTGTGTCGGTGCTCGAGATTATTACCATGGCAGCTGAAGCACTATGGAGCAACAAACTCCGCACAGGATTGACAATGCTGGGAGTGATTATTGGGATTGCTTCTGTGATTGCAATTACCTCTATTGGGCAGGGCGTACAAAAAGCAACTGAACAGCAAATACAGGCATTAGGCACTGATGTTTTGCAGATCTTTCCAGGCTCAGCTAAGACGGGTGGTATTAGTCAAGGGATGGGTTCTAGCTCAACACTCACTTGGGAGGACGCCAAAGCAATTCAACAACAGGCTCCCGCTGCTAAAGTCGTTTCTGCTTATTTACAGCGTCCGGGACAGGTCGTTTATGGGACGGTGAATCATTCAACTAACATTGTAGGAATCGATTTGAACTATTTGGAAGCAAGAAATACTCATCTCACACAAGGCAGGTTTTTTACTTCTGAAGAAATGGACAACGCTAAATCAGTTGCTGTCCTGGGTTCCACAGTGGGGGATGAACTATTTGGCAGTGGAAAAAATGCTGTAGGTGAACAAATTCGGATTCAACGTAACATTTACGAAGTCATTGGTGTATTTGAGAAGAAAGGTTCGGAAGGATCTATGGATCGGGACGATCAAGTTTTTATTCCCCTGACCAATATGTCGAGCCGAATTGTGGGTAATAATGCTTTAAACGGATTTGCTGTCAATGGAATTTATGTAAAAGTAGGCAACCAAGAACAGTCAGCAACAGCTCAATTTCAGGTCGTCAACCTTCTACGCCTACGCCACAATCTTAGTCCTTCTCAATCCGATGACTTTAGTATTAAGAACCGAACAGATATTGTTAACACTTTTACAACTGTGGTGAGCTTGTTTACAGTCATGGTAGTAGCGATCGCCAGTATTTCTCTGTTAGTGGGAGGCATTGGCATTGCTAATATCATGTTAGTTTCAGTTGTAGAACGAACACGAGAAATTGGTATTCGCAAAGCGGTTGGTGCAACCAACTCCGCCATTTTGAATCAGTTTTTAACTGAATCCATTGTGATTGCTACAGCAGGAGGCGGTATTGGTATAGGAATTGGAATTGCCATTGCCTTCGGTTCTGCGATGACTCTCCATTTTCCCTTCGTGGTGTCTCTCTGGTCAGTTGTGTGTGGGGTTGGATTATCATTCATTGTTGGGTTACTAGCTGGGGTTATTCCAGCGCGTAACGCTGCTCAGTTAGATCCAATTGCTGCGTTACGAAGTGATTGATACAACAAGCATCTTTGTAGTGCAAGTTACCTCCTGTTCCATTACTTTTTGGATATCAATGGGATTTAAGACATACCCCTCCATTTTTTTCTGGAGGGGATTTGATTGGTTTAATGGCACAACGTATTGGTGAATTTCTATTTGAGAACTCACAAAGGAGCATCTTTAATTAACTTCTTGATTGCGGCTGATAAACTGAGTCCCCATTTTGTCGCAATTTGACGTAATTTTTCCCTTTCAGCATTGTCTAAATCTACAGGTAAAGATTTCCTATCCTCAGCCATGATATGCCTCCATGTAATATTTTGCTCAATTTCAAATATTACATACCAATCTACAGTAATCAAGCTGGAATAACAATTCTAAGAACATCAATGTTGACGTTCTTAGATTAAATTTGATGGCTCCTTTTTACTGAAGTTGACACTAACGAATAGTGTTCCCCGCAAGATGTATCACAACAACTAAATCGCCTTTGGTTTTTGAATTCTAGCTTCTGAGTTTGCTACTGCTAGCTGTTGTTGACAATGTGATGTGCCTGCCATAAGTGCATAATTGATGGTTAATAACCGCAACCATAATGTTGGGTAGCGGGATTCAAGCCAAGGCTGTATTTGATACAAAAGACGTGGAAACCACCCTCTTAGTAAGATGCTAACAAGAGCATGGCGACTAAAATCAATGTAGTTCCACAGCCATCGTCGCAAATCCTTTGCGCCAGCAAGTTCCCAAATCCACAGTAGCAATAATGGATTTTTCCCAGCGGCTTTTAATGCTAAGCGATTAAAAGTTAACCAATCAAATCGGTCTTTGATAAAGTCATCTGCCACTTTCGGTTTTTCATCCGCCAATAGCCCAAAAAAGTTATTGAGCATAGAGTTGATTCTCTGAGGCGGTAGAAATTTACCTGTAGGAACCATCATGCCTTTAGAAAACATCCAAGTGACAGCGATATTGCTTTGAAAAGCGCGAATTCGATTCAAATGCCGGAAACTTAGTAGATCATGCTTCAGGGTTATATCCAAAAGAGTTGTGAGGCGTTCTAAGTTACGAACGAGAGAACCAAAACCAGTAAAAACTAGAGGAGATTGAAGTGATGCTGCATCGCCAATCGCTATTAAACGGTCAAAGGCAACCGTGCGATCGCGACTTCCAACGCTAAAGTGTCCTGGAATATAACCAAATGTTGGTTTTCTCCAAACTAACTTGTCAAGATCACACCGCCGATACTCTGGCAAAATTGAGAAAAAGTCTTCGTACATCTCCAGCAAAGAACCGGGGTTTATGGGATTGATTTGGTGGTAGTGAAACAAATAAATTGTTAGTTCTTGATTTGCTCCAGGAAATAATTCCCAAATTAACTGTCGTCCCCGTGAAATGTCCCCATGACTGTTAAGAACATCCCCATATTGGGAATCCCAAACTTCAGGTTCAAATCCACTCTCAACCACTGCGCCTACTGTAGGGCAAACACTGTCATAAGCACGACCCCCATTCAACTGCCATGCAATTGGCGAAGCAGTTCCCATTGCATCTACTAGCAGCCGTCCACTAACTTGTCGCTCCGTTTGACCAGTTAGATGCTTGACACTTATAATAACTTCTGAATTATAAATATCTGCTCTGATAAACTCTGTCTCATCCCAAATTTCACCACCAGATGCACGCAACTTTTGCCCTAACATTTGTAGTAGTTTTTCAGAATCCAAAGCCAAGTTCAACACTGTCGGAGTGTGCAAAATCGGTGCTTTTAAACGCTTAGGAACGTTGACATCAAAAAACTTATTAAAGCCGTCTTTGTATTCTCGTGCAATTATGGATTCGACTTCAGCAGCCGATAGCAAACCCAAATTAACCAAGCTTTGAATTTCATCACGGGAGATGTTCCACTCCCGGTTCATCCGACCAAAGGGTAATCGCTCTATGAGTAGCACACGATATCCTCTTTTCGCCATTGCAGCTGCATGGATAACACCAAGCGCACCGCCAACGTAGATCAAGTCGTATTGGGAGGGGAGTGGGCCCTCCGAGTTATCCACTTGGTCAGGACTAGAAGCATGGGGAGTGAGGAAAGTCTTATCCTTGTCTCCTTGTCTCCCTTGTCCCCCTCGTCCCTCTTGTCCTCCTCGTCCTCCTTGTCCCCCTTGTCCCCCTTGTCCCCCTTGTCCTCCTCGTCCCCTCATCCCTTTGTCTCCATGAGAAAACACCACTTGACGCGGTTGCTGAGGATTGCGCACACCTTCACGCCATCTTTGTTCCCACCAGTAAACACGCGTCAGATCATATTCGCCGTTAGGCATTTTCTGAAAATATTTGACAGTGAGGGGGTAACTGGAAGCAAGCGCCTCAAAAATTGACTGTTGAGATAAATCGACAGCTGGTGGTTCCGAGTAATGATGAGGAAAACGATCACGAATGCTCGTAGTAAGGTTTTTGATAAATTGCTGCTCTTTAGGAAAGGGTTTATTTGCCCAACGAAATACTTTAAGATAGGTAGTTCTCTGTACTGACCAGACAAATACAGAAATTTCCGTCGGTAATTTTTCCGAAAAGCTGACTTCACTGTTTGTATTTTTATACATTCTCAGGCGAAAGCCTTCGGGAGTCAGAAATTTCTCCCCAATTCCTGGTTGAAAATCTGCCTGTAGCCAATTGCGCACAGCAGCTAGGTCAGGAGTTGGGATTTCCAAGTAAAGTATTTCTTTCATTTTTTTTTAAGTTCTCCAAGGAATATATGTATTAAGACAGATTTAAGAATGGCCTAAAGTAAGGTAAACTCCGCCCTATCGCTCATAAAATACTCAGTACTTCAAAGTCACGTGTTGTTCAAATTCATTGTTTATTCTGTGTTTATATAAACGCACGCCATGAATTATCCCATCCCAGACAACCCTCAAGAAATTATTGCGCTAAGACAAAGACCTGTTGATGAAGAATTAGTTGCTGCTGCGATCGCAGGAGTCATTAAAATTGTTCGTGCCCAAGGTCAATCACTGGAAGAAGTAACCGCTCAGCTGCTAGCAGACGATAGTATGCTGGATAAGCAACAGCGGCGCTGGTTAAGCCAAGTTGTTGCCCAAGCTTGGGAAAGCTTTTCATAAGGAGAGTTAGGAGTTAGGAGTAAATAAAGCAGCAACTAACAACTAACAAATTGTAGAGTGCTGGCCTAAATTGCCAATCACCTTTGTGGTGTGGGAGTGTGAGTGATTGTCTGGGATTGGCAATTTAGGAGATACTAAGAGGGAAAAACATGAATAGAATTCATGTTTTCTTCAGGTGGAAGCAATGAGAGCTGCTTCAGCTTGCGAATGCAAAAGCAAACCGTATTCTAAACCTTCGACGACTGCATGATAGGAAGCTTCTAAAATGTTGGTTGAAACGCCTACAGTTGTCCAGCGTTGTTGTCCATTTCGGGATTCCACTAAAACACGAGTCTTTGCAGACGTACCAGTGTGTCCGTCAATAATCCTAACTTTGTAATCGGTTAGCTCAAACAGAGCAATTTGGGGATAGAAGTTGACTAAAGCCTTGCGCAAGGCTGCATCTAAAGCTGCCACCGGTCCATTTCCTTCTGCTGCCTCTAAAATATCTTTACTGTTAACAGTAATTTTGACAGTAGCAAGAGCATTACAGTTTTCTTTCGCATCAATCAAGTCGTGGTGGACTTGAAAGCCTTTAATTTCGAAGAAATGCTTACGTTTTCCTAAAGCTGAACGCATCAATAACTCAAAGCTTGCTTCCGCCGCCTCAAACTGATATCCCTCACTCTCCAAAACTTTGAGACGCTGGAGGATTTCGCCGGTTATCGGATTGTGCTTATCCAGTTCAATCCCAAAACAACGAGCTTTCGCCAAAATGTTAGAGATTCCTGACTGCTCAGAAATCACTATACGACGACTATTACCAACTTTTTCAGGCTGAAGATGCTCATAGGTGAGGGGATTACGTTCCACCGCTGATACATGGATACCACCTTTGTGAGCAAAAGCTGAACGTCCGACAAAGGGAGCATGTTCATCTGGAGCAAGATTAGCAACCTCACTCACAAAACGGCTAATAGTTGTTAATTGAGATAGCTGGCTATCTTCAATACATTGATAACCCATCTTTAATTGCAAATTCGGAATCAGCGAACAAAGATTGGCATTACCACAACGTTCACCATAACCGTTGATTGTACCCTGGACCATACTTACCCCTGCCATAACAGCAGCAATGGCATTGGCAACGGCTGTATCTGAATCATTATGAGTGTGAATTCCTAATTTGGGAAAAGACAAATGACGATTAACAGACTCCACAACTTGAGCCACTTGGTGGGGTAAAGTGCCACCGTTTGTATCACACAGCACCAGCCATTCAGCACCAGCAGCGATCGCCGTTTCTAATGTGTGTAAAGCATATTCTGGATTGTGCTTATAGCCATCAAACCAGTGTTCAGCATCATATATCACACTACGTCCTTGGCTACGAAGATACTCAATCGTATCCTGGATCATGGCTAAATTTTCTGTGAGGGTAGTGTTTATCCCTTGTGTGACATGCAAGTCCCAAGACTTGCCAACAATTGTCACCCAACGGGTACCAGCGGCAAGAAGTGCTTGCAACATTAGGTCCTTTGCTGCTATTTTGTTGGGGCGTCTTGTAAAGCAAAAAGCAGTGACTTCTGCTTGCTTAAGAGGTTTTGCTTGTATATGCAAAAAAAATTCGGCATCTTTGGGATTTGCCCCAGGCCAGCCCCCTTCAATAAAGGGAATTCCTAATTGATCAACCCTGTGGGCAATACGTAACTTATCTTCTATCGACACCGAGAACCCTTCACGCTGGGTACCATCCCGAAGTGTAGTGTCATATATCCAAATCCGGGGTGAATCATTTATGGTCATAAGATGAGGAATAAGAGACAACTTTGCAAAGCAATAATAAATTTTGTGAAGATCGTCCAACTCCCAATAAAATATGTGAGAATTCTCGCCATCAGCCATGAGTCATGTGTAGTGCGAGTGACCCATAACCGTGGAGAATTGATAGCAATGGGGCAACTATGATCTCCCCAGCACAAAGCATCAGCTACAAGGCCACCCACTTGTAATTATTGAACGCCAGTCACACACCACTTCGCTCAACTTAAGAAAATATTCCATTCATCAAGAGGGAATGAGGAACGGGAAACAGGGAATAGGAAAATTCCCATCGCCACTCCTAACTCCCCATGCCACTAATGCATTGTCATCGTATCCTAGCTTTTTCTTTATGAACAACAAATTGTTACAATCTAAGTTAGACGCCTTTGTAGTCAAATTAAATGGCTAATGTACTTGCGAAGGAAAATACTCTAAAGTGCGATCGCAAAATTAACTTGCGGCAAGTCTTGCTGCAAATTGGTATTGACCTCTACAATAGCGGTGCTACAGTAATAGACTGTTGGAGAATAAATGGCTGTGATATCTGTGCAGTTCATGTTGAAGGTCAAAGAGCGCCCCATCGGCGCAGCAATTTAACACGACGGGATCTTCTTCATTGACAGACGCCTAGACATTCCCATGGTGGTAGAGTATGCATACACTGCATTGACTACCTCCCCATTCTCTTTCCAGCAGCATACCTTTAACCAGTCAAACTAAAGTTTTAGGCAATGTGAAGGTGATAAAATTCTCCAAATTTTTGAAGGTTCACAAACAAATAGTTTAGATACTACAAGGTTAAACAGGAGAAAAATAATATGGGTAGATGGACACCACTGATTCTTATGGCTGGAGGCTTGGCAATTTTGCTAGGAACATTGCTGGGTATTAGCTTCCCAATGGGTGTACAAAATACTGCTCAAGTTCCTTCTGGTTCTTCTAATAAAGACGGAAGCAAAACATCGAGAGTCTTACCAGCTAATATTGATGTAAATAGCACCGCTAGTGGGACTAGTTCTACTACCAAAAACAAAAGCAACGTTGCTCAAAATAGCAACCCTAACACAACGAATGATTCCACAAATAACTCAATAACTGCTGACAATAGCCAAGACGCAAGCACAACCAATACTCAATCACAAGTAAATGATGCCAATCAGAGCAATAACAAACCAATTCAAGCCTTGTGGTAGTGATTGTGTACTAATGAGAGTTAGGAGTTAGGAGTTAGGCATGACTAATGACTAGTGACTAATAACTAAATGAATAATGATGTTCTAATTATTGGCGGCGGCATTATTGGCTTAGCGATCGCCATTGAATTGAAATGGCGCGGAGCAAAAGTCACTGTAGTCAGCCGCAATTTTTCTGCCGCCGCCACTCATGCCGCAGCTGGGATGTTAGCACCAAGTGCTGAAAAAATTCCAGAAGGACCAATGAACGACCTGTGTCGGCGTTCTTTGTTTCTATACCACGACTGGACTCGCAAATTAGAAGAATTTACTGGTTTAAATACTGGTTTCTGGTCTTGCGGCATTTTAGCACCGATCTATGAAGAGACAGGGAGACAAGGAAGACAAGGGAGAGGGGGACTAGGGGACGCTTTTCCCTCGCCTCCCTTACTAGATCACGACCCGACGACCTCGTCTCCAGCCTACTGGTTAGATCGAGAAGCGATTCATCAACACCAGCCTGGTTTAGGAAAAGAAGTGGTTGGTGGTTGGTGGTACCCTGAAGACGCACAAGTAGACAATCGGGCACTTGCCCAAGCCTTGGTAACAGCAGCCCAATCTGTTGGTGTAGAACTCAAAGAAGGGATTACAGTCGAAGGAATAACGCAGCAGCAGCAGCAAGTTATTGGTGTGCAGACAAACGCGGGCGAAATTTGTGCTGAGCATTATGTTTTAGCAGCAGGTGCTTGGTCAAGTAAATTGTTACCGCTACCCTTGCGACCAATAAAAGGGCAAATGCTCAGTGTCCGAGTGCCTGAATCTGTGCCTGAATTGCCTTTGGCAAGGGTTTTGTATGGGCAGGAGATTTACATAGTTCCAAGACGTGATCAACGAATCATTATTGGGGCAACTAGCGAGGACGTAGGTTTTACTCCTCACAACACACCTTCAGGTATTCAAACCTTGCTAGAAAGAGCTATTCGGCTCTATCCTCAATTACAGCATTACCCTATCCAAGAATTGTGGTGGGGATTTCGTCCTACAACTCCCGATGAATTACCTATTCTTGGTACCAGTTCCTGCAAAAACTTAACGTTTGCGACTGGTCATTATCGCAATGGCATTCTTTTAGCACCTATCACAGCAAAATTGATTGCTGAATTGATTTGGGAGCAAAAGTCCGATCCCTTACTCACTCAATTTAATTATTCACGCTTTCAAGTCAAGTCATCTACCACCTCCTCAATGCTCACCCTCTCCCCTCCTCACTCTCACCCTCTTCCATCCTCACCTTCTCTCCTCGCACAAGACACACCCCTTACTATTGCTGGGAAAACCTTTACGTCTCGCTTGATGACAGGCACTGGCAAGTACCGAAATATTGAGGAAATGCAACAAAGCGTCATTGCCAGTGGATGTCAAATTGTGACTGTGGCAGTGCGGCGAGTACAAACCAATGCCCCTGGACATGAAGGTTTAGCCCAAGCTTTGGATTGGACAAAAATTTGGATGTTGCCTAATACTGCAGGTTGTCAAAGCGCGGATGAGGCAATTCGTGTAGCACGATTAGGCCGAGAAATGGCAAAACTTTTAGGACAGGAGGATAACAACTTCGTCAAGTTAGAAGTCATTCCGGACCCCAAGTATCTACTACCAGATCCGATTGGGACTTTACAAGCAGCAGAACAACTGGTAAAGGAAGGTTTTGCTGTGTTGCCCTACATCAACGCAGACCCAATGTTGGCAAAGCGTTTGGAAGAAGTGGGATGTGCTACTGTGATGCCTTTAGCTTCACCCATTGGTTCTGGGCAGGGGCTGCAAACAACAGCCAATATCCAGATTATTATTGAAAATGCCGGAGTACCAGTTGTTGTGGATGCTGGTATTGGAACCCCGTCTGAAGCTGCACAAGCTATGGAAATAGGTGCAGATGCCTTATTGATCAATAGCGCGATCGCCTTAGCAAAAAACCCACCAGCAATGGCTCAGGCAATGAATCTAGCAACACTCGCCGGTAGGCTAGCTTATCTTGCTGGCAGAATGCCTGTTAAGACCTATGCTAGTGCTAGTTCCCCCTTGACTGGAACGATTACGAATTAGGGCATAGGGCATAGGGCATAGGGCATAGGGCATAGGGCATGGGAAGTGGGCAGAAAAATTGCCTCCTTGTCCTTGTCCTCCTTGTCCTCCTTGTCCTCCTTGTCCTCCTTGTCCTCCCCTGCTCCTCTACCCCTGGTGCTCCCCACTCCCTACTCCCCCCATGTCCCATAATTATGTAACATAAAGTAAATGATTAGAATAAGGAACAGAATTCATGCCTTATACAACCGAAGATGGGGGCCGTCTGAATAATTTTGCTAGTGAGCCAAAAGTTTATAGGGCGGAACCACCCACAGGAAGGCAAAAGCGCAATTATATTATTCTCGCAATTGCTGCCGCAATTTTGATAGGTAGCTTAATTTTTATCGCCTTCTCTGTTTCAAATCCTAATTAATTATAAACTGTTTTAGGAAGCAAATTTTTGTCTTCTTGCAGGTTCCCAACTTTATTGGAACCTGGTTTTTTTATCTGGTTACAGTTATATCCATCATCATTTAGTATGAATTGGATACCTTGTAAACCTTTAGGTTTTAAGGCTCAATTTATCCTGAGCAAAGCAACGAGTGCCTGAAAATCGTAGTCATAGTTAGGATGGTAAGTTGTTTGCTTCCCTATAGATATGTACACTGCGTTTTGGCTCTTTAGCCACCATGAGCGTGAATGATACTGCACACTCCCATAATTTTGCTTGGAATCGGCAAGTATATCACCGACTGAAACTTGCTTTAAGTCTTGGTTTGCGTCGCCAAATATTTGTGGCGGTATGTGATGATTTAAATTTGAGAAATCAAGTAGCAGCTCGCTTGCATTCAACTTTGGCTTTTCCAGTTGGACAAGTACTGTATCAGCCATCAGATGTACACGAAGATAGTACACCAGCCTATCCGCGATTAGTAACTTTACGGCTAAATTTAAGTGATCCTAATCCCATAGAGCAGATCAATCAATGGTTGTCTAATTATCCACCGCCAATTGTTGGAGTCTCTCAAGACAATCCAGGAAGATCCTTACCAATACCAGCATTTCAGATCGTAGGGGTTGAGCAGCTCACTAGGCAACCAGTAGCAGTACAGCGGTTATTTTTACACTATCTGCGCGCAACAGACCAGAATCTATCAAACATTGAATCCAACCGTGCTCTAGAATCTAGCATGTTGTTGTGGGTACCACGTCCTTGGCTATATGCTATTCAGCAATCTGCACCACAGTTCTGGCGCTGTCGCACTGGTATTTTTGTATTTGCTGGAGAACCTACACCAACAACGAGAAGTAAAAGTTCGCCAGAACGCTTCCCTAGTTCCAGAAGTTTAGATTTAGGAAACCTTGAGCAATCTATTTTAGAAGAAGCAGTTACCAACGAAGATTTTGCTTTACAAACAGATTCACTTGTGAATCCTGGAGATAAACCGCAGGACAGTTCTTCATCAAAATCAGAATTATCAATTGCTAGACCAAATCAACAAGAGTCTATATACAGAATAAGTTCTAATAACCCATCTTCACCAAACTTGTTTCACATTAGCAAAGAGTTAACAGAGTTAGTACTGGCAACTATCAACACCCTTGAAGACCGGGACAAAAACTCGCAGGTGCAGCAAATTCTGCATGAAATCGAGGAGTTACATTCACAAAAAGCTCCTGGAGAAATACTATCAGCAGCTTATCATCGCTTAGGCAGCATTTATCGCCTTCGTGTAGAACAGGGACAGTCAACTTTAGAAAACCTGATGGTGGCAATTCTTGCTTATCAGGAAGCAATTACTCACGATGATACGTCACCTCAAGTACCGGATATTTTAAATGACTTGGGTACACTCTATTGGATGCTGTCTCGCACACCGCCTAATTCTGGAGAAGGACAAGCTTACATAGAGCAGGGAATTGAATTTTACCAGTTAGCTTTAAAGCTGATTTCACCACAGACACATACTGAAACTTATGCTCGTGTACAAAATAATTTGGGGACTGCTTACGGTGATTTAGCTCGTTTTTCTAACCCAGCAGAAAACTGGCAGCAAGCCGTTGTTGCTTACAGCGAAGCACTGTGCTTCCGTACCGCTGATATGGAACCACTCAAGTATGCTGCTTGCCAAAACAATCTAGGTACTGCTTACTGGCATTTGGCACAATACCATCAACCTGTAGAACATCTCAAAAAAGCGATCGCAGCCTACAGCCAAGCTTTAAGCCAATATAATCCAGAACAGGAACCGTTCAAGTATGGCATGATTCAAAACAATATTGGTACTGCTTACTGGAACATTGCCCAATACGAACAGCCAGAGGAAAATCTTAACTTAGCAATTGATGCGTATAAAGAAGCACTAAAATATCGTACTCCAGCTAATGCTCCTGCAGCTTGCTCTGCCACTCAAAATAATCTTGGCACTGCCTATTGGCACTTCGCAAACCTACCACAAACAAATAAGGAAGAGCGACAGAAGTTTCTAGAAATGTGTATTTTTGCTTATGACGAAGCACTTGCTCTAGCACACTCCCTAAACGGTGTGTCTTTGAGTTTTGATGTGGCGGCAACTCACAATAACCTTGGACTAGCTCATTATCAGCTGATTACTGATGCTTATTTTAATGGTGACAAAGCAACTCGTTCTCATCACTTGGAAGCAGCTTTAGACAATCACTTAGAAGCTTTAAATGGATTTAATAAACCATCTGACAGTTATCAAACAACCATCAATTACATAGTGAAAACAATTCGTGCTTTCCACAGTGAATTAGGAATACAAGGGCAAAATATTGCTTTATCAAAAATCCCTGGTCAGTTGTTACCAGAAATACTACCAAGATTGTGATTTATTAAGTGTTGGTAGTGATCTCAATCATTGACGACTCATGAGCACTCATTTTACTGTTAATAGCATTCAAACAAATAGAACAGAAGACTAGTAAGGGAACTTGGGCGCATACGTGCATCTACCGCGTCCACTTCCTTTTTTTTGTATTTTTTTGTATTAGTTTATAATTTTATCTCTAATCATTTTTTTGTCAAGAATTTGCATGTAGAATTAGTCAAATATTGTACTGACTAAGTGAATATTTGGAAATAAACTCTGTTACCAGAAACATATAGTCGTCATTATGAAGACAACCTACAGCTACAAATTCACCCATCATACGAATCTTGTGACGACTGACTACAAGTTTATTGTTTACCGCGCTCACTGCTTTGACATTTATGATGTTATTAGTGAATTTGATGGGTTAGAGGCGTTTAAACACTATCAAGCTGTTCAAAACACAACACCAGAACAGTTACAGCGCTACCTTGATGTTATTGCTCGTGAAGATTACAACAAAAAGTGTATAGAATTAGTAACTAAACGTGCTGAAGCTAAGGCTATGCGCGCTAAAACTCGGGTCGCTTTCATGTGGATGAAGTACACCCATAACGTCAAGACCAACACCCATAATATGCAAAAAGAGCATCACTCAATACCTCTACCAGATGAATCTCATTGAGTCGCAACAAGTAGTCTTTTGCCAGAGTTTATAAGCAAAACCCCACTAAAACTAGTGGGGTGATTATGTTTTACCAGGGTTTTAACAACATCTAAAATAGTAACTACTAATTCTGAGAAAATTCTGAGGTATCGTCCAGCTAATACCATTTCAGAGTGAAAGCTATAAAGCTGATGCCAAAACAGGTATCAAAAATTGTGTGAGCGTATATGCATCTACTCCTAACTCTGTGCGCTCTTGTGCTGCTAAAATCCCAGCTTGGGCATGCCACCAAGCAGCAGCAGCGACAATATCTTCTAGCGGAATATCCTTAGAAGCGGCTTCGGCTAATAATCCACCAACTAGCCCAGTCAATACATCTCCACTACCACCACGCGCTAAAGCAGGAGTACTTTCAGGATTGATCCACACGGAACCTTGAGGATTGGCGATCGCTGTCCTTGCACCTTTAAGCAATACTACGGCTTTGCTTTGGGTTGCCGCTTCTCGTACAGCCTTCACTCTATCTGTTTTGGCATCAGGAAGATCAGGAAACAACCGTTGAAATTCTCCAGCATGGGGAGTCAATACTGTTGGTGCTTGTCGTTTTTGTAATGTTGGCAGAGTACCTATCTCCGCCAGGATATTCAAGCCATCGGCATCAAGAATTAAAGGGCGATCGCTCTCTAAAACTTTTTGGACAATGGGGCTTGCTTCTTTTGTTAAACCAGGACCGCAGGCAATCGCATTAAAGGAACTGAGGTCTGTTTTTTCTGGTAATTGCAGTTGAGCGATCGCCCCCGATGATGTTTCTGGGCAACCAATAATCAATGCTTCCGGCAAATGAGATACCATTGTGAACTTCAAAGACTCAGGCACAGCAACAGAGAGCATCCCGACTCCACTTGCTCGTGCGCCTAAAGCAGATAAAATTGCACCTCCAGAATACCGACGTGAACCGCAAATGAGCAGTAAATGTCCTTCTTTATACTTATGGGTAACTAATGGACGAGGTAAGGGCAGGCTGGAGAGTACAGTTGTTTTCGTGATCAGTTTTATCTTCGGTAAAGTCCCTAGTACAGCTTGCACATCAGCTAAGGGGATATCAAAATCAATTAACTCAGCTTGACCAACATACTCCAAAGCTTGGTCTTGCAATAAACCTAGCTTCCACAAACCTAAGCAAAACGTGTGTGTAGCACGAATAGCAGTTCCTAATACCTCGCCTGTATCTGTATGTAATCCTGAAGGTAAATCGATACTCACAATCGGTTTACGCCATTCATTGATCTGATCAATGGCAGTTGCTACAGGATCAGTCAGCACTCTTTCTAAGCCAAATCCAAATAAGCCATCAACTAAAAAATCGCATTCTGGGAGTTGTTCTGTAGATTGATAACATGGGATGCCTAAACTCTGAGCATACTGCAAGTGCTGTGAGGTGAGGTCTTTAAGCTTGGAGAAAGGACAATAAATCCAGACTTTATATCTTTGAAAGTGCAATTCACGGGCAACGACTAAAGCATCACCACCATTGTGACCGGGACCCACTAGAATTCCTACTTGTTGAAGGGGAAATGCCTGAACACGATGGGCAATCAACCCTGCTACCTTTTCCATCAAAGCCGCTACAGGCATACCTGCTGCAAAAATACGCGCTTCAATATCACGCATTTGCTCAGCGGTGACGACGATTTGTGAAATTTGTTCTTGCCTGTCCATGTATGGTTTAGATTTGAACGAAAATGCGGAGTGCAGTCCTCACCTAATCTGCGGTTGCATTCTTTAGATTAATCCAAAAATCAAAGGCTCAAAGCTAAAATCTAAAATTTCTAACTTCCGTAGTAAACCCTGGCATTAGCAAATCCTAGACTTCTTAAATAGTTATTCCATTGTTCTGCCTCTAATCGCCGAGAAAACGGTCCAACTGCTACGTGTGGTCCACGGGGATGATTTCTAGTCATCAAGTTCGTTTGTAGTCCTGCTCTTTGTTGAAGACGAGATTCAATTTCTGGTAAATCTTCGGATTTGGCAGGAATAACGACATAATAAAATTTACCTTTATACCTGGGGTAGTTGTCTGCGTAAGCAGAATATGAACTTCTCTGTCTATAGGGATAATAAGGGCGACTATAGGGGGAATAGAAGTTTCCATCTCTATAAGCACCTTCTCTATAAGAAGAATAGCTATGAGGAGAGTAATAGTTTCCCTCTCCATTGGCGTAGCTTATGAGTTGTGTACGATAGATTCCGTAGGATTCAAGTTGCCTGACACGCTGTAGAGCATTATACTCTTTGCTAAATGCTCCAGCTTGAATGACAGAACGTCCCTGAAATTGCCGTATATAAGCGCTGGGTTCAATTTGACGTACTTGTTGCAATAGTGACCAACTATTGCCATTAACGTAAACAAAGTAGCGTCCAAAGTGATTAGATGGCGGACTATAGTATCTGTTGTAGTACTGATGAGAATTATAGTCCTGATAGTTATTTTGATAACTTGGTGCTCCTTGGTATGATGATTGGGATTGTTTTTGAAATTCGATGACATTTATCGGTGAAGATGATTGGAGTTGAGGTAATGATTGCTGAGCGTAGAGAACTCCTGAGGTCTGTATTGGTGCTGGTAAAGGTTCAGCCACGGCTTGATTCATTAAAAAATTGGCGGGAATGGTTTTTGCTTGTCCTGGGCTAGAGTAGGAGATGAGCGCTAACCACCCTCCCAGCACGACAGATGCTGGAAATGCTATAAATTGACTGAGTAATGTACTCGGCATAATAGCAGCAAAATTTCTAGAATAATTTACAAAGAAGAAGTCAGAAGCCAGAAGCCAAAATGGTTACTGTGCAATTGGTAAATTACTGTTTAGTGACAAGCCCGCCTTTTTGAGAGATGGAATGAGAAAAAGAAACAACTATCGATCTTTAAATACAATACATTGTAGGTGTGATTTTCTTATCTAGTTTTATGATTGCGAAAAGTTCACAGTGTTTAGTTTAGAATTTGTAGCCTAGGATTTACGGATATGAATAAAGTCGTAGTAGGTCTCTCTGGTGGAGTTGACAGTTCCACAGCTGCTGCTATTTTGCATCACCAGGGCTATGAGGTTATTGGTCTCACCCTTTGGCTCATGAAAGGGAAGGGTCAATGCTGCTCGGAAGGTATGATCGATGCGGCTTATATCTGTGAGCAGCTGGGCATTCCTCATCACGTTGTTGATATTCGAGATGTGTTTCAGACGAATATCGTTGATTATCTGGTCGCTGGTTACAGTGCGGGAATCACTCCTTTGCCTTGCTCCCAATGCAATAAAACTGTGAAATTTGGGCCAATGTTGCAATATGCCCAAGACACCTTGGGATGCGATCGCATTGCCACAGGTCACTATGCCCGCATTCAGTACGATGAAGTGACTGGACGTTATCAGTTATTACGGGCTGTTGATCGCAACAAAGATCAGTCTTACTTCTTGTATGACCTGTCTCAAGATTTATTAGCAGCATCAGTCTTTCCTCTAGGAGAAATCTCCAAAACTGACACTCGTAGCATCGCGGCTAAGTATGAACTGAAAACTGCTGATAAGCCGGAAAGTCAAGACTTGTGCTTGGTGGAAAGTAATGGCTCAATGCGAGCATTTCTTGATAAGTATTTAGCACCCAAACCAGGTGATATTGTTGATTCTACAGGGAAAGTTCTTGGACAGCATGATGGTGTCCATCATTACACAATTGGGCAACGGAAAGGGTTGGGAGTCTCCGCTGCTGAACCTCTGTATGTCATTGGGTTGGATGCAATTAACAATAGGGTGATTGTAGGCGATCGCACCAAGGCAACTCAACCAGAATGTACAGTGGAGCGGGTAAACTGGGTTTCAATAGCCGAACCGTCAACCCCCATTCGAGCTGAGGTACAAATCCGCTATCGTTCCACTCCTGTACCAGTGACAGTCATTCCCTTAGAAAACTCACGTGTCCGCGTGGTGTTTGACGATCCTCAATTCAGCATTACTGCTGGTCAAGCTGCTGTCTGGTACGACGGAGAGAAAGTCTTGGGTGGCGGGATCATTGAACCTTTAGGCCAGATGTAGCAATCCGTGTAGGAGTTGTCAAAATTCAAAGTCTCAGAATCCCGGTTTCTTTGAGAAACCGGGATTCTCATTTATCACGAATGATTGAGGATTGTTATAAGTAAATATTATGATTTTCTTACTAAATTTGTATATTTTGTAATTTGATTTTGAAAATTTAATGTATGTCTTGAATGTAGAATATTAAGAAATGATGACATTAACTAATAACTTGCAAAAATTATTCAATTGGCATTGATATGCATGGGTAAATCGTGTCTTTAAGATAGTGATTTATGCAATAGTTCTCATTTTTCCGCCAGATAGAAACATCAGGCTGAAAGTTGATCTTGCCAATAAAACTCTCCATAAATTGGAGATGTTGCTTTGGCGAAAAAACTTAGCATAGCTTTTTAGTTGTCCTTATATTTTAATGTGGGCTAAAGCAAAACTGTGTAGCCCATTTTTTCAGGGTTGTCATTTTTTGTAGTTAGCTCATGAAAAAATATATGCCTCAAAGACTGAAAAATAACACCTATTTATCCAGATTAAATTACAAAAACTTTCTATTGAAATGGGAAAACTACTGGTTCAAAATACACGGTAGATGGCGTTCATGTCCTCTAACATGTCCTATAGAGAAACCTCATCACAGACATGTCTTTTGGAGTTGGTTCGGTAGTTTTATCGCTATAGCAGCAACAGCTTACCTATCTGTAAAAACTCATTCTCCACTGCTAATGGCTCCCTTTGGTGCGACTAGCGTACTAATCTTTGGCGTCCCTGATAGTCCTTTGGCTCAACCCCGCAATGTGATTGGTGGTAATCTTGTAGCCGCGCTGGTCAGCCTTACTATTCTGCATCTTTTCGGTTCGTCACCTTGGGCAATGGGAATAGCAGTTGCTACTGCTATTGGGATGATGCAGCTTACAGGAACTGTACACCCACCTTCAGGAGCTGTTGCATTGGTCGTGATGATGACGAAAGCTGCTTGGCCGTTTCTGTTAACTCCCACACTAGAGGGTTCTATTATTCTTGTACTCTGTGCTGTGGTTTTCAATAATCTGGCAGAAGAAAGGACTTATCCTAAGCACTGGTTGTGACCGACTCCTTGACTAGTGCGATCGCGAAACCGTCATACCCTTTGCTTCCCACAGTTTGAATTGCTGTAGCACTCACACGCGGGTCTGCAGCTATCAGTTCATTGAACCGACGCACCCCTTGAACGCTGGGATCGCTGCTGGTGGCGTTGATCACTTCTCCATTACGCACAACATTATCAGCAATGATCAGGCTACCAGGACGAGAAAGCTTGAGTGCCCATGCAAAATAATCTGGATTGTTTGGTTTATCAGCATCAATGAAAATTAGATCAAATGGCTCTCGACCCTCACAGGCAAGCTGAGACAGTGTAGAAAGCGCATGTCCTAGCCGCAGATCAACAACAGCAGACAGGCCCGCACGCGCGATATTGGCACGGGCAACCTCAGCGTGCTTTGGATCAGCCTCCAGCGTAATCAGACGTCCATTGGTTGGTAATGCCCGTGCCAGCCAGATCGTGCTGTAGCCGCCCAGTGTACCAATCTCCAGGACTGTGCGCGCCCCCTGAATCTGTGCCAACAACTGCAACAGCTTACCTTGGTTGGGCGAAACATTATGTGGTGGCAACCCAGCCGCAGCACTCACTCGGAGTGTTTCATCTAAGGAGGAGTCGGGAGGCACAAACAAATCAGTGATGTAGTCGTCCACTGCAGTCCATTGAGCTTGAGCCATCTAAAACCTCTTTTTACTCCAGCCTACCCCACCTCATTATGATTGGGTTAGTCACTATTTTACTCTCTAACCCCTCATAATACCATTAAAATTAGCTACCAACTCCTAACTCCTCACTCCCCATGAATCTTGAAGAAATTGACGGATTATTAGCTGATTGGAAAAAGAAAATTGATCTTGTGGGCCAGAATCTTATAGCCTTACATGAACTTTCAACTTACCAAAAGCTGACTGGTGTTTCAGGATTTTCTAAGACCCAACTTCAGGGAGTTACCTACACGCGTGTCATACCAGTTCTAGATATGATAAATGAACTGTTTGGTCACTTCGATCTGCTGGTAAAAACACTTGAGAAAGCAACTCAATTGCGCTCATCAATATCACTGTTTTTACCATCCCAACAAAAACTGCAAGAAATTGAACAAATCCTCACCCAACCATCTATTCAGTTAGCTGTTGTAGAAACTCCACTGTCAGAGCGAGGGCTTTTGACGGCTACTCAAACAACGGATGCGATCGCTCCCCAAGAGTTACTTGTCCGCATGAAAAAAGCTTATGAGATGGCAAAGCAAGTGATTCTATCTGTTGATGAGGCATGGTCACGCTTACACCCTATCTTGGAACACACAGAAGTTGAAATTCAGAAGCTGCAAAAATTGGCTAATTCGCTTGGCATAGAATCCTTAGAAGAACTTTCCGAAATGAGTCACAAGATAACTTCCTTGCGTGCTTGTGTTGAAAGTGATCCACTGGGGGTAACTACAGATTTCTCAAGAGAGATTTTGCCGCAACTCACACGGGTGAGAATGTCTCTAGAGCAAATGGCTAAACAGAGGCAGCAATTACAAGAAAAATTTTTGCTAGCTCACCAACTCCAATCAAAATTGTTAGAACTTCATCATCAAGCAACAGACGCTTTTACTGAAAGTACTTTAAAAGTGGTTGACCATTCGATGCTACAAATACCTCTACAAAGTGCTCAAATCGAAGCACTTTCGTCTTGGCTGAGCAGATTGGAAACCAAGTTTAGTGAAGGTCTTGTTAATCCCGTGCAAGTTGGTTTGGAAAACTGGCTCACCAAGGTGAAGGAATATACTATAGCTGTGGAAAAGGCATACGCAGCAAATAAAGCACCTTTGGAAACAAGAGCCGAGTTGCGTGGACGCTTGGAAGCTCTCAAAGCTAAAGCACTGGCACGAGGACGGGTAGAAGATGCTACTTTGTCTGAACTCGCCTTTCAAGCTCAGCAACTTCTTTACACCCGACCAACACCTTTGAATCAAGCAGCCGAGCTAGTCAGTCAGTATGAGAAACGTTTGAATACTGGGGAGTAGGGATTGGGGAGTGGTGAATAATGAATGCTAGAACAGTTTCATGATCCATAATTTACACCGGTTTTTGAGAACTCCTAACAATCAACAACTAACAACTATCAACTAACTCACCTAAAAGGAAAGTTTCATGGACGGCGATCGCTGTAAGCGCAATGGTTGTAGTGGCACTATTGAAGATGGCTATTGTGATGTGTGTGGATATGCGGAATTGAGAACTGTAGAGACGTTACATGGTTCTCTACATGACAGTGTTCTCAGGCAAACCCAGCCAACAAGGCAAAGCGCAAGCATTACTACAGGTACGG
>Ga0070738_10002363_pt1 | contig 29627 bp, 21 predicted proteins | sample Coa_R2_2_FD_66446 | JGI IMG/M metagenome (GOLD analysis project Ga0070738, IMG submission 66446) | Surface soil microbial communities from Centralia Pennsylvania, which are recovering from an underground coalmine fire - Coalmine... | ecosystem: Environmental > Terrestrial > Soil > Unclassified ...
GGTTGCAAACGAGGTGGTTTGGATTGATAACTTTGGTCTAGACAGTGAGTATGATTACGATCCATTTTGGGCGAAGTGCGTAGAACTCAAAGTTGTACCTACGACTCACGCTTCTAGTCAGGGTTGGACAACTCAACGCTCAGTTACCAATGCTCAATACAACCACATCAATCACTTTGCTTTTGCTGCCGAAGCACTGTGCAAATCTCTGTTCTTCGGTGGTGTCACCCGTCGTTTCCCCACACTCAAATTTGCCTTTATGGAAGGTGGTTCAGCTTGGGGTGCAAGTCTTTATGCTGATATCATTTGGCATTGGGAAACCCGCAACAAAGAACATTTATTGAAAAGTAACAACCCCGCTAATATTGACCGGGAAGCATTGCTAGAACTATACACCCGTTATGGTGGTGAGTTAGTAGAAGGTCGTTTAGACAAGCTAGGCAGTGGTCTAGGCTTCCATGCTGATTCTATTGCTCCCCTAGACCCTGGTGAACTCGATGAATTTGCCTTAGCAGGAATTGAGAAACCAGAAGATGTGCGCGATCGCTTCCTGAATCACTTCTATTTTGGGACAGAATCAGACGATACCCGTGTAGCTCATGCCTTTAACCGCAAAGCGCTTCCGTTTGGCGATCACGTTAAAGCCTTCTTAGGCTCTGATGCTGGCCACTGGGATGTACCCGATATCACTACTGTCACTGCCAACGCTTATTCCTTATTTGAACGGGAAATTATCACAGAAGAAGACTTACGCTACTTCTTGTCAATTCACCCATTAGAACTGTACACAAGCCTCAATCGTGACTTTTTCAAGGGTACAGCCATTGAGAAAGAGGCAGAGGAATATTTAGCTAGTGTTGGTCGCTAAGCCCTTAATTGAAGAAGGAGCCATACGATTTCACTTAAAGGTTGATATGTAGAGAGACAAGGAGGACAAGGGAGCGGATTTGGAGCTTAAGTCTCTGCTTTTGTCCTCCTTTGCCCCCTCAAAGAGAAACGGTATTGGGTGTAGCAACAAAACCGATTTTGCTACCCTTTTTAAACCCAGCCCTTTCGTAGAACTGATGTGCTTCTTGGCGTTCAGCATTACTAAGGAGCATAACTTTGTAACAATTATGACTCCAAGCAAATTGTAAGGCATGATGCATCAAACGTAATCCTACACCTTGACGACGATAATCGATGTGAGTGACCACATTCTCAATCAAACCATAAGGACGAGCGCCCCGTGTCAGATTAGGGACAACAACTAAAATACATGAGGCAATGAGGTGTCTATCTAAGTCTGCAACAAAGCACTCAATTTTGGGATCGCTTAATATTTGGTTCCATATCTGCTGAACAGATAGCTCATCTGGTAAAGGCACATCCTTTGGGTTCAAATGTTTGTACAGGTTTAGGAGTGCCGACAATTCATGCGGTTGGATGCCGCGTATTGAAATATCCATATAAGCGATTTATACACCATTTATAGCAAGTTGCTAGAGATAGTACGATTGCTACTATTGATAACTCTTCAGATATCGACGAGAAATATCCGAAGAGTTGCCCGCTATCTAGCCCCAGGAAATTTTGCGAGATTCGTTAAAACCGATAAAGAGTACGAATCCAAGCATATAAGCTACTGGGATTGTCGGCATTGGAATCTGGTGCAGTCACCCAGATCAAACCTGGTGTAATCTCAATATTGTCTCGGACCTTGTATTGATAGAATGCCTCGATGTGCAATGAAAGATCCTTGTCTGCTTGTCCCGGACCTGCTCCCAAATTGACATTTTTACTGAGACTGATGAGTCTTGGAGCCATACCAACAAATAACCCTCCCAAACTACCCTTGCTAAAGAGATCCGGAAAGGCCAGTCCTACTGCCCAATCCATAGCTTGACCATCTCCATGCCCTAAATAGCGGTGTGCTGCATAACTCACCCACCCATTGATTGCAAATTTGGGATCAACTTGATAGAACGCTTGTATACCATACAGGTTACCTATAGTTCCTGCTCCTGCTACAGTGCTGTTTACCAGGTTACTCCCAGCTGCTGGACCGAAGTTAGTTCCACTGAAACCTTGGGTGTTTGGGGGGCTATAGGTATTGACGTAAGTTAAACCCACTCGAAAAGTCTTGCTAGGGTTGCTGTAGAGTAACTGTGCCAGAGCTAAATATCTCCCTGAGAATAAGCCGTTATTATTTGTGGGATTGTTACCGTTGGGTGCACTGTATGCTAGCCCCAATTGGAATTGTTTACCTAATTTCTGGAGTACCGCAATTCCACCACCGCTATCTCCATAGTTATAGACCAGTGCTCGCCGTGAAAATCGTGAAATCCCATTCGCACCAGTTGCAGAATTAGATTCAAAATATGGGTTTATCGGAACAGAAAAGCCTATCTCATTAGCTCCATCTGATAGAGCATAAATATTGACTTGAGTACTTGGAGTAGGTAGAAACCGATAACGGACACCAGTGATTGTAGGCTGATTCGGTGCAAGTGTGATATTGGCATTATCAGCCGTTCTTCCATCATAAGTTCCTAATAATCCAGCTCTTGTTTGTCCCAATGACTGGATATTGGCACCTCCGAGTGTGAGAGCTAGTGAATCTGTGCCAGTAAAACTAGAGTTAAACCGTAAAGACAATGAGTCCTGCAATGTAACAACTCGAGGTGCTGGTTTCTTAGTGAGGACGTTATTGCCCGCTAGAAGTGAGCCAAGGACAATCTGAACACGACCTGTCAATGTAGTTGTTGTGGAAAATTGATGTTGTTCTAAGTTTGCTGTTTGTACCTCTAGTGCATCTACTCGTCCCCGCAGGGTTGCTAGTTCTGCCCCAAATTGATTTTCTAGTTTTTGGAGGGTTTCCAAATCTTCTTTTTTGACTAGACCACTTGTTCCAGTGGCAAGCAATTCATTGAGTCGGTCTAGAGCTGCTTTCAGTCCAGCTGCAAATTCGTAACGGTTTACTGCTCGATTGCCCTTAAATGTCTGATCAGGATAACCTGTAATCACACCGTAGCGCTCCACCAACGATTGCAATGCTTGGAATGCCCAGTCAGTGGGTTTCACATCTGATAGCTGAGATACAGAATTGACTTGCTCTATAGTTGCATCATCGTCATCTTGTGGTTGCACCGAAGCGTTGCTTGGGCTACCTGAGGATTTACGCACAGGTGAAGCTAGGTTCGAGACAGGGATGATCTGATCTGCGGGAGAATTGTTATCCTCAGGAATAGACGCAAACAACTGCTCAGGAGTAGGAGCGATTTTGCCTCCCTTGTTGGGAGAGAAAAGCGATGTATTGGTAGATACGACAGATTCTGGGGTATTCGCCCAGCTAGTGGCTGGACTAAACCCCAGAATCACTAAGATATCTAATAGGGACAATAAGAACAGTACCCATTGGAAATTGCAGCGAAATTGAAACATGACTCCTCAACCTTAAACTTGACAAGACAAACAGACGGAAGCATTTCATCCAATACTTCTGTGAAATCTAATCTTTGAGATAAAAAAGTTAACAACAACTCTGCTTTGCTGACACTTAGAGAGTAAAACTCCCGTTCAAATAACAGCAAATAGTATTCATAGTTTGCTAACTACGGTAAAACCAGTGTATTAACGTATAATACGTTAAATTATCAAAAATCAAAAGCGATTTTTATTACAATTTTGTTGAATGTGGGTTGAGGAAGGTTGAGTAGTGCTACGAAGATTAAACTAATTGATAGATATATGCTTTATCTACAAGTGTTGGAACACAATCACTAATGTTTAACTCTGTAGCTATATCGACATCTTGTTCAAATCCTTTCTCAATCAATTCAATACCGGAACCACAATGTTTGAGAAGATGTTTTAATTTGGGTTGAGCACTGTGATAAGCAGCGATCGCAACTTGTGCGTCTGGTGATAGGCTTCCTTGAAGATAGCTGAGAATTGCGCCTGCGCCAATTAAGTCCTCAAATGAAGGACGCAGACTACCATCATCCCATTTCTCGCCGGCTGGTATGACACTAATGTGCCGTCCATACCTTTTTGCAGCTAAAGCCACTGCTTTGGCGTTTCTCAAACATCCAGCCAATGTTGGAGTTGTTCCAGTTGATAGGCTGATAGACGAACCATTGGGCGAGGGAAGCACCAGCCGAGTACCTTGAGGTATTTGGCTCAAGGATATTGGAGAAAGCGAGTAGCCACTACCCCCACGCCTAGAGGCTAATTCTGCATTCACAGACTTAGCAAATTCTTGCACAGATTCATTCTTCCAATCACAGGGAAAGACAGTAGCACCTCGACTATTAGCAACTTCAATACAGGTCGAAAAAGAAAGGATATCTACGATGATAATAACATCACTAATAGGAGCCAATTGCTCAACTCCTTTTCTCCCCCACTCACACCGAATTTCAAAGTTTGACTGATCGTAGTAACTCATACAGTATCAATTCGTAATTTGTATTATCAATCTCCACAGAGGTGATTTGATATTTTCCTGTTGCTCTATAAAAGTCGGCTACAACCTTCCAAAAGAATTAATGCAATCAATAAACTTGCTGCTGTTAGGATACAGCGGCGACCCATTTGTGTTAAAGGGGCTAAATTATGGTACTCGTTCATAAGTTAATTTCAAGATTTTCTAACATTTAGTAGCCTGCATTTTTATCCACAACATTACGCAAAGCTTGTCCTTGGAGATATCGTGCCAAATTGTCAAGAAACAATGCTACAATTCGCGGACGAAGTTGTGGCGTAAGTGCTGAACAATGAGGTGTCACAAAGACATTATTCAAAGACCACAAGGGACTTTCTGGTGGAAGTGGTTCAGTTTCGAATGTGTCTAATCCAGCGCCTGCAATCCAGCCCTCCTGCAAAGCAGTTATGAGTGCCGATTCATCCACAATTGCACCACGAGCAATATTAATCAGATAAGCACTCGGACGCATCAACCGCAATGCCTCGGCATCAATCAAGCCTTTTGTTTCTGGTGTCAGAGGTGTGGCAACTACGACATAATCAGCGTCACCTAAGAGTAATCGCCATTCATTGGCATCAACGATTTTGTCAAAATTTGGTAATGGTTCGGGATGTCGGCGACTACCCCAAATTCGCATCCCAAAGGCTTTAGCACGCACAGCAATTTCTTTACCAATATTTCCGGTTCCTATAATTAATATAGTCTTGTTGTATAACTCTTCTAGTTCTAACCACTTGAACCAGTATTTGCTAGTTTGTAGCTCTTGCAGTTTTTGAACTTTCTTGGCATAAAAAAGCATGAAGCTCAACACAAATTCCGCCATAGGAATAGCATGAACTCCTGAGCCGTTAGTAAGAACTATATCATGTTTCAAAAAAGTGGGTGTGAGGATATGATTCACGCCAGAGCTAGGTGTATGTTGCCAACGAATTTTAGGTGCTGCTGCTAGGACTTTGTGCAGAGTTGTATTTTTCAGCTTAAATCCGTTGAGATAAACTTCAGCATCACTAGGATCACCATCAAAGTTACCATCACTATCTACACGTACGAACGTAATATCTGAGGGTAACTGCGGTTCAATATCATTAACAAGTTCTACAGGTAAGATGAGTTTCATGCTAGAAAATATCATTAACTTATCTGATCGTAGAATCTCTACATCAGCTTTAGTTTTGGATTTTTTTCCAAAAAGTTCTTGTTTTTTGTTTGTCAGTGTGTAAAGCTACTAGCACTAATATACATTATTCCTATAAACATTTAGTAGTTTAAACACAAAAATGCACATTCCCATAGAAATTCAAGACATAAAGTTCATGGGAATGCCTACTATATAGGGATTTGCGAAAGTATTACACAATTAAGGGTCGGGGATAAGCCCTTCATCTCTCGGTCAAGAAACTTTGGATCGAGTGGGCAAGGTTCGGGCCACTCGCCTCCTAAGCATTTCAGAAGATTCGAGGGAAAGTCCTGAGAAGTGTTCATTTGGGGTTAGCTGAGAGTAAATTCCGCAACGGCTTCATTTTTCCTCTTGACCAAAGAGGCAGTATGTGAGTGTAATGGTGTAGGTAAGTAGTAGAAACGTTTACCTTGCAGGGATATACCCTTCAGTAAAAAAACTGATGACACATTCAATAGAGAACAAACCAAGCAACCAGAGGGATATCAGATTTGATATTTTGAAAACTCTTGGTCTACTTTGCATTATTTTTGCTCATGTAGGCCCTGAAGACAATATCTTATTTGATATCAGACGTTTTGATGTTATTTTAATGGTCATTGTTTCAGGAACACTATATTACTACTCCGCTAAAAGTAAGAAAATATCTTTTTGGAGTTATCTGCAAAAGAGGTTACCGCGCCTGATTGCTCCAGTCTGGTTATTTTTGACTTTCTTCTTTTCTTCAGCTTACATCATATTTTTTCTACTTTCTCTACCTTACCCATTTTCATCGCAAAAAATCATCGACACATTTACATTATTAAATGGAATTGGTTATGTATGGATTGTTCGTGTATTTACACTAGTTGCTCTTTTTGCAAATTTATTACTAAAGTTATATAAATTCTGTAAATCTGAGGCTAGGTTCTTAGCCTTACTAGCTGTTATTTATTTATGTTATGAAATACTATTAGATTTTACTCAACACCATAATTTACATTATGCAATAATTTCAAGTTTAGTAAATGATTATTTCTTTTATCTTCTCTCTTATGGATGCTTGTTTGGTCTAGGTATAACGTTACCAAAGCTTCAAACAAAAACAATCCTACTCGTTTCTGGCATTTTTTTTATTCTATTTTTAGGATGTGCTGTTTATTATTACCATAGATTAGGGCACTTTGTTTCTAATGTAGATTTCAAATACCCACCAAGACTATACTATGTTTCTTATGGCATTTTTGCCTCTTTACTGGCTTTCGTAATAGTTAGTAAATTGTATTATAAATATAATTTAGGAGATAAAGGTAATATTTTAATTAAGATTATTATCTTTATTAGTTCTTCTACACTATGGATATATTTATGGCATATATTCTTTGTATATTATTGGCAAAACTTGATTATTAAATATTTACCGAATTTTGCTAGTCAGTTTATCTTAGCTTTTTTAGTGGTAACATTAGGTGCGATCGCTGTTACCTATGTGCAGAAAGCAGCTATTTCTAGAGTCATTATAAAAACTAGATTTGGTCAGAAAAACTCTGAACTACTTTCTATATTGTTCTTGAAGTAGGTTTCAACGTTGGTTTATATCAAACTCATTATTGACTAATGTTCACACGTTTTTTTAACCGGGAAACACTAATAGTCATAGCTACTGTATTTGTGGTGACTATATGCCTAACACTAGCGTATGGGTATCTGCCTAAACAAAAAGCCATAACACAGACATCTCATCTACTGACTGATCCATTTCTGCAACTACCAACTGCAACATCAGTCAGGGTTGTTTGGTTTACTGAGTTTGCTGGTTCTAAACACATGGTCAGTTATGGTGAGAATCTCCAGCGCACTGCTTTTGCTAACACAACGAAACTCAGTCGCCTACGAGAAGATCAGCAATCACGAGTAGGAAAACAAACTCAAGATGGACAAATTTATCAGCATCCTGTTAAGCGAGATATTTGGCGACATGAAGCTGAAGTTGTTGAGTTAACACCTGGGAAACGTATTCCTTATCGTGTCACAAGTGTGGAAGAAAATAGCAATTTGGTCAGTAGTCAGATTTTCAGTTTAGCACCTGCACCAATGCCTAGTACACCGCTGAAAATTTTGCTGACATCAGACCATCAATTGAAACCCATGACAGCAGCAAATCTGCAAAAAGTAGTCAAGACTGTTGGGCAAGTAGATGCAGTTTTTTTCGCTGGTGACCTGGTTGATATTGCTGATCGTGCTAGTGAATGGTTTGATGATAATCGTGGCAATCCTTTCTTTCCGACTTTACAAGGTCGTGCCAAGTATGAAATAGAATTTAATAGAATTAAGACGTCTTATATTGGTGGAGAGATTATTCAACACGCTCCGATGTTTACCACTATTGGGAATCATGAAGTGATGGGGCGGTTTGGGAGAAAAGGTAGTTTAGGTGGTGAATTTAATGATGCAATTCCCCGTGACATTGCTAAAAAGTTGTACGGTGCGCAATCGCTGAAAAATAATTCTTTTAATACGGATACTTATGAAGAGATATTCACTCTCCCACAAAGTAAAGAGGGTGGAGAAACTTACTATGCAGTGAGTTTTGGTGATGTGCGTTTAGTGGTACTCTACGCAGCAAATATATGGCGTACACCCAACTTAGATGCCGCAGCGAGGGGTAAATATCAAGAACGGGAAAAAGATTTGCAATTTCCTGTTGAATGGGGTTATGGACAACATATCTTTGAACCAATTACTCAAGGTAGCCAGCAGTATAATTGGCTAAGAAAAGAATTAAATAGTCCTGAGTTTAAAAAAGCAAAATACAAAGTGGTGATGCTTCATTATCCCCCCCATTCTCTGGGTGACAATATTGTACCTGCTTACACCGCTCCAGTACAGAAAATTGAACGTAATACTTTGAATCAAATTAAAGCAGTGCGTTATGAATACCCTCTGGATGCAGATTATATAATTCGGGATGTTGTACCCTTACTAGAGGTTGCTCATGTGCAGTTAGTCTTTTATGGGCATTCCCATTTGTGGAATCGCTTTTATAGTCAATTGAAGATGCACTTTTTAGAAACGTCTAATGTAGGTAATACTTACGGGGCTTTTTTAGGCAAAAAGCAGCGACAAGTTCCAGTTGAGTATCAAGAGAATTATGTTAAGTTTGGCGATCCAAACGAATTAGAGGCAGTGATACCAACAATTAGCCCATTGAGTAAAGATGGTCAGCAGATACCATATGTTGCAAGTAATGAAATAACTGTTTTCAGTATATTCAACACAGGTACTGGAACAATTACTAGTTATCGTTTTGATACACGCAAACCTGACTCAGAAGTCGTCAAGTTTGATGAGTTTCGATTACAAGTGGATGGAAGCTAGTAGGCACCAGTTTTTTGCACAACTGCTTGGAAAGTTTTCAACAAGATTTCTATATCTAGTCCAAGCGACCAATTCTCTATGTAAGCAATATCTAGTTTCACTGCATCTTCAAAGTTATCAATGTTAGAACGACCAGAAACCTGCCATAATCCCGTAATACCAGGCAGAACCTCTTGACGGATAAAGTGCGCCTTCTCGAATTTCTCTACATCTCTGAGTGGAAGAGGACGAGGACCAACAAGGCTCATCTCTCCAAGTAATACGTTAAACAGTTGCGGTAATTCGTCCAAACTATAACGGCGCAGGAATTTGCCTAAACGTGTGATCCGAGGATCATTTTTCACTTTGAACAAGACACCATCTTTGATCTCATTCTTTGCTTCTAGGCTTGCTTGTAACTTTTCCGCATTGGCAACCATTGTCCTAAATTTCCACATTTTGAATTTTTTGCAATGTAGACCAATGCGCTCTTGTCTGAAAAAGACGGGACCTGGAGAATCTAGTTTAATCAGCACTGCGATCGCCAAATAAACTGGTGACAGTATGAATACCAAAATAGTTGCACAACACAGGTCAAAACCCCGCTTTACCCAAAAATCACCACCTGCGATGATTGGTGCTGGAATTGTTAGACACGGAACTTGACCAATCATCCAAAATACAGATTTTGGATGACGTACCTCACTTTGCTCTGGAAGTATTCTGAGAGTAATGCCAGCTGTGTGGAAATGCCAGCAAACATAAAGACGATTCTTAATGGCATTCCAAGAGACAAAAACTTCTACTATTCCTTCGTTACGGAGATATTCCAACGTTCTCTCTCGGTTATGTCTGTCAAGACAACTAGAGTCGGCAATTCCTTGTACTGTGTAGCAATTTTCTTGTTCTATTAAACTAATATGCTCTTCTTGATCTTCTTGATTAGAAATGAGAAAAATGGGATAACGAATTGCTCCTCTCTGACGCAGTAGTTTAGTAACCACATCAAATAATAAGCGATCAATAAAGACAAAGGTTACAGACAGAACCCAAAATATGAGAAACGTTGAGCGTGAAACATAGTGCTTTGGTTCGTAAAGAAAAGCAATAAGTAAGAGCAAAACTTCTGACGTTGAAACTGCTTGAACCAACGCAGGATAATTACGGCGGTGGCTGCCTGCATTATATAAACCCTTTGATACAAGCATGCCAATTTCTACTGTTAGAATCAGCACTAGAAAAGACGGTTTTTGTGTCCAAGGAGATTCCATAGCAGTTCCATAATGTACTGCCAATTTCCATGCACAAATTAGAGCGATCGTATCTAGAAAAATAAGTGTTACTATCCGCAGTAACTTGATAGGTAATCCTCTTTGGATTGTTGTGATTTTGGCTGATCTTAAGTCCGGTTTAAAATTTACTACTGATATGGTTCTGGAAGCCACAATTCTAATTCCTCCTTGTTTCACTGTTAACGCACCCTACTTTGGTAGGTAATACTAATTCATGAAATCATGTCACATATGCGGTAAATACACAGCTGTTTTTCCTGCCAAAGCTATCATTGTGAATAATTTTCTTCTAAATTGGTACAGTTTTCAAACGAGAATAAAGTCCTTAATATTGACCTGTCTAAGCAAGTGAAATTAAGACCGATTTTAGAACCTTTTAGAAAGTGACTTAATCAGTTAAAACTAACGCCTCGGAGCTTTGTCAAATGCTCTTGCCATAGCGTTCCATGCCAATTTAGGTTTCAGTTGTGAGTCCAATGGTAAAGGACGTACTGCTGCTTTATCTGAGCGAGGAGCATAGGTTGAGTGCCATGTATAACGATCGCTCAGCCCCCAAGTTAAAACCGCAATGACTGCTGGTTCAGCTAGCACAACTGAAAGATAGTCTTCATAGGTAGCAGCGACAATGCGATCGCGAACAGTAAAAGCCGCTGGTAATTTTTGGTCTACTACATCTAATTCGGTAATCAGAATTTTTAGACCTAAACTAGCAACATCAGCTAAAAAACGTCTCAGTTTCTTTGGATTGAAATGAGTTTCATAACCAGTTAAGTGGGACTGGATACCAAGACCATGAATTGGTGTTCCCTTAGATTTTAAACGTTCCAGCAGTTTCAAAACAGCAGTTCTTTTGGCTTCGTCTTTAGGATTATCGTACTCAAGCCCATAATCGTTGTAGACCAGTAAGGCTTTAGGATCAGCTTGGGCTGCAACCCGAAAGGCAAGGTCAATATAATCGGGACCTAAAAACTGTAGCCAAGGAGTATTTTTTAATCCGTCGGCGCGATTGTCGTTTGGTTCTATTGCCTCATTGACCACATCCCAAGAATGCATGTGACCAGCATAGTGTTTAGTTACTGTTGTAATATGCTCCACCAAAAATTTTTGGGCATTTTGTTGGTTAACTGTACTGTTAAACCATGGAGGCAGAGCTTCATGCCAAACTAAAGTATGTCCTCGGAACAGCATACCGTGGGTATGGGCAAACTTAGCTAACCAATCTGCTTTGGTGAAGTCAAATTTATCTGGAGCTGGGCGGAGAATATTCCACTTAAGTTCCCATTCGGGGACTAAAATGCCGCACTGTTGAGCATAGCTCGTTGCCAATTCTGGGTTAGAAACCAGAAGATCTTCTCTTGCAGCCGCGCCATAAAGGATTCCTCTAGCAGACGCATGCTTTCTTAGAGTAATGCCACCAAACACTTTAAAAGTTCTTTTCGGGTTATCGAGCAATTTGATTTGGTCACTTTGGTATTTAGTTTTTGCTGTCGCAATCACCCCTACGCTACTGAGACTGCCTAAACCTAACAACAGAGCATTTCGCCTACTTATTAATCTTTTATTGAGCATTCAAAATTTCCCGTAAGAATAGTCTCGCTACAAACCAAGGCTCTAGTAAGTAACGCCTCCAAAGTCTTGTTGGCTCGCTCAATAGGCGATACAACCACTCCAAACCTAATCTTCCCATCCAACGGGGTGGGGTGGGAATAGCTCCAGCGACATAATCTATACAGGCTCCACTAGTCAAAATAGCGTTGGCATGGATATGCTCTAGGTTGTCTAAAATCCAGTACTCCTGGCGTGGCATACCCATTCCCACCATTAATACATGGGGTTTATAAGCATTAATCGTTGCTAAAGTCGCAAGGTTCTCTTGACTACTTTTTTGAATATTGATATACCCATGAGCGGTAGAAATCTGTAACCCTGGGAATTTCATTTGCAATCTCTTAGCCCCTTGTTCCGCAACTCCTGGCTTGGACCCAAGGTAAAACACGCGCCAGTTGTTTTGAGCAGCTGTGGACATTAAGGGCCACACCCAGTCAGCATACGTCACTCGTTGCTCTCGTTTTAGTGGAAAACCGAGTAATTTCCCAAGCAATACCAAAGGCATGCCATCGATATGCACATAGTCTGCCTTTGCATAGAAGGCTTGCATTTTGGGGTCGTGATGATAAAGGTAAAGACTATGTAAGTTATGATTAGCAACGATCCACTTTTGATTTTGCTTAATCGCTTCTGCAATTAACGAATTAAGCTCAGGAATAGAAAGCGCATCTAGTTGAACACCAAGGAATTTGTATGGCGATCGCTTCATAATTACCTCTAGAGATAGTTGCTATATACTCAGACATCAACACTGTAGGTAATGCACCGCTAAACTAGATTTTTTATGACTATCAATAAATTTTATATTGATTTAGAATTACTATAAAATTCTTTAAATCTACAGATTTATTTAGTATCATTTCTCGCAACTCCTTGGCAAGGAATTAATTGAAAATGTTGCCATAAATTAGCAAAGAATCCTTCATAAGATAAATATTCCTTCCAAATCTTACGACATTCATATTGTAGGTCTATAAATTCTTGAGGTGAGAGATTATTGTGAAACTCTACAACTTTTTCAGCAATATATGGTAAGTCTTTTTTAGAAACCCAAACGCTATATTTTTTCCAGTCAATTTTGAAGTCATAGGGAAGAACGTAATCAGTATCAATAATAATTGGGATACGTCCACAGCAAAATATTTCATAGACCCTCAAAGAACTGTTTCCCCAGCCACGGCAGCAAAGATTGTAATCCGTTTCCACTATGTTACGTACATACTCAAGGCGTAACTTTAGCTTTTCGCCAGGGTCATTAGTACGAGTGAAAAACACCATTTCGTTGCGAGTTGTAAATTTTGATTCAACAAGTGGGCTTTTACTCAGATACTTCAAAGCTTCATAGCGTAGGTGGTGTCCCTCATGAATGGGAAAGTAAAAACCTCCAGTTGCTTGTATTAATCCTTGACGAATAGTTTCTTTTAGCTTTCTTGTATAACTATATCGAGTAGCACAACCATTAAAGCCTATCGTTGGCTTTTCTTGCTTCTGTCGGATAGTCAACTTATCGTCCAGATAATGTTGGACTAAATCTTCATAGAATGTGGTATGAACAAAATCCTTAGGTTGCCTTCTCTTACCTATGATAGATTGACGAAAAATAAAAGCATCCTGAATGGGAATTTGTTCATGAGAAATATCGCCACTATAAAAAATAACAAGTGGTTTGCCAGCTTGCTTTACCATCTGAGCAAATTGAATCCCTAAAACATAAGCTGACTTATTAATCTTATCTTTCCAAGAAAAACCTGTAACCTCTACCCAGTCAAAAGGTAAAATTGCAATATCTGCCTCATCTAAGGAAACAATTTCAAACAGAGAATGGCAGATATTGGCATAATTAGCCAGCCTTTTCTCCCAAGGAGGGAGATTGTCTTTTATGTCTTCTGGCCAAAAAGGTTGAAGCATTAAAGTAGGACGGCTACCCTGAGGAATATATTTGATATCTGAAAAGATTTTGATCTTCATGAATCAGTTTATGCTCAGTACAATTAATTTCTTGAGATCAAGTCACTTTTGTCTTTGTAAGAATTTGAGCTACCACTTGTGCTTTGGCACTCCAAGAATACTTTTCTTGAATAAGGAGATATGCTGTGTTGACTAATTGTTGATATTGCTCTAAGTTAGAGGCTGCATCTAAAACTGTATTAGCCATCTCTTCAGGTGAATATCCAGTAACAATAAGATGCTTTTGGTGCTGGAATTCTTCTAGTCCTCTCAAACCCTCAGGTGTTGATATAACTAACTTTTTAGTTGCGAAAAAGTCTAAGGCTTTATTGCGAGCTCCACCCGCCACAGCTTGTTTAGGAAATGGTAAAAGACCTATATCTGCATAATTGAGATAATTGACAAAATCTGTTCGCTTTGGGAGAAAACCAATAAACGTAATATTGGATGGTAATTGTTGAGCTATATCGCTGCTATCACGACCAATCACTACAAATTGTACTTTTTGATAATGACGTGTGAGGCGTTTTGCTACCTCAATAGTCATTGATACAGACATGTCATTACTGGGGAACTGAAAAGTCTTAGGAGCAACTACTACTACTATCTTGGCTGGTCGTAATGCTTGGTATGGATCTTGATTGGAAGAAGGTTGAGCATATAGTAAGTCTTCAGCCACACCATTACCTACACAATGTATGTTGCTTGATTTTCGTCGTGGATACCACTGTGAGATCAGTTGGGGCGTTGACTCACCAGCTGCAATGATAGGATTACCGGAAAATATAAGTACTCCTTGAGCAATGTATGTCTTAATAAATTGCAGAAACTCCTTAAAAGGATTGGCAACAGAAGATAAACGGCTCCAGTACTCAAAGGCGGAAAAGGTATGAAAATCTAACACAAGAGAACAATTCTTCTGTCTTTTAAGTGTTAATGCAATAAGAGCAGCTAGTCCAGGCAAAGTTTCTTGAGCGTACACTATATCTGGTTGAAACTCCTCGATACACTTTTGTATTGCCTGAACATATAAACGTAAACTTCGTGACCCAACAGATACAGACTGTGCGTAGTTAACTGCTGAACAATTTATACCAATTTGACAAGTGTCAAAATATTTGGCTAAATATTGTCCCAGATAAAAGGGTCTGGTAAAAGCACCGAAGGGTTGATTTGAATCAAGAGTGGAAACAATAACTAAGCGTTTACTCATTAGAGCTTTGTTGTTAAGTTTACTCACAAAAAGTAGGAGATGTACTCATATCTCTATAACCAAATACAGCACGCAAATAAGGCAATACCCAATAAAAAAACCAGAATGGACCAGAATGTCTCCGGATAAAGACAGTCCATGCTTTTATTGGAAAAGCCTTGGGTTGAAGTGCTTTCCTCAAACGTTCATAAACCGGAAGGTTGGTATCTACCCAGCTCCCTTGAACAGAATTTTTACGGCAAGTACCTACAAATCCAGCTGCCATCCATACCGAACAACCCAACTTGCGTGCTCTTAATCCGTAATCCATATCTCCTAAGCTATGAATGAAAGCAGAATCTAAATTACCAACCTTTTGGGCAACAGAAGATGGAATGAGAACACAGTTGCCATACATTGTGTCACATTCTTGAATTTCATCAGTCGGTTGCAAGAATTCATACTTATTGGAGTACCATTTCTTTGAACGTACAGCACCACCATAAGTTGCTTTACCTGTTACTAAATCTTGGGTTGAGCCGACAATTATGGAGTCAGAAAAACCTTTCTCTGTAAGGAGATGGTGTGTTGCAAACAGTTGACTCAGAGCATTGGGATAAAGTATGGTGTCGTCATTTAGCCAAAGATAATAGTGATAATTCTCTTTAAGAGCTTCAGCAAATGCTAGACGCATTCCTCCTACCCAGAAAAGGTTACCATTGCCTTTGAGGAGTTTAACTGCCGGATAGTTTTTCTTAACTGCATCTGAGGTGCCATCTGAACTGCCATCATCAACTAGGTAAACATCAAAAATGACATTCTGTTGATAAAGTGCTTGCAAACAACTCAAGGTTGTATCTCGTCTGTTATAGCAGGTTATTAGCACTGCTAACTTAACACTATTCATTTTGCTTCTCCAAAAACCTATAGCAGTTTACATCATTAAACTGTTACTTCTAAATTGTTGGAATACTGAGTCTGTTGTTGTTTTCTTCGGAATCGACTCAACTCTAGAGATGACGAAATAGCTATAGATACGTAAGTAATCCAAAATATGGAGTTTGGCTCAAGTATTGTTGGGCTATCACTTATATTAGAGACTACTTTAACTCCAAGAAATACGAACATCCAGAAGTATTCTATACTTCTAGTTGAAAAAACTAGAATCAACACTCTTATTAACAAGAATGATAAGTTGAGTATAAATAGTAGTAAACCCAATAATCCAAGCTGTAAGAACAGGTCTAAAAAGCCATTATGAGAAAGACCAGCTTTTTGTTGTTGACCAAATTCTACGTCTTTGGACCCTTCCTCAGGTGCTCCTAACCAAGTATGGGATATAACATAATCAGCAGCATCTGATGACCAAAACCCATGATATCCATAGCCGAAAAAGGGTTTTTCTAAACCTTTTTCAATACTGTGTTCCCATATTGGCATACGCCCATTAAATTTGGTATCTTTTCCTAACCCATCAACGAGTATAGTTTTTAGATTTACTGTGATTCCAACAGCTACAACAGTGCTTAGTAATAATATTATGGTAAGAGAAACAACTCTGTGACCTCGTTGCTTTACAATTTGGTAAAGAGGTAGCAAGAGTAATGAGAATACAAAAACTATTAAACCTGTTGTACTGTTAGAAAGCTTGAGCAATAAAAGTGCAAATATCATACAAATGCCAGCAATCCATCGATTACTGCGTCTATCAAGAAGAGTAATTAGAAACAAGGAAGCTGCAAAACCCATAACACGACCCAACATTTGTTTATGGTCAAAGACTCCCCTCCAAGAGAGAACACCATTGATCACATGAGTGCCATAAGATGGAATGAGTGTAGCCGCAGCTAGGCTAAGTACCATAATGATAGAAAATACCCACGCCAACAAGCGCATCTGCTCTTTAGGCGTATATCGCATCGCTAAATACGCCCCAAACAAAGTTGTACGCAACATGCCTTTTACATTTTCTGCCGTGCTCGATACATCTGCAGACCAGAAAATTGAAGCCGCACAAAAAACAACTAGTAACAGTAAAGATTTATCTTTGGTAGCAACGTAAGCAAAATGCTTCCATCTTCCAATAATTAATAAGAATAAAATTGCATAGCTAGCAATATTAAAGATGGTTGGTATGGGACTAGGTAAGACGATACCTTGACCAAAAATAAATAATAATAGAGTCCCAATTAATTCTAGAATTGTTATTGCTTGCTGAGATATTGGATGACGCAATTTATGCCTCTTAACTTTCAATAAATTTGATTATGATTTTATAAAAAGAAGATTTTCAGATTATTTTTTTATTTAAGAAATTTTTTGATTTGAAAAGTAGTTAGTATGAATTTCATTAAAAAGTGTTAAGTAGCGATGGGCTTGGATTTCTAGAGTAAATTCTTTTTCTGCTTTTTTCCGGGCACAATGGGATAGACTCTGATGTCTGTCTGAATTTTCTAGTACCCAAGCAATTCCTTTTGCTAAATCCTCAACTTCGTATGGCTTTGCTAAGTAGCCATTTTGTTGATGATCAACTATATCTTTTAAACCAGTGGCATTGAACGCCACCACTGGAGTGCCACATGCTAGAGATTCGGAGGCAGTCTGTCCAAAGGACTCCTGAAGAGATGGTACAACCATCACATCAGCAGCAGAGTAAGTCAATGCTAATGAGAGATCATCTTGAAGGTACCCAAGATAATGGGCCTTAAATGCTAAATCCGCACCTTGATTTTCTGGTTGAGCTTGACCGAAAATAACTATATCAAGTTTATCTTTCCAATCAGCTTTACTTAACTCTAAAAGAGCAGCTTGCAATAGATGAAATCCCTTTCTCTTGTCGCTTGTTGCCTGTATAGCGCCAAATAAGACGAGTGGCTTGTTATGAGGTAAATTAAGTACTTCTCTTGCTATGCGTTTATTGATAGGTCTATATTTCTGTATGTCAAGCCCGTGAGGAATGACTTCGATTGGGAAATCATAAAATAGGGAACTAGAACTGGCAGACTTTGCTAACCACGAGCTAGGTGTAACAATTGTTAAATTTAAATCTTTCCAAGCTTTCGCTTTGCGTTGCCAAATCCAACTAGATAAATCGTAGTCTTTGTTGCTGTCAAGTTGAGGACAGCGTCCACACGAAGCTTTGTAGCGATCGCAATCCAAACTACAATGACACCCACCAGTAAATGCCCACATATCATGAAGAGTCCAGATTAAAGGGCGTTTGAGCTTGGCAAGTGTTTCTATTTGCACAAAGGCTGCATTAATCCAATGCAGATTGATAATATCGGGGTTAATTCGCGTGACTTCAGAAAGGACTCTATCTGGTACCCATTGAAGAGAAAATGTAGTCCTGGCACGTTGACGATAGAATTTCAGCGGCAAAGCATCAAAAGTGAGTTTTGAGCGTGCTATGCCTTGAAACAATCTAATCTTGGGAGCATTTACTGTTTTGTCATCACTAAATTTCTCCTGCACCAGCATCTGAGAGTTGACATTGATATTCAGTAATCCCTTATGCAAACGATAGGCAGCCCTTGCTGCACCACCATTAGTGTCAGATGTACTAATGTGCAAAATCTTCATGATGGCAAAGTATACAAAAACTTAGTTTACAGTTTCTTTGAGAGAGCTTCTTGATTTTTCTTCACAATTTTCTTGATGTCATTTTTGAGCAACTGTAGATAGGTAGGATTATATAAATTCTTTTGCATAATTTTATCGGTTTTATGATCTCGAACTATAAATGGTGGATGCTTTAAAGGAAAATCTACCGCTTCAGTGGGCAAACTTTCAAAGGGATGTTTTTTATTAGAATTAAAATGAGTCGAGTCTGTTCCGAATCCAATATTAGAAATTAAATTTACATTTGAGATAATACCAAAGCTACTCTGTACGAAACAGGCAAAAGTCCACTGATAATCCCAAGTTATACCTAAAGGATTTTCATAAATAGATTGGAAGATCTGACTCCAAAACTTAACTTCTAAAGGATCGAGGAGAATATCTTTGAGAAAGCCTTCCGATTGAATCTCTTTCCAAAGCTTAATGTATAGATCATAATGCTGCCAAGCACGTTTCCAGCTTGCCCAACCCCAACAGAGGTTATAGCGTGAGAAGAAGTAACTGTAATTTGTTCGCCTATGCTTTAGTAAAACATTTTGTCCCGAGATAGACGAAATCCGAGTATCATATCTATATTTCTCTAACAATTCCTCACAAAAGCGAAAAAATGTGGGATGAGGTAAACAATCATCTTCTAAAATAATTGCTTCTTCAACATTACTGAAAACCCAATCTAATCCGCTAGATACACGTTTTGCACAGCCTAAATTAGGAGTAGAGTAATTTTTGAGCACCTCACAATCCCAATCAACTCGTTCAATAATCGAACGAGCAGCTTCACACTTTTCTATTTCTCCAGGAATATGAGCCCGTGGTCCATCTGCAATGACCAAGAGTTTTGGTGGTTTTGCCTGTCGGATTGCTTCAAATACCTTTTCAGTAGTATGAGGTCGCTTAAAAATAAAAAAAGCTACTGGAGTTTTTAATTTAAATTCAGACATTTCAAATAAATGAATAACGACTTGGTTTTATTTTTTTATTGTATTTTTTAATATTTTTTTGATATAAATAAGTCCTGTATTAAGGTAACTTTCTAGGATTAATGCTTTCGTCTGTTTAATAAAAAATCTTCTAGATTTGAAGAAAAATGCGCCAGCCAGATATGAAGCGACACACTGAGCTACTAGAGTAGAAATGGCTGAACCTACGCCTCCGTAGGTTTTAATCAAAAAGTAGTTTAAGACTAAGTTAACAATTGCACCAATTGCTGTTGCTAGAAATGCTAAATGCATCAGATTCTCGGCTGTTGTCCACAAACTTCTAACGAGTCCACTTGAGACAAATACTCCAGTCCAAATGTGAATCGATAGGATCAACCCTGCTTCTTGATACCTTTCGCCATAGAGTAAATTGACAATCTGATTAGATAGTAATGTGACTCCTATGGCAACCGCATAAGATAAGATTGACAAAAAATCAAGAACTTTTTGGAATCGTTCGTAGTACAACCTGGGATTTTCTTGCTTGACTTTTAAAATTGATGGAAAAACGGAACTAGTGATTGCTGTTGGCACGAAATACCAGAGTTCTGATATCTTGACGGCTGCTGAATAAATTCCCACTGCTTGGTCACCAAGCATTTGACCTAGCATGACCTGATCCATCCGCATGAAAATCATGATGACAAAACTTGAAAGGATCAGTGTCCAGCTATCCCGCAGTAATTGCGTTGCACAACGCCAACTAAACCGCCAAGCTTTCAGCACATATCCTTGGATGCGGTATGCAGCTACCAGCCCCAAAGCAGTGAGCAAAAATTCAGATGAATATGCCCAAGCAAATAAAATTAATGGAGCTTGTATTTGGATAAGTAAAACTCTGCCGCAGCTAATAAATATCAAGCCTAAGTTCTTAAACAGAACTGCATGTTTTGACTGAACTTGAGATTGAAACCAAAAATCAATAACGTAGAATGATTCAAAAATCATTCCCCCAGCAACAATCCCCACTAACCATTGGGTTATGGTGTCGTGAGGACGGAGTAGGACGATAAGCGCGATCGCTGATATTAAAGCTACGACTTGAGCAACCGCCTTAAGGATGAAAGCAGTACCTAAAATTTCATCCTTAGAAGAGGGTTGATTGACAATATCACGTATAACAATACTGTCGAGTCCCAAGTTCGCGACTGTGTCGAATATGAGGGTAAAAGCGAGCGCATAATTGAAAAGACCAAATTGGTCTGGTCCAAGGTAGCGAGCAACCCAAACTCCTACCACCAGTCCTATAGCCATCCGCAGAATTCTATCAGCGAATAACCAAGCTGTATTGCCCACAATTTTGAGTAAGTTAGGGCTCAACCTTTGGGTTACTGCCGTTAGCTTATTGATCATTTTGATGTTGTTTGAGGGAAGTCACCCAATTTTTGATATCTCTAGTGGTAGATGTTGCTTTTTTGTCTATCGTTTTTCTACAACCTTTGAGCGGGACGGTTTTTTAAGTGCAGAATTTTGCAAACCAAAGTCTTGGTCAAGCTGTTCTGTTGTGTAGTAGAAGTAGCTATCTGGCTCACGCTTAACGTTCACACCGTTAATCACCATTCCTAAAACATTTTGACCTGAATGAGTCAAAAATTCTTTAGCTGCATTGGCGCTGGTGACACTAACCACCTTTGGACGAACGACTAGTAAGATGCCATCAGCCAATTTACCCAAAACCGAAGCGTCTGCTGTTCCTGCTAATGGAGGAGTATCAAAAATCACAAAATCATATTCACTAACAAAGGAGGCTAACAAGGTAGCCATTCGCTTGGAATCTAGTAGCGCTATTGGGTTAGGTGGTAATGTTCCTGACGGAATGACAAATAGGTTAGAGACAACCTCGTGTACAACATTATTAACATTGGCTTCATTCACCAGGACATCACTTAAACCTGATTTATTCGTTAGTCCCCAGATATGATGCTGGATTGGACGGCGCATATCTGCATCAACTAACAGTACCTTATGTCCAACTTGAGCCATAGTCATAGCTAAATTGGCAGAGACTTCAGATTTTCCTTCCTTAGAGACAGAACTTGTAATTGCAATCGCTCTAAGTTTTTTATCTGAATTTAGGAACTTCAAGTTTGCTTGCAGCATTTGGTATGCGTTACCAAGTGGAAACTGAGGAATATCCCTACCAATCACCTGAGGAATGGGTCGATCTACATCTGAATGAGAACGCCTTTCGCCTTTTCTACTCAAAGCTGGAATGACTCCAAGTGGGGTGTATTGGAACAGATCCTTAGCTTGTTTTAGAGTCTTAACAGAGCGGTCAATCAGATCTAAACTGAGGGCAGTTATGACACCCAGTAATAGACCAAGTACACCTCCACCTGCAACAGTCAATTGCTTTCGAGATCCAGAAGGCTTGTCAGGTTGTAAAGCAGGGGAAACAATACGAGCATTTCCAATATTTTGGTTTTCTGCGACTTGAACCTCTTGTAGTCTTGTTAAGAGTGCTTCGTAAGTAGTTTGAGATGCTTTTAACTTACGCTCAAGCTCCCGTTGAGTCTCTTCTAATTTGGGCAGAATATTTGCTCGTTCTTTATAAAGCTCTCTCTTGTGAGAGAGTGTAGCGATTTGTTTTGCTAAACCAGAGCGTTCTGCTTCAGAACGGGTAAAATCCTCAATAAGCTTTTGTCTGAGATCGCCAATCTGTAAATTACCCGAACTCACTCGCTGATTACTGCCAACTGCTTGTTTGATCCGCTGTTGTAGCAAGTTATTGAGCACGATAGCCCTTTCTTGTAGATTAAGAATAGTAGGATGTTGTGGCTGTAACCGAGTTCGAGCTACGGCAAGCTGACCTTGTACATCTTGAAGTTGCGCTAGTACTTGCTGAATTCCTGGTACTTGACTCAAAGAGGCAAAGGTTGCTGCTTTTTGTGATGCGATCGCAGCTTGCTTCTGCAACTTTTGTGACCTAGCAGTTGCATCTACAAGTTGTGCTTGATCCTGAGCGATTTGCTCTTCTAACTTAGAAATTTCTTGGACTGTTGCCGTTGCTTGTTCTTGCAAGGCAATAATTTTATTATCCTCTTTAAATTTACGCAAGGCTGACTCTGCCGCTTTTACAGATGCTTCAGTTGCTGGCAGTTGCTCCATAATAAACTTACGAGCAGCAACAGTCTCTGCTCGATTTGCCTCAATATTATTACGGATATACTCTTGCATCACTTTGTTGACAACTTTGGCAGCAACCACTGGATTCTCGTCCATATAAGACACTTGCAGAACCTCAGTGCCTTTGGTACCTTCAACCTTAAGTTTTTTGGTAAAATTCCGAATTTTTAAGGGTTGGCCTTGATCGTCTCTCAGGTTAAGATCTGTAATGGTTTTCTCAATAACTGGAACAGATCCAACAATTTTTGCTTGAGTATCTGACGGGCTGTCGTTGATTGCTAAAGACTCTACACGTCCGAGAGGTTCCCCCATACCTGTTAGGGAGGTAGTATGGTTTGTCTTGATTAACAAGCTGCCCTCAGCCTTATATGTAGGTTTCAATGATAATGCATTTAAGAATGCAACACTAACAACAGCTACAAAAACTCCTACTGCAGGTACCCAATGTCGCTGCAAAACCAGCAGATGTTTGTGAAGATCTATTTCTTCAATGTTTCGTGTAGGTTCCATAGCAGATATTGATCTCGCTAATGCATTTTGTTTTGTTAAGACTGTAATCGGCTTAATTGTGATACCGGAAATCCTTACTGCCGTTACAGCTAACTCTTCGTGAATTTCTGCGTGTAAACTCACTGACGGAAGGATTTCCCTCAGGGTCAACAACCCCCATAACCTGTTGCCAAAGTTCCATCGATGCAACAGACACCTTGTATGTGTGTGTCCTCTTTTGGACGTGATACCACTTCGTTTCCCTGCATTGATCACACCAAAAAGCTTCTAACCACTCACCTACTAGAGGTACTGCAGTTTTACTAGCTACCAATATTAAAGCGTTCTGTCGGCCTATTCCTCTTTGCTGAAGTTGTCCAGCACGATCCGCAAACATTGGATATTTTTGACTCACGCTGTCTAAGTAGCATTCATGAACTGGACAGTAAATAGCCCGCCGCTTTGAACGCTTCCGATTTCGGTCACATCGTCTCTGCAATTTGATAGCCTCCTCTGTATAGAATTCAACTAAAGAGAATTGAGTGGAAATACAAGATCGAGTTGGCAAAACTGCAGGTCATCTCCATTCCGTCTACCTAATAAAGTAAACGCTTAAATCATACTAAAAAACCCTACAACAAAAACATTTAAAGACACCTTCTCTGCAGTTCGACCATCTTAAGTTAGTAAAATACTATACAGACGGTTACGCTGGAGGAACTGAGATCAAAATGACCATCGAAGTCCTGCTCCATAAAATTCATAATACCTTATTTATTTGAGGACAGTAAAATTACTTGTGTAACTAATGAGTTTTTAATACTTCACTTCCCATGAGAGGGTACATTTACCAAATCTAAGTATTTATTCTTTCATTAAGAAAATATAAAATTCCTGTAAACTCAGATTTGAGAAACATAAAATACATCTCAGTTAGTTCCTACTTGATAACAATAAAAGTTCGTTCTTTATTGTACAAGTTGTTATCTATAAAACACAGAGACTTCTTGTTGTAGTCAATATTAGTATTTTCTCCTCCAGTTTAGGTATTCATTTCCACACAGTTCAACCTGGAATGTTTTTTACGCTCCAGTAATGTTTACAAATATTTTTACTATTCATCAGAATTATTACAGAATTATGCCTAAGTTTTCAAGTTAAGCCTTATCTTAACCATTTCTTGATTAACCCTAAGTGTAACGATTGTATCTAGAATGCCATAACATTCGTGTTTGTAGCAGTCGTAGTTTTACTTTTTAGCACATAGAATTTGTGACTCCTTAGCAGGATATACGAGCAGTATTGCCCATGAATATACCATGGAAGCCCCTATATCTCAACATAATAGAACGATTTCCTTATGATTTTACTTATGCTTATTTGAGTAACAAAATTAATACATCAATCAATCAGCCTGACCTTTATCACCAATTATTAAATATAAGTATGATTAATTAAATTACGTATGATATCAAGCACATACTATGATTTTGATAAATCATCATTACAAAACTTCATTGTTATTAGTAGGTATTTATAAATACAATCAAATTTTACATTAGCTCAGCTATCTGCCAGGAAATTAATTTCCTGGCTTGTAGTATGGAATTTGCTTTGTCACTGTGATTTTGGCTTGTAAGTTGATGCAACGTGCAAATCTTTCAACTGCTTTGCATCTACTCCGGAAGGCGCATCTGTTAACAAACAACGTGCTTGTTGTGTCTTTGGAAAAGCAATGACATCTCGAATTGATTCTTCCCCAGTTAGCAACATCACCAATCTATCCAACCCATAAGCGATCCCACCATGAGGTGGAGTACCGTATTCAAATGCCTCCAATAGAAAGCCAAATTTATTATGTGCTTCCTCTGGAGAAAGTCCGATCGCCTCAAACACCTGCTCTTGAACATCCCGCTGATAAATCCGCAGACTACCGCCACCAACCTCAAAGCCATTAAAAACCAAATCGTATGCTTGTGCTCTAGCAGTTTTTAAGTCCCCTAAATCTTGAGGATGAGGTGCAGTAAACGGGTGGTGCAGTGCTTCTAAGCGTTGCTCTTCAGCATTCCATTCAAACATTGGAAAATCTGTAATCCAAAGTAAATTGATTTTGTCGAGATCAATCAACCCAAACTCTCGCGCAATAACTTGTCGCAAGCGATCTAAAGTTTTGTTAACTGTCACATCGTCACCAGCACCAAACAGCAACAAATGACCTGGTTGTGCACCTGTACGCTGTAAAATTTCCTGTTTTTGCTCTGTGGTAAGGTTATCTTTGATTGCACCGATGGTGTCAATTTCACCATCATCCCTCACTCGAATATAAGCTAACCCTTTCGCACCAACTTCGCTGGCTTCCCTGAATATGTCTCCGCCTGGTTTGATCCGAACATTAGAAATAACATCATTACCATTGGGAATAGGAAGAATTTTGACGATCCCACCCTTAGTAACAGCTTCTCGAAAGACTTTAAAGCCACAATCTTTGACTACATCTGAGACATTAACAAGTTCCAAACCATAGCGAGTATCTGGCTTATCACTACCATAACGCTCCATGGCTTCTGCGTAAGTCAGACGAGGAAAAGGATGTTGTAAGTCAATACCCTTCACTGTCTTGAAGATATGAGCCACTAATTTCTCATTGAGTTCAATAATTTCTTCTTGAGACATGAAACTCATTTCCATGTCCAACTGGGTGAATTCAGGTTGTCTGTCAGCGCGTAGATCTTCATCGCGGAAGCAACGAGCTATTTGATAGTATCTATCAAAACCAGACACCATTAGCAACTGTTTAAATAGCTGAGGTGATTGCGGCAGAGCGAACCATTCACCAGGGTTAACACGACTTGGTAAGATGAAATCCCGTGCTCCTTCAGGAGTAGAACGGGTTAGCACAGGAGTTTCAATTTCGATGAAACCTTCTACATCTTCTAGGTAACGACGCATAGCCTTGACGATTTGATGACGTAATTGCAGATTACGCGCCATGCGATCGCGTCGCAGATCCAAATATCGATACTTCAACCGTAAGTCTTCGCGTACTGTCTCAGTATCAGCAGTAGAGACTTGAAAAGGAAGCTGTTTCCGGACAGTGTTAAGGACTTCAATTTGATCGGCGTATATTTCAACTTCGCCTGTAGGGATGCGAGGATTGAGAGATTCTTCAGGACGATGCGTTACTCTACCACTGATTTGGACAACGTATTCATTTCGCAGAGCATTTGCTTGTTCGTAGGAATCTGGCGTGCGTTGGGGATCGCTGACAATTTGGACGATTCCAGAGCGATCGCGTAAATCTAAGAAAATCACGCCCCCATGATCACGGCGACGATCTACCCATCCGTACAGGGTCACTGTTTCTCCAATGTTTTCTTTTCGGAGTTCGCCGCAATAGAGAGTTCGCATAGGTGTTAGTTCTAAGTTACGTATACTGGATTAGAGAAAGCAGTAAGTCAATGTCAAAGCTTTCCCATTATTATCTAGCATCATCAATAATTCTAGTAATTCCGGCTCAAGAAATCTCGTGCCCAAGCTTCGATATGACTTTGATCACAAATAAAGATCCGCAAAGAAGCATCTAAATATTGCAAAACAACTCGTGATGTCAAATTTGATAGGTATTTTGTATCAAAAAAGACTAAGGTGCTATGCGCCTAAAAAAGAGGATCAACAGGACCTACACAAAGCTCAAGCCATGACAAAACTAGAGCCATTTATAGCTATAAATAGCATTGACGGTGATCCACGTGATCCAAGAGCTTGGTCAGGCACTTCTAGCAATATCTTTAATGCTATTACAAGTTCAGGTGTTAGGGTCATTGGTATAAATTCACAACTTAATAAATACCAAGCACGGTTTTACAAACTTATTCACCGACTGTCGGGTCTGGGCACTGATTATATGGGAGGACCTATTTTTCGTGCCCAGAGTGGTAGTATTGCCCAGCGCCAAATCCGAAAACTTGGCTGCACAAAAGTTCTTCATCTGGGGCAATTGGGTCTTCCCATACCAAATATTGACCCTAAAGTAGATCATTATTTAGTCTGTGACACAACCAAGAATTTGTGGAATAGATTTAACACTAACCTCCTCAACCGCTGTACTCCAAAAATGCTGCAGATTGTTGAGCAACTTGAGTGGGAATCTTTTGCCCAGATCAAGCACTTTTTTCCCTTATCTGAGTACGTTCGTGACAATTTGATCAATTACTACAAGATTAACCCAGCTCAGATCACAGTCGTTGGTACGGGTAGAGGTAGACTCCAAGCATTTACTGGTGATAAGGACTACAGAAATGGTCATATCCTCTTTGTCGCTAGTGGTCGCTTTGAGGATAAGGGTGGTCTGGTGCTATTGGAAGGGTTCAAGATTGCGCAAAAGAAAAACCCGTCCCTCAAACTAGTCATTGTTGGTCAAGAAGAATACACACATCTAAACGGATGTATACCTAACTTGACAGTAAAGGGATACATACCTTGGGGAGAAGAACTGCAAAACTTGTTCAACACTTCGGCTCTATTTGCTATGCCATCATTAAATGAACCATGGGGTTTAGTGTACCTAGAGGCTTTAGCCTGCAAAACCCCAGTTTTGGGATTGAATCGCAACGCCCTCCCACAAATCACACAAGGAGGAAAATACGGGTTTTTACTAGAACAGCCAAGACCAGATGTAATCGCAGATACATTTCTGCAAGCATTCTCCAATCCACAAAAGCTGAAAGAAATGGGAGATGCAGGTCAGAAGTATTGCCTGGAGACATTTACATGGAAGAAAGTTGCCAGCAAGATTATTAGTGTCATGCTGGCAACTTCAGAATAAAACAAAATTAGGAATGAGGACGTGGGGCATTAAAAGCATCCCAAGCAGCTTTTGCAGCATCTTGAATGCGATCGCCTAGTTCTGACAAGTCTTTCCAAAGCAATTGCCAGTTTTTCTCCGCTTCTTCTTGAAGATTTATCCATGAACGTTCTAGGCGATCGCGCTCAATCAGTTTATCTCCTTCAATTGCTTCTCGTGCCCGACGCACTGCATTTAAGTAAGTTTCCCGAGTTAGTGTCCCTGCTGATTCTGCCTCAGCTTGAGCACGTCTTTTCAATGCTTCGATCAATGCCTTGGTTTCATCTTTAACCTCGTTGGTTTCGCCAGCCAACTCAGCTTCCACCACTTCATTAGTTTGGGGGCTAACTTCAACAACTACTAAATTGTCTTCATTATTTGTATTATGAGTCATACCTATTTCTCCTTGATACAAGCTAGAAGTCGCACATTGTTTAGTGGATCAGTTTTTTATCGCCCAACAGGAAACTCAGAGCCTTGATAGGGTAACTGTTGTTCTAATTTCAGCAATGCCTGAATTCGTGCTTCTGTGGAGGGATGACTAGAGAACAAATTGCTCAAAAACTGCCCAGACAACGAGTTCATAATCAATAGTGGCTCAAAGGCTGGGTTAGCATCTAAAGGCACTTGCCTTGCTGTTGCGTCTAGTCGTTGCAGCGCACGGGCTAAAGCGCGAGGATTATTAGTCAATCTTGCCGAACCTGCATCAGCAGCAAATTCTCTTGTACGCGAAATAGCTAGTTGAATAATTGTTGCCGAAATTGGGGCAAGTATCACCGTCAACAGCACACCTATCGGATTGGGTCCATTGCGGTCATCTCGTGAATAGGGTGTGTACCAAGCGCTGTAGCTTACAATTTGAGCAAGAAACGAAATTGCACCTGCAATAGTAGCTGCAACTGCTTGTGTCAGTGTGTCACGGTTAATAACGTGGGTGAGTTCGTGAGCAATCACGCCTTCGAGCTCATCCTCTGGTAGTATATTTAAGATTCCTTCTGTAACAGCAACAGCAGCATGTTCCGGGTCTCGCCCTGTAGCAAAAGCATTGGCGGCTTGACTAGGAACAATATAGATACCTGGCATAGGCAAGTTTGCCCGTGCACAAAGTCTCTGCACCATTTGATAAAGTCCTGGTGCTTCTTGCGGTGAAACTGGTCGCGCACGGTAGGCAGCTAGTGCTATCTTATCTGATTGATACCATGAAAATAGGTTTGTTACCGCTGCTAAGATAATTCCTATAATCACGCCACTGGTACCGCCAATGACCCAGTAGCTGATAGTAATCAATAGGGCGCTTAATAGCGCCAGTAAAGCAACAGTTCTCAATTGATTTGTCATATTCTGCTCTCCCTGTAATGCTGCATGAATATAATTTGTTGCTAATTACAGCATTACTTAAGCCGCATCTTGATTGTATCGACCTAAGCAGAGATTCATCAGGTAGAAATTATGCGCCAATTTAGTACGGTTTTCCAAATGACGTACTTATGTTAGGTGGACAGGAGGGGACGAGGGGGACAGGGAGGATGAGGGGGACAGGGAGGACAA
>Ga0070738_10002366_pt1 | contig 29602 bp, 29 predicted proteins | sample Coa_R2_2_FD_66446 | JGI IMG/M metagenome (GOLD analysis project Ga0070738, IMG submission 66446) | Surface soil microbial communities from Centralia Pennsylvania, which are recovering from an underground coalmine fire - Coalmine... | ecosystem: Environmental > Terrestrial > Soil > Unclassified ...
GAAGCGGACGCAGCGCGTGCACTGGATGCAGCGGTTCATCGAGGTCTTCACCAGTGGCCCGAGCTCCTTGTCGGGCACCGCGCGCTTGTTCTCGTGATAGCGGCTGCGGTCGAAGCCGTACGCCATCGCCTGGTCCTGCAGGTCGCACTCGCCGCCCTGATCGCAGATCGGGCAGTCGAGCGGATGGTTGATCAGCAGGAATTCCATCACGCCGTTGCGCGCCTTCTTCACGACGGCGGAGTTGGTGATGATCTCCTGCTTGTCGGCGACCGGCATGGCACAGCTCGCCTGCGGCTTGGGCGGTCCGGGCTTCACCTCGACCAAGCACATGCGGCAGTTGCCGGCGATCGACAGGCGCTCGTGGTAGCAGAAGCGCGGAATCTCGACGCCGGCGATCTCGCAGGCCTGCAGGATCGTGATGCCCGCGGGCACCTCGTGTTCCTTACCGTCGATCTTGACTATGGGCATCGGTCTGCTCGCCCCTACTCTGCCGCCAGCTTTTCGGTGCGCGCGCGGATGCGGCGCTCCATCTCCGGGCGGAAATGCCGGATCAGGCCCTGGATCGGCCATGCCGCCGCGTCGCCCAGCGCGCAGATGGTGTGGCCCTCGACCTGCTTCGTAACGTCGTGCAGCGCGTCGATCTCCTCGATGCGCGCGTTGCCCAGGACCATGCGTTCCATGACGCGCCACATCCAGCCGGTGCCCTCGCGGCACGGCGTGCACTGGCCGCAGCTTTCATGCTTGTAGAAATAGCTGAGCCGCGCGATCGCCTTGATCACGTCGGTCGACTTGTCCATCACGATGACCGCCGCCGTGCCGAGGCCCGACTGCTGGTCCTTCAGCGAGTCGAAATCCATCAGGACGGTGTCGCAGATCGACTTGGGCAGCAGCGGCACCGAGGCGCCGCCCGGGATCACCGCCAGGAGATTGTCCCAGCCGCCGCGCACGCCGCCGGCATGCTTCTCGATCAGTTCCCTGAGCGGGATGCCCATCTCTTCCTCGACGTTGCACGGCTTGTTCACGTGCCCCGAGATGCAGAAAAGCTTGGTGCCGGTGTTGTTCGGGCGGCCGATGCCCGCGAACCATGCCGCGCCACGGCGCAGGATGGTCGGTGCGACGGCGATCGATTCGACGTTGTTCACGGTCGACGGGCAGCCATAGAGGCCCGCGCCGGCCGGGAACGGTGGCTTCAGCCGCGGCATGCCCTTCTTCCCCTCGAGGCTCTCGAGCAGCGCGGTCTCCTCGCCGCAGATATAGGCGCCGGCGCCGCGATGGACGTAGATGTCGAACTTCCAGCCCGAGCCGCAGGCATTCTCTCCGAGCAGACCGGCCGCGTAGGCTTCCTTGATCGCCTCGTTCAGATGCACCGCCTCGTTGTAGAACTCACCGCGCACGTAGATGTAGGCCGCATGCGCGCGCATGGCGAAGCCCGCGACCAGGCAACCCTCGACCAGCAGATGCGGATCGTGACGCATGATGTCGCGATCCTTGCAGGTGCCGGGCTCCGACTCGTCGGCGTTGACCACGAGATAGTGCGGCCGGTCGCCGACCTGCTTGGGCATGAACGACCACTTCAGGCCGGTCGGAAAGCCCGCGCCGCCGCGGCCGCGCAGGCCGGACTTCTTCATCTCCTCGACGATGGCGTCGGGCCCCTTGTCGAGGATCGCCTTGGTGTTGTCCCAGGCGCCGCGGGCGCGCGCGCCCTCCAGCCGCCAGTCATGGAAGCCGTAGAGGTTGGTGAAGATGCGATCCTTGTCGGCGAGCATTGCTGTCACTCACCCTTCAGCGTGGTCGGGCCGCCCTCGGGCGCCGAGGTCTGGCGGTTCACTTGCGGGCCGGGCTTGGGCGTCTCGCCGCGGCGGAAGGCATCGAGCACGCGCTTGATCGAAGTGGCGTCGAGGTCCTCGTAGAAATCGTCGTTGATCTGCACCACTGGCGCGTTCACGCAGGCGCCGAGGCACTCGACCTCCTGCACGCTGAACGTCGTGCCGTCGGCCGCTTCCTGGCAGGCCTTCATCACCGCCTCGGAGCCGCGCAGCCAGCACGGCGTCGTGGTGCAGACCTGCAGCAGGTACCTGCCCTTCGGCTTGAGGTGGAACATCGTATAGAAGGTCGCGATCTCATAGACGCGGATCGGCGCCATCTGGAGAATGCGCGCGACCTCGTCCATTGCCGCGCGCGGCAGCCACCCCTGCTGGCGCTGCGCCAGATCGAGCACGCCGATCACGGCGCTCGCCTGGCGGCCTGGCGGATAGTTCGCGATCACCTCGTTCACCTTCGCCATGTACTCCGGCGTGAAGGAAAACGAGTCGACCTTCGGCACGTCCTGCGGATCGGCGGTGATCATCGCCACGATAATCGTCTCCTAGCGGTCGATCTCGCCGAACACGATGTCGAGCGAGCCGATATTGGCCGACATGTCGGCCAACTGGTGTCCCTTTGTCATCATGTGGAGCGCCTGCAGGTGCGGGAAACCCGGGGCGCGGATCTTGCAGCGATAGGGCTTGTTGGTGCCGTCGGACACGAGATAGACGCCGAACTCGCCCTTGGGCGCCTCGGTCGCGGTGTAGGTCTCGCCGGCAGGCACCTTGTAGCCTTCGGTGTAGAGCTTGAAGTGATGGATCAGCGCCTCCATCGAGGCCTTCATCTCGGCACGCCGAGGCGGCGCGATCTTGCGGTCGTCGACGCGCACCGGGCCCTTTACGGTGCGCAGCGCCTTCACGCACTGCTCCATGATGCGGGCCGACTGGCGCATCTCCTCGACGCGCACCAGATAGCGCGCGAAGCAGTCGCCGGTCTTGCCGACCGGGATGTCGAAGTCCATGCGGTCGTAGACGTCGTACGGCTGCGACTTGCGCAGGTCCCACGGCAAGCCCGAGGCGCGGATCATCGGCCCCGAGAATCCCCAGTCGATGGCTTGCTCCGGCGTGCAGACGCCGATATCGACCGTCCGCATGCGGAAGATGCGGTTGTCGTTCAGCAGGTCCTCGATGTCCTTGATGAATGGGTAGAACTGCTTGATCCATTCATCCATCGAATCGAGCATGCCGTCCGGCAGGTCCTGCTGGACGCCGCCCGGCCGGAAGTAGGCTGCGTGCATGCGCGAGCCCGACACCGCCTCGTAATACTCCATCAGCAGCTCGCGCTGCTCGAAGCCCCACAGCGGCGGCGTGAGCGCGCCGACGTCCATCGCGAACGTCGTGACGTTCAGCAGGTGATTGAGGATGCGCGTGATCTCGGCGAACAGCACGCGGATGTACTGGCCGCGCTCGGGCGCGGTGATGCCGAGCAGCTTCTCGGTCGCCAGGGCGAAGGTGTGCTCCTGGTTCATCGGCGAGACGTAGTCGAGCCGGTCGAAGTACGGCACCGCCTGCAGGTAGGTCTTGTACTCGATCAGCTTTTCGGTGCCGCGATGCAGCAGGCCGATATGCGGGTCGCAACGCTCGACGATTTCACCGTCCATCTCGACGACCAGGCGCAACACGCCGTGGGCCGCCGGGTGCTGCGGCCCGAAGTTCATCGTCAGGGTTTTGATCTCTACGTCGGCCATGTCAGCCCTTCGGTGGCGCTGGAGGTGCCGCTGGCGGCGCGGTGCTCGCCTTCTCGTCGCCGGGCAGCACGTAGCGCGCGCCCTCCCACGGGGAGAGGAAGTCGAAGCGGCGGAATTCCTGCTGCAGCTTGACCGGGCGGTTGACCACCCTCTTCTGCTCGTCGTCCCACCACACCTCGACGAAGCCGGTGAGCGGAAAGTCCTTGCGCAGTGGATGGCCCTCGAAGCCGTAGTCGGTGAGGATGCGCCGCAGGTCGGGATGATCGGCGAACCACACGCCATAGAGATCGTAGGTCTCGCGCTCGAACCAGCTCGCTGCGCTGAAGATCGACGCGGCCGACGGCACGGGCGTGTTCTCGTCGGTCTGCACCTTCACGCGGACGCGCTGATTGTTCTTGAGGCTGAGCAGGTTGTAGACGACGTCGAATCGCTTGGCCCGATCGGGCCAGTCGACGCCGCAAATATCGACCAGCTGCTTGAACAGGCACTTCGGATCGTCGCGCAGGAAGGTCAGCAGCGCGATCAGCTTGTCCGGGCTCGTCTCGAGCATGAGCTCGCCGAGACGCACGGACGAGACAGCGCCGGTCGCCTGCGCGATATGGTTGCCGAGTTCTTCCATCAGCGCACCAGCGTCCCGGTGCGCCGGATCTTCTTCTGCAGCTGAAGGATGCCGTAGAGCAGCGCCTCGGCAGTCGGCGGGCAGCCGGGTACATAGATGTCGACCGGCACGATACGGTCACACCCGCGCACCACCGAATAGCTGTAGTGGTAGTAGCCGCCGCCGTTGGCGCAGGAGCCCATCGAGATCACGTAGCGGGGCTCGGCCATCTGGTCGTAGACCTTGCGCAGCGCGGGGGCCATCTTGTTGGTGAGCGTGCCGGCCACGATCATTACGTCTGCCGAGCGCGGGCTCGGCATCGGCGCAAAGCCGAACCGGTCCAGATCGTAGCGGCTCATCCAGGCATGGATCATCTCGACACCGCAGCAGGCCAGACCGAAGGTCAGGCCCCACAGCGACCCGGTGCGGGCCCAGGTGACCAGCTTGTCGAGCTGAGCGACGACAAAGCCCTTGTCGGCAAGCTCGTCGGACAGCGCGCGAGAGAGGGCCGCCTCTGCGTTCGGTGCGGTCTTTGGCCCTCGAGCGTCGATTACTCCCATTCCAGCGCTCCCTTGCGCCATTCGTAGATGAAGCCGACGGTCAGCACGGCGAGGAACAGCATCATCGACCAGAAGCCGAACAATCCGATGTCCCCCAAGGCGGCCGCCCACGGGAACAGGAACGCGACCTCGAGGTCGAAGATGATGAACAGGATCGCCACAAGATAGAAACGCACGTCGAACTGCCCTCGGGCGTCATCGAAGGGCGCAAAGCCGCACTCGAAGGGCGACAGTTTGTCCGAGTTCGGATTCTGGCGGGCGATCAGGTAGGAGCCGCCGATCATGGCGCAGCACAGGCCCAAGGCGAGACCGAGGAAGATCAAAATCGGAAGGTATTCCTTCAGAAGAGCTTCCATCGTCACTCCTTCGCCCCGTTTGGGCTTGCCAGCTTTTGGGGCTGGCGCGAGCGACGGGACTCGAACCCGCGACCTCCGGCGTGACAGGCCGGCGTTCTAACCAACTGAACTACGCCCGCTTAAAGCCCAAACGGCGCGCGGAGAGATAAAGGACCCCCTATATGGTGTCAAGCTTACCGCACCCGCGAGACCGTGTGTAAGTACCGGAATTTCCAGCGGAATTTCCGCGTGCAGTATGATGCGTTCGCGAAGTGCAGAAGGCCGTGCGTTTGCAGCGGCCGAGGGCGCGAAGCGTGCTGCCAGACTTCCCCTGCCCGATTTCCCCCAACTCCCACGCGCGTGGGAAACGGAAAACGTTGGCCCGCTTGGCTTTCAGGCGATTCTTCCCACTTTCCTACCACCCCCCTTCGCATGTTCACGTGAAGCAGGATGGTGGGCGATGACGGGATCGAACCGCCGACCTGTCCCGTGTAAAGGGAATGCTCTACCGCTGAGCTAATCGCCCGCCGACGTTGGTATCATCTCTCTCATCCTGAGCGAAGCGAAGGATCCTGCGGCGGCGCTTCAGGATGACAAAAGCTAGTTGATCGCGTCCTTCAAGGCCTTGCTCGCCTTGAAGCGCGGCACGATCGAGGCCGGGATCTTGATCTTCTCACCGGTCTGGGGATTGCGGCCCTCGGAGGCCTTGCGCTTGGAGACCTGGAAGGTGCCGAAGCCGACCAGCAGGACCTTCTCCTTCTTCTTCAGCGACTTGGTGATCAGCGACAGGATCGCATCCACCGCATTCTGCGCGTCGGTCTTGGAGAGATTGGTCGACGCGGCCACGGCAGAAACCAAATCGTGCTTGTTCACCAGCGATCCCCTGCAAAATCCGGCAGCTTCGAGTGTACGGGCGGCGCCAAAAGGGCGTCAACGTTGAATACCACATTTTGCGTATCCGAGCCCGCGTGGACCGCACAAATTGTGTTCAAAACAAAGAAGCCCCGGATTGCTCCGGGGCTCCCTGCGTTCGATTTCGGACCCTCTAGTGGGCGCGGACCTCGGCCGGCTGCTCGGCCGGCTTGGCCGGCACCGCCTCGAGGTCGTTCGGCCATTCGACCGCGGTCAGCGGCTTCACAAGCGCGCGCGCCAGCACCTCGTCGACCGTCGAGACCGGCACGATCTCCAGGCCCTTTTTTACGTTGTCCGGGATCTCCGGCAGATCGCGCTCATTCTCCTTCGGGATGAGCACGGTCTTGAGACCGCCGCGCAGCGCCGCCAGCAACTTCTCCTTGAGGCCGCCGATCGGCAGGACCCGGCCGCGCAGGCTGATTTCGCCCGTCATGGCCACTTCCTTGCGGACGGGGTTGCCGGTCAGCGCCGATACGATCGACGTGATCATCGCCACGCCGGCTGAAGGACCGTCCTTTGGCGTCGCGCCTTCCGGCACGTGGACATGGATATCGCGCTTCTCGAAGATGTTGTGCTTGATGCCGAACGCCGCTGCCCGCGAGCGGACATAGGCATTGGCTGCCTGCACCGACTCCTGCATCACGTCACCCAGCTTGCCGGTGACGCTGACACGCCCGCGGCCCGGAACCAGCACGGCCTCGACCTGCAGCAGCTCGCCGCCGACCTCGGTCCATGCAAGACCCGTGGTGATGCCCACCAGGTCCTCGAGCTCCGCCTCGCCGTAGCGGAAGCGCCGGACGCCGGCGTACTTGTCGAGGTTCTTGGCGCTGATCTTCACCTTGGAGGTCCCCTTCATGAGGATCTCCTTCACACCCTTGCGCGCCAGGTTCGCGATCTCGCGTTCGAGATTGCGGACACCGGCCTCGCGCGTGTAGTAGCGCACCAGATCGCGCACCGCGTCGTCGGTGATGTCGACCTCGCCCTCCTTCAGCCCGTTCGCCTCGATCTGCTTGGGGATCAGGTGCTTGCGGGCGATGGCGATCTTCTCGTCCTCGGTGTAGCCGGCGAGCCGAATGATCTCCATGCGGTCCATCAGCGGCTGCGCCATGCGCAGCGAGTTGGCCGTGGTGATGAACATCACGTTCGACAGGTCGTAGTCGACCTCGAGGTAATGATCGTTGAAGCTCGCATTCTGCTCGGGATCGAGCACCTCGAGCAGAGCCGACGAGGGATCGCCGCGGAAGTCCGCGCCGAGCTTGTCGATCTCGTCAAGCAGGAACAGCGGGTTCGACGACTTCGCCTTCTTCATCGACTGGATGACCTTGCCCGGCAGCGAGCCGATGTAGGTCCGGCGATGGCCGCGGATCTCGGCCTCGTCCCGCACGCCGCCCAGCGACATGCGCACGAAGTTGCGGCCGGTCGCCTTGGCGATCGACTTTCCGAGCGAGGTCTTGCCGACGCCCGGAGGACCGACCAGGCACAGGATCGGGCCCTTCATCTTGTCGACGCGCTGCTGGACCGCGAGGTACTCGAGGATGCGCTCCTTCACCTTCTCCAAGCCGTGGTGATCGGCGTTGAGCACGTCCTCGGCGTACTTGAGGTCCTTGATGATCTTGGTCGGCTTGCGCCACGGAATCGACAGCAGCCAGTCGAGGTAGTTGCGCACCACGGTCGCTTCGGCCGACATCGGGCTCATCGTGCGCAGCTTCTTCAGCTCCGCATTGGCCTTCTCCCGCGCTTCCTTGGAGAGCCGCGTCTTCTTGATGCGCTTCTCCAGCTCGGAAATCTCGTCGCGACCGTCCTCGGTCTCGCCAAGCTCCTTCTGGATCGCCTTCATCTGCTCGTTGAGATAGTACTCGCGCTGCGTCTTCTCCATCTGGCGCTTCACGCGGTTGCGGATTTTCTTCTCGACCTGCAGGACGCCGATCTCGCCTTCCATCAGGCCGAGGATGCGCTCCAGCCGCTTCGACACCGAGTCGAGCTCGAGCAGCTGCTGCTTGTCGGCAACCTTGAGCGCCAGGTGCGCGGAAATGGTGTCGGCGAGCTTGGCCGGCTCCTCGATCTTGTTGATCGAGACGACCACCTCGGGCGGTACCTTCTTGTTGAGCTTCACGTAGTTCTCGAATTCCGAGACCACGGTTCGCGCGGCGGCCTGCAGCTCGGCGGGATCGCCTGGCTGCTCTTCCATCTCGACGGCACGCGCCTCGAAGAATTCGGCCTTGTCGGTGTAGCCCGCGATGCGCACGCGCTTGCCGCCCTCGACCAGCACCTTCACGGTGTCGTCCGGCAGCTTCAGGAGCTGCAGCACGGTGCCGAGCGTGCCGATGTTGTAGATGTCGTCCGGACCGGGATCGTCCTGGGTCGCGTTCTTCTGGGCGATCAGCAGGATCTGCTTGTCGTCCTTCATCACCTCTTCGAGCGCCTTCACGCTCTTCTCGCGGCCGACGAAGAGCGGAACGATCATGCCGGGAAACACGACGATGTCGCGCAGCGGCAGGACGGGGTAGACAGTTCCTTGGGTGGGGGCGTTCATGATGCCTCGCAAACTACACTGTTAGAGCTGTCGCGCACTGCAGCCGTGGCCCCTCAAGAGGCGACCCGCGGCGTATAGCCACGCTCACTCACCTAAAGAGATTGGCCCGAACGGGTTGCCATTCAAGACCGTGTGTCGGAATGCCGGCAGCCCTGCCGCCGGCCGTGCAAATGCTAGGCCGGCGCGGCCGCGATGCCTTCCTTGCGCTCCCCATGCACGTAAAGCGGCTGGGCCCGGCCTTCGATGACTTCGCGGTTGATGACCACCTCGTCGACACCATCGAGCGACGGCAGGTCGTACATGGTGTCCAACAGCACGGTCTCCATGATCGACCGCAGGCCGCGCGCGCCGGTCTTGCGCAGGATCGCCTTCTGGGCGACCGCGCGCAGCGCGTCGTCGGAGAACTTCAGCTTGACGTTCTCCATGTCGAACAGCCGCTGGTACTGCTTCAGCAGCGCGTTCTTCGGCCGCGTCAGGATTTCGATCAACGCACTCTCGTCGAGGTCCTCGAGCGTGGCGACCACCGGCAGGCGGCCGACGAACTCGGGGATCAGGCCGTAGCGAAGCAGGTCCTCAGGCTCTAGGTCGCGCAGGATCTCGCCCGTGCGCCGGTCTTCCGGACCGCGCACTTCGGCGCCGAAGCCGATCGACGTGCCCTGGCGCCGCATCGAGATGATCTTGTCGAGGCCGGAGAAGGCACCGCCGCAGATGAACAGGATGTTGGTCGTGTCGACCTGGAGGAACTCCTGCTGCGGATGCTTGCGACCGCCCTGCGGCGGAACGCTGGCAACCGTACCTTCCATGATCTTGAGCAGCGCCTGCTGGACGCCCTCGCCCGACACGTCGCGCGTGATCGAAGGGTTGTCCGACTTGCGGCTGATCTTGTCGACCTCGTCGATGTAGACGATGCCCCGCTGCGCACGCTCGACATTGTAGTCCGCCGACTGCAGCAGCTTCAGGATGATGTTCTCGACGTCTTCGCCGACGTAGCCCGCTTCGGTGAGCGTCGTCGCATCGGCCATCGTGAAGGGCACGTCCAGCATGCGCGCCAGGGTCTGGGCGAGCAGGGTCTTGCCGCAGCCGGTCGGGCCGATCAGCAAGATGTTGGACTTGGCGATCTCGACGTCGTTCGCCTTTCCGCCGTGGCTGAGCCGCTTGTAATGATTGTGCACTGCGACGGCGAGGATACGCTTCGCCTGGTCCTGGCCGATCACATAGTCGTCGAGGATCTGGCGGATCTCCTTGGGCGACGGCACGCCGTCCTTGGATTTCACCAGGGTGGTCTTGCTCTCCTCGCGGATGATGTCCATGCAGAGCTCGACGCATTCATCGCAGATGAAGACGGTCGGGCCGGCAATGAGCTTCCGCACCTCATGCTGGCTCTTGCCGCAGAAGCTGCAATAGAGGGTATTGCGGGAGTCGCCCCCAGATTTGGCGGCTGGCATGTTCTTAACGCACCTCCGCTTGGGCCGCTCGCGAGGCCGCGAGCACACACCCAAGACAAGTAAAACACCCGTCTAGGACCGCGACAACCTCAAAATATTGTGTATCGCGGTACAAACGGCAAACAATTGGTCGCAGCGAGAGCCTTAGGACGCCGCGGCCTGGATGGTCGGAACCGGCCGGTTTTCGAGCACCTCGTCGATCAGGCCGAATTCCTTGGCTTCCTCGGGCGAGAAGAACTTGTCGCGCTCCATCGCCCGCTCGATCTCGTCGATCGTCCGGCCCGTGTGCTTAACGTACATCTGGTTCAGACGTGCCCGGGTCAGAAGGATTTCACGGGCGTGAATCTCGATGTCCGTCGCCTGGCCCTGCGCGCCGCCGGACGGCTGGTGGATCATGATGCGGGAATTGGGCAGCGAGAATCGCTTGCCCTTCTGACCGGCCATCAGCAGCAGCGAGCCGGCCGACGCGGCCTGGCCGAACACCAGGGTCGAGATGTTCGGGCGGATGTATTGCATCGTGTCGTAGACGGCGAGGCCCGAGGTCACCACGCCGCCCGGCGAGTTGATATAGAAAGAGATATCCTTGGTCGGGTTCTCCGACTCGAGATAGAGCAGCTGGGCGCACAGCACGCCCGCTACGTTGTCCTCGATCGGGCCGTTCAGGAAGACAATGCGTTCCTTGAGCAGCCTCGACCAGATGTCATAGCCGCGTTCACCGCGCGCCGACTGCTCCACCACCATCGGCACGTAGTAATTGTTGTAGACCTCAAGCGGATCGCGGTCGCGCATCATCGCGGAGTCCCCAGTTTGTGACTTTCCTGTAGGAAAAGTGGCAGCGCCGACGGCCCTGTTCAAGGCCGCCGGGTCGTAATCAATTCGCAGACGGAGTCTGCTCTGCGGGCTTTTCTTCTTCGTCGGTGTCCGCCTTGCGGGCAGCCTCGAGCAGTTCCTCCGGCGTAACCGACTTGTCGGTCACTTTGGACAGCTCCAGGATGAAGTCGACGGTCTTCTCCTCGAAGATCGGCGCGCGCATCTGCTCCTTGAGCTGTTCGTTCTTGGAGTAGAACTCGAGCACCTGGCGCTCCTGGCCCGGGTAGCGCATCGCCTCGCGCATGATCGCCTGGTTGAGTTCCTCGGGCGTCACGTCGATGTTGTTGGAGCGGCCGACATCGGCCAGCAGCAGACCGAGCCGCACGCGCCGTTCGGCGATCGCGCGATACTCCGCCTTGGCCTTCTCTTCGTCCTCGATCTTCTCGCCGTTCTTCTTCGCGTCCTCGATGCGCTGCCAGATCGCCCCGAACTCGCCCTCGACCAGGCCTTCCGGCACCGGGAACTTGTAGGTGTCGGCGAGCTTATCGAGCAGCTCGCGCTTGATCATGCCGCGCGAGATCTGCGTGTATTCCTGGCCGATGCGGTCGGAGACGGCCTTTTTCATCGCCTCGAGATTCTCGAAGTTGTTCTTTTTCGCCAGCTCGTCGTCGATCGGCTGGTCGACGAACTCGCGGATCTCCTTGACCGTGCACTTGAAGACCGCGTCCTTGCCGGCAAGCTCGGTATTGCCGTAGTCGGCCGGGAACGTGATCTTCACGTCGATCGGCTTGCCGACTTCGGCGCCGACCAGCTGGTCCTCGAAGCCCGGGATGAACGAGCCCGAGCCCAGCTCGAGCACATAGTCCTCGGCCTTGCCGCCCGGGAATTCCACGCCGTCGACCGAACCTACGAAGTCGAGCTTGAGCGCATCGCCCTTCTGCGCCGGACGCGGCGGATCGACGGGCTTTTGCTCCCGATTGGCCTTGGCGATGCGCTCCAGCGCCTCGTCCACACTCTTGTCCGGTACAGTCGTCTTCAGGCGCTCGAGCTCGATACCCGAGAAGTCGAGTTGGCCGATCTCCGGCAGGACCTCGAGCGCAACCTCGAACTCGACGTCCTTGCCCTCGGCGAACTCGCTCTTGAGCTCGACCCGCGGCTGCAGCGCGGGCTTCAGCCCGCGATCGTCGATCGCCTTCGCCGTGCCCTGGTTGACGGCCTGCTCCAGCGCCTCGCCCAGCAGGGCCTGCCCGTACTGCTTCTTGAGCAAGCCGGCCGGCACCTTGCCCGGGCGGAAGCCCGGCATCGAGGCAGTGCGGGCCATCTCGGCGACCCGCTCGTCGACCTTGGCGGTGAGGTCCTGGGCCGGAATGACGATCTTGAATTGCCGCTTCAGCCCGTCGGCTGCGAGTTCCGTCACTTGCATTGCTTCACGTCCATCTGTTCCGTCTGGTGCGGGCGAAGGGACTTGAACCCCCACGCCTTGCGGCACGAGATCCTAAGTCTCGCGTGTCTACCAATTCCACCACGCCCGCCCGCCGGTCCTGCTGAGGGCTGAATGGGCGCGCTGTCTAGCCCGGGCCTGCGAAGCGGTCAATTCATCGCTGCAACAAGGGCTTCCGGCAGGTATCCGATCAGGTCTTCGGCGATCAAACCGGGCTTGCCGAAGCGGTACCCGCACTCGCCGTGGATCCAGGCCGCCGCCGCACCGGCCGTCAACGGCGGGAGTCCCTGGGTCATCAGGCCGGCAGCGATCCCGGCCAGTACGTCGCCCGATCCCGCCGTCGCCAGCGAGGCCGGTGCGTGGACATTGATGACGGCCCGGCCGTCGGGTGCGGCGATGACCGTATCGGCGCCCTTCAGCAGGACTGTTGCCCCGCTCCGCCGTGCGGCCGTCCGCACGCGCTCCACCTTGCCGCCACTGGCTGCCAGATCGGGGAAAAGGCGGCGGAACTCTCCTTCATGGGGCGTGAGCAAAACCGGTCCGGCGATGGCCCCGAACAAGCGGGCCGGGTCGCCGGCGAAAGCCGTGACCGCGTCGGCATCCAGCACGAGGGCACGTCGCGCCGCCAGCGTCGCCAAGACCGCGTCGCGAGTACGGTCGTTCAACCCCGAACCAGGCCCGATCAGGAACGCATTGCGGCGCCGATCCTCGATCAGCCGATCGATGGTGCTGGTATTGACCAGATTGCCCGGTTCGGCCGCCCGGTAGATTCCGGCAGTTGCTTCGGTCGAGGCGATGGTGACGAGGCCGGCCCCTGCCCGTCGCGCCGCCAGCGCCGCCAAACGCGTCGCGCCCGTCGCCGTATCGCCGCCCAGGATCGTGAGATGGCCGCGCATGTACTTGTTGTCGCCTGCATCGTCTCGCCGGAGCGCTCCCGACCAGAGGCCCGGCGCGTTGCGCCAGAGCTGCGGCTGGATGGCGTCGAGCGCAGACGGCGGGATGCCGATGTCCACGACCCGCAGCACGCCGCAGCAGCGCAGTCCCTCCAGCGAATAGTGGCCGGGCTTGCCGCGGAAGAACGTCACCGTCTCTTCGGCACGTGGCGCCACACCCATGATCTCCCCGGTGTCGCCGTGCAGGCCGCTCGGCACGTCGACCGCGACCACCGACAGCCGGTCGCCCATCATCCGCTGGATCAGTTCGGCCGCGATGCCTTCGATCGGCCGCGTCAGACCGGCGCCGAACAGGGCATCGATCACCAGCGGCCGGTTGTCGAGAAGGGCGAGCGATGGCGCGACGACCGCACCTGTCCACAGGCTTGCGGCCCACGCCGCATCGCCGCGCAAGCCGCCTGCACCCCTCAGCAGGGCCAGCGTCACCGGCCATCCACGATCCGCCAGATGGCGCGCCGCGACGAAGCCGTCACCGCCATTGTTGCCGGGCCCGCACAGGACCACGACCGCCTGCTTCGGGTAGCGCGTGCCGATTGCATCGGCGACGGCCCGGCCGGCCGCCTCCATGAGAACGCTGCCTGCCGTGCCACCAGCCATCGCGGCGGCATCGGCTGCGCCCATTTGTGCACAGGTGAGCAGCGCCAGGTCGGATCGGGGAATCAACTCGTCAGTCATGAGCGGAGGGATTGGGGCGGCCGACCGGATTTGAACCGGCGACATCCAGAATCACAATCTGGCGCTCTAACCAACTGAGCTACGGCCGCCATCGTGGGTAGGCTCCCGACGAAGCGCGCCTTCCTACGCTCCGCGGCTGGAAGCGTCAAGAAACGGGGTATCAAGAACCGGGCGTCGGCGGCAGCAGCCGGTCAATCGCACGGATCCACACCGTGCAGGCTTCCTCGAACGACAGGCCGGCGGCCTCGCGCATGCGCGCCCAGCTCTCGAAGTCGGTCAGCGCCTCGATGGCGATCAGGGTCCGCCGGCGCTCGACCTGGCTCACGCTGTCGAGCTCGGGCCGGTACATCAGCAGGATCCTGGCCATGATCGCCTCGCGCACGCGGCGAATGCGCAGCCGAAGCTCCTCCGAGACCTGCTGGTTCAGCACCAGGGCGCGCCACAGCGGCAGCCAGTCCTCGCAAGTCCGCGCGCGCGTCTCGACCTGGGTGCGGATCCGCGTGTCACGGTCGGCGGTGGCGTTGCGGATCACCGCCTGCGTGTTGGCCTGGGCGAAGGCATAGTCGGCAGCGGCAAGGCTGAGCGACAGCAGGTCCGGGAAGCGCTCGAACAGCGAGCGCACCGAGTAGCCGGCGCGCTCGGCAATCTGGGCCGCCGTCGGCGGACGCGGGTTCTGGCGCAGCAATGCCAGGTAGGCTTCGATGATGTACTGCCTGGTGCGCTCGCTGCGCAAACGCCGGCCATCGACCAGGCTCTTGCTCTCCCCCACCATGCGGCTACGCGGATGGCGTCGGCGGCAAAAGCCGGTCGATCGTCCGCATCCACACCTCGCGGGCCTCCTCGATCGTCAGGCCGTAATTTTCGCGCATGCGTCCCCAGCTTTCGAAATCGGTCAGCGCCTCGAGTGCGATCAGAGTGTAGCGCCTGAGCGGCTCGGCGAGCGTCGACAGCTCGGGCTGGTACATCAGCTCGAGCCGCCGAAAGATCAGTTCGCGCGCGAGCCGGACACGCGACCTGAGCTCGTCCGAATCGCCCTGGTTGGCGTTGAGAGCCCGCCACATCGGCAGCCATGCTTCGCAGGTGCGGGCCCGCGTCTCGACCTGGGAGCGAATTCGCGTGCTCCGGTCGCCGTCGAGGTCGCGCAACTCGGCGTCGGCGGTGCTCTTGGCAAAGGCGTAGTCGGTCGCGGCGATGCGCAGCGACATCAGGTCGGGAAACCGCTCGAACACCGAGCGCACCGAGTAGCCCGCCCGTTCCGCAATCTGTGCCGAGGTCGGAACCTGGGAACTGTCGCGCAGCAGCGACAGATAAGCCTCGATGATCAGGTGCCTCGTCCGCTCGCTCCGCAGGCGGCGCCCATCGACGGCGGGAGCCGAGGTCACACTCACCGTCAGGCCGGCGTCTGCGGCAGCAGGCGGTCGATCGCCTTCACCCAGACGGCGCATGCCTCCTCGAACGACAGGCCGTAGAGCTCGCGCATGCGGGCCCAGCTCTCGAAGTCGAGCAGCGCTTCGAGCGCCAGCATGATCTTCTTGCGCACCGCGTCCGACACCAGCGACAGCTCGGGCCGGAACATCATCTCCATGCGCATCACGATCAGCTGGCGGATCATGCCGATGCGCTGCTGCAGGTCGGGGGCTCCGCTGAGGTCCGCCGACAGCACGCGCCACAGCGGCAGCCAGCGCTCGCAGCCGCTGCCGCGCTGGTTGACCTGGCTCTTGATGCGGGTCAGGCGATCGGCATCGAGGTCGCGCAACGCCGCGTTGGCGCGAGCTTCGGCGATCGCATAGTCGGTGACCGCGACGCGAAGGGCGGTGAGGTCGGGGAAGCGCTCGAAGATCGACCGCACCGAATAGCCCGCGCGCTCGGCGATCTGCGCGGCGGTCGGCATGTGGCCGGTCTCACGGACCAGTGCGATGTAGGCCTCGATGATCAGGCGCCGGGTGCGCTCGCTGCGCAGGCGTCGGCCGTCGACGCGCGCGTCGCGCCCCTCGCCCCGCGCCGGCGCGCCGCCGTCGCCCGATTGGACTGCATCCGTCATGGTCACGCCGCCGCGCTGGCCGGGACCGCCACCGGCGTCGGCGGCAGCAGGCGGTCGATCGCGTGGATCCAGACCTCGCATGCCTCGTCGAAGGACAATCCGTGCTGCTCGCGCATGCGCGCCCAGCTCTCCATATCGGTGAGAGCCTCGAGCGCGATCAGCAGTTGGCGCCGCTCCTGTTCCGGCAAGGTCGAGAGCTCGGCCCGGTACATCAGCTCCATGCGAACGATGGTCGTCTCGCGACCGCGCGCGACGCGCTGCTTGAGCGCACCGGTCTCGTCCTGATCAGCGAACTGCAGCAGCACCCGCCACAGCGCGATGCCGCGTTCGCAGGTGTGCGCACGCGTCGTGACCTGCGAGCGCAGGCGCGTCTGGCGATCGCCGTCGGCGCCGCGCGGCGGCGCGAGCGCCAGCGCCTGCGCGAGGCTGTAGTCGGTGGCGGCGACCCGCAATGCGTTGAGGTCGGGGAAGCGCTCGAAGATCGAGCGCACCGAGTACCCTGCCCGTTCGGCGATCTGCACGGCCGTCGGCATCTGCGGATTCTCGCGCAGAAGGGACAGGAACGCCTCGATGATCAGCTGCTTGGTCCGTTCGCTTCGCAGCCGACGTCCATCGATTCGAGGCGGCTTGATGGGAGGTACGTCTGGCAAGTCTCTATTCACTCAGCCGTCGGAAGTGAACCCGACGGGATCGATAAGGTTGCGGTTACGCTGCTGATAGATGCCAAAGATAATGGCAATCGCAATGCAGTAATATGCCGCAAGTCGAGGTCGGCGTCGCCTATTTTCGCGAAGTATTTCGCTGAAAGCATGAAAATTTCACTGCATGATCCTTGTCACCGGCGAAAATGGCGGCCCAGCCGAGCGATCGCCGTGTCCAGAGTCTCATCGTGCTTGCAGAAGCAAAATCGGGCGAAATGCCGGGGGGCGACGGCCGGGTCGTCGTAGAACGCGCTGACGGGTACGGCGGTCACCCCGGCTTCGACCGTGATGTGGCGGCAGAAATCCTCATCGGTGCCGTTGAAGCCCAGTGGTCGGAAATCGGTAGTGACGAAGTAAGTGCCATGTGCCGGCAGGACCTCGAAGCCGATCTCGGCCAGCGCGTTCGCCAGCTTGTCGCGCTTGCGCTGCATGTCGCCGGCCAGGCTCGAGTAATAATTGTCATCGAGCCGCAACCCGGTCGCCGTGCCCCACTGCAAATTGGGCGGCGTCGTGAAGGTCATGAACTGATGAGTCTTGGCGATGGACTTCATCATGTCCGGCGGCGCCGTCACGTAACCGACCTTCCAGCCGGTCACGCTGAAGCTCTTGCCGGCCGAGCCGATGCGGGCGGTGCGCTCGCGCATGCCCGGCAGGGTCATGATCGACCGGTGCTTCTTGGCGTCGAAGATGATGTGCTCGTAGACCTCGTCGCACACCGCATAGGTGTCGTGCTTCAGGCACAGCGCGGCGATGAAGTCCAGTTCCTCGCGGTCGAACACTTTCGAGCACGGGTTCATGGGCGTGTTGAACAGGATGAGCTTGGTGCGGTCGCTGAACGCGGCCGCCAGCGCCGCCCGGGGCAGGCTCCAGGTCGGCGGCTCGAGGCGCACCAGCTTCGGGATGCCCCCTGCCCTGCGCACGATCGGCAGGTAGGAATCATAGAGCGGCTCGATCAGCACGACCTCGTCGCCGGGTTCGATCAGGCCGAACAGGCAGTCGGCCAGCGCCTCGGTAGCCCCCGACGTTACGAGCACCTCGCTCTGCCAGTCGATGTCGAGGCCCTGGAAGCGCTTGCCATGCTCGGCCACCGCCTGGCGCAGCTCCGGCAGGCCCATCATCGGTGGGTACTGGTTGTGGCCGTTCATCAGATAGTCGGCCGCCGCCTTCCTCACGGCCTCTGGTCCCTTGTCGTCCGGGAACCCCTGGCCGAGATTGACCGACTGGTGCTGGCGGGCGAGCGCCGACATCACCTCGAACACGGTGGTGCCGAGGCCGGACATCAGCGAATTGGCGGGCTTCATCGCGAGATACTCGTCGTGGTTCTTCTTTGGGCAAAAATTCGCTCAGTCTTTAATCAAGGTGCCGTTTAGATCGGCACGACCTCCGCAATTTCCGCCTTCAGTACTGTGGAAATTGTTGGCATGAAAGATGCTGCCTAGGGGCACGTACGGGCCTCGTCAGATGTGGCGCCGGCGTCGGCGCGTGGAGTTGGCTCAGCAAATGAAGAAGATCGAAGCGATCATCAAGCCCTTCAAACTGGACGAGGTCAAAGACGCGCTGAACCAGATCGGGCTGAAGGGCATCACCGTGCTCGAGGCCAAGGGCTTCGGCCGGCAGAAGGGGCACACCGAGCTCTATCGCGGCGCCGAGTACGTCGTCGACTTCCTGCCCAAGGTGAAGATCGAGCTGATCATCGAGGATGAGATGGTCGAGAAGGCGGTCGAGGCGATCCGTTCGTCGGCGCAGACCGGCCGCATCGGAGACGGCAAGATCTTCGTGTCGAGCATCGAGGATGCGATCCGAATTCGTACTGGCGAGCGTGGCGACGCCGCCGTATGAGGAACGGCCCGCAGGGGGCCGGGTAACACCAGAGAGGGACGATCGAAAAATGGACGCCAAGCAAGTTCTGGCGATGATCAAGGAAAAGGACGTGAAGTTCGTGGACTTCCGTTTCACCGATCCTCGCGGCAAGTGGCAGCATACGGCGCGCATGGCCTCGGCGACCGACGAAGGCTCGTTCACCGACGGCGTCATGTTCGACGGCTCCTCGATCGCCGGCTGGAAGGCGATCAACGAGTCCGACATGATCCTGATGCCGGATCCCTCGACCGCCGTGCTCGATCCCTTCACCGCGCAGACCACGCTGATCGTGAACTGCGACGTGGTCGAACCCTCGACCGGCCAGCTCTATGCCCGTTGCCCCCGCTCGACCGCCAAGCGCGCCGAGGCCTACATGAAGTCGTCGGGTATCGGCGACACCGCAGTGTTCGGCCCCGAGCTCGAGTTCTTCGTGTTCGACGACGTCCGCTTCGACGTCCAGATGCAGGGCAGCTTCTTCAAGCTCCATTCGAGCGAATCACCGTGGAACTCGGGCGCCGAGTTCGAGGGCGGCAACATGGCCCATCGCCCCGGCGTCAAGGGCGGCTACTTCCCGGTCCAGCCGGTCGATTCGATGAACGACCTGCGCGCCGAGATGATGTCGGTCGCGACCGAGATGGGCCTCATCATGGAAATCCATCACCATGAGGTGGCGCCCAGCCAGAACGAGCTCGGCTTCCGCTTCGACACCCTGGTGAAGACCGCCGACAACGTGCAGAAATACAAATACACGCTGCACAACGTGGCCCACAGCTACGGCAAGACGCTGACCTTCATGCCGAAGCCACTCTATGGCGACAACGGCTCGGGCATGCACACCCACCAGTCGATCTGGAAGGACAACAAGCCGCTGTTCGCAGGCTCGGGCTACGCCGACCTGTCGGAGACGGCGCTGTACTATATCGGCGGCATCATCAAGCACGCCAAGGCGCTGAACGCTTTCTGCAACGCCAGCACCAACTCCTACAAGCGCGTGATCCCCGGCTTCGAGGCGCCGGTGCTGCTGGCCTACTCTTCGCGCAACCGCTCGGCTTCGTGCCGCATCCCGTACGCATCCTCGCCCAAGGGCAAGCGCGTCGAAGTGCGCTTCCCCGATCCGTCGGCCAACCCCTACCTCGCCTTCGCCGCGATGCTGATGGCCGGCCTCGACGGCATCCAGAACAAGATCCATCCGGGCGACCCGATGGACAAGAACCTGTACGACCTGCCGCCGGAGGAGCTCTCCAAGGTTCCGACCGTCGCCGGCAGCCTGCGCGAGGCGCTGAATTGCCTCGACGGCGACCGCACCTTCCTCACCAAGGGCGGCGTGTTCACCGACGACCAGATCGACGCCTACATGGAGCTCAAGTGGGAAGAGGTCTACGCTTGGGAGCACCAGCCGGCCCCGATCGAGTACAAGATGTACTACTCGATCTGATCCTCGAGGTCAGTTCGACGGAGGGGAGGCCATGGCCTCCCCTCTTTGCTTTTGTCGACGTCTCTCCGGAACGATTACCGCCCGCGGTAATAGCCGCCGCCGGTGTCGTAGGAATTGCTTCTGTTCTGCGACATCCGGGCTTCGTCGTTGCGACCGCGCTGGTATCCCCGTTCGTAAGCCTGCCGTACCGCGTTGTCGCGATCCTGATTGCCGTTCAGCAGGCCTCCCAGAGTCTGCTTCCAGTCCGGCGACTGCGACGCCGTCTGGGCGACTGCGGCGGTGCCGGCAAGCGTCAGACCGAAGAGTAGGGCCATAAGAAGGCGCATGGTCATCCTCCTCCATGTGTTGAAGGAAAGCGCTAGGGCGGCCTCGATAGCGGCCGCTCAGGACAGAATGACCGCCACGATGTCTGGTTGCCTCGATGGCCGGGCGGCCTGTGTGGTTCTTTCGTATCGACCTTTCGGCTTCTGGCCCGCGCGAAACCTGCGCAAGTGCTGCTTTTCATTCGTGGTCGAGATTCCGAAGATCTTTCGATCGACCCGCTTTCGGATCATGGAAGGGCCTGCTTTTGCGGGCCCTTCTTTTTGGTGCAGAGTCCGGCCGGCAAAGTGAGGACATGACAATGGGCTGGATGGACGACGCGATGGTGCAGCTGCGCCCCTGGATCGGGCAGGTGCGGGTCACGGAGGACGATGTCGGGTTGATGTCCGTGCGCCGTGCGGCCGCGACCTTCAATCTCGATCCGGACTCGTTCAAGAACGGCAGCGAGCTACCGCACATGTGGTTCACCTTCATCGGCAACGAAACGGTGCGGCAAGCCGAGCTGCGCCTCGACGGCCATGCCAAACCTGGAATCGTCCTGCCGCCGATCCCAATGCCGCGCCGCATGGGCGCTGGTCGGCGCCTGAAGATCATGGGTCGGCTGCGCGCCGGCGCGCCGGCGATCAAGAAGGCCGAGGTCGTGGACATCGTTCCCAAGAGCGGCCGCTCGGGCGACATCTTCGTGCTGACCATGCGCAACACTTACGAGCAGGGCGGCCAGACGATTGCAATCGACGAGGCCGACGCGATCTATCGTCCCGCCGTGCCGCCGGGCCAGAAGACCACCGCAACGGTGCCCCATCCGGCGCGCACCGACCACGCGTGGAGCGAGACGACCGAGCTCTCCAACACGCTCAACTTCCGCTACGGGGCGCTGACCTGGAATTCCCATCGGATCCACTATGACGGCGACTACACGCGGGGCGAGGAAGGATATCCGGCACTCGTCTCCAACGGCGGCCTGTCGATGCATCTGATGGTCGATGCGGCGTTGAAGCACAGCAAGGGCACGTTCACGGGCGCCACCGCCCGCCTCGTCCATCCCCTGTGGGTCGGCGATCGCATCGAGGTACGTGGTGAGAACCAGGCCGGCGGCAAGCTGAAGATCTGGGCCGCGGACAAGAATGGCGTGCTGTGCGGCGAGATGGACCTGGAGTTCGCCCAATGAGCGGGCCGCTCGAGGGAGTCAGCGTCGTCGACCTCACGACCATCGTCGTCGGTCCGATCTGCACCCGCACCCTGGCCGACTACGGCGCCGAGGTGATCAAGGTCGAGGCGCCGGGCGGCGACCTCTTGCGCACCATGGCCGAGGGCAGCCGCAATCCCGGGATGTCCGGCAAGTTCATCAACTTCAACCGCAACAAGCGCTCGATCGGCCTCGACATCAAGAAGCCGGAGGGCCGCGAGGCCCTGCTGCGGCTGATCGACAAGACGGACGTGTTCGTGAGCAACGTGCGGCCCGATGCGCTGGCCCGCGCGGGCCTCGACTACGAGAACCTCAGCAAGCGCAACCCGCGCCTGATCCACTGCTCGATCCTGGCGTTCGGCCGCGGCGGCCGATACTACGGCCGTCCCGCCTACGATCCGGTGATCCAGAGCCTGTCCGGCGTCGCCGGCACGATCGCCCGCGCCACCGGCGAGCCGCGCTTCGTGCCCATGGTGATGACCGATCACACCAGCGGACTCATTGCGGCGCAGGCGATCGGCTTTGCGCTGTTCCGGCGCGAGAAGACCGGCAAGGGTGAGGCGATCGACGTGCCGATGCTCGAGAACATGGCCTCGTTCGTGTCGAGCGAGCATCTCGGCGCGGCGACCTTCGACCCGCCGGTCGGCCCGACCGGCGACGGCCGCCTGCTCAGCCCCAACTACCGTCCGGTGCCGACCAAGGACGGCTTCGTCACGGTGCGGCCCAATACCAACGCCCAGGCCTTCGCCTTCTTCGACGCGATCGGCCGGCCCGAGCTCAAGACCGACCCGCGCTTCGACAGCGCCGCCTCGCGCACCAAGAACGCCAAGGCCTACTTCGAGGTCCAGGCTACCTGCCTCGGCCACAAGACGACCGACGAATGGGTCGAGCTGTTCGACAAGCTCGACGTGCCGGCCGCACGCTACAACACGATCGACGACCTGATGACCGATCCGCACCTGAAGGACGTCGGCTTCTTCAGGGAGGAAGAGCACCCGACCGAGGGCAAGATCCGCCGCAGCAAGCTCGCCAACATCTTCTCGGGCGGCGTGCGCGAGAACGAGACGCATGCCCCTCTCTACGGCGAGCACACACGCGAGATCCTGACGGAGCTGGGCTACAGCACAGCGGATATCGACAAGATGGCCGCGGGCAAAGCGATCACCGAGGCCACGAAGCGTTAGAACAAGTTGCCGCGAGCGCCGCTCTCCAGAGCCGCTCCAGGTCTTGCGCTACAATGAGCATGACGAGAGCGGCACTGGAGTGCCGCTCTCCCAGCGATTCAGTGTCGGACCGCCACCAGGTTGACCAGGGTCTCCTCCAGCGTGAAAGCGGATCGACGGTACTGGCCGGCGTTTTCCGCGGCCTACGCTCTCGACGGGAGACGAGTTCAGAATGGCCGATCGCCTTCGATCAGCACGCGCTGCATGATGCGAGGTTCGCCCACCGGATAGTCGACATCGACGCGATGCATGGTGGCGCGGTTGTCCCACACAACGCAGTCGCCGACTGTCCACTGATGGCCAAAGTGATGCTTCTGCTTGCGCGCCTCCTCGGCCAGCTCATCGAGCAGCTCGTCGCTCTCGGCCCGCTCCAGGCCGACAATGCGGTCTAGGCGGTTGAAGTTCAGATACAGCGCCTTGCGGCCCGTGTCCGGATGGGTACGCACCAGCGGATGCTCGACGTCGGGTGTCTCGGCGATTTCCTGGGCGGTCCGCGCTGACGGCCGGCTGCGGGCGCGCGCGGTGTCGTAGGCATGGATCGCGCGCTTGCCGTCGATGCGCTTGCGGGTCGATTCCGGCAGCGCCTCGTAGACGGTGTGCATGTTGCAGAACCAGGTGCGTCCGCCGCGGCTCGGTGTTTCCATGTTGTGCAGGAGCGTCGCCTTGGCCGGTACCGCCATGTAGCTGTCGTCGGTGTGCCAGTCCTCCGAGCGCAGCGCCGTCTTGTCGGTGGTGCCGTCGGCCATCAGGGTGCTCACCATCGTGGAGACTTCCGGCACCTCGTTGTTGCGCTTGTAGCGCAGCAGCTGCGCGCGCGGCGTGCCGAAGGCCGACGCGAAGTCCCGCATCACCGGTGCGGTCATCGGCTCGCCGGGCACGACCACGAGCAGATATTCTCCCAGCGCCTTGTTGAGGGCGGCGGCGATGCCGGGCTTGGTCGCGTCCTGCCAGCAGATGCCTTCGATGCGAGCGCCGAGCGGCGCGTCGAGCGGAACGACTCTCATGGCCCGAGCCTACCGCGCGAACAGTGCGGAAACCACTTCCACCATGCGGGCACGCATCGCCTGCACCATCGCGTGCGTCTTCTGCCAGGCCGGCAGCGACCTCACGAAGGCATAGGCCCGGTCACGCCAGGCGAAGAACCTCGTGTCGGCCCAGGCGAACCAGGAGATCGTCATCAGGCTCGGCCGCAGAATGCGATAGAGGCGCGCGAGGATCGCCGTCGCCAGCAGCTTGCCCAGGATCACCGAGCCGAGTGCCAATCCGTACCGATGATGCATGCCGAACCAGAAGGCCGACAGCTTCACCGGCAGGATCAGGATCGAGGGCGCCGCGAAGGTCAGCAGCGCCCAGTAGGGCGGCAGGCGCACGAGCCATGCTTCGAGCCGGGCGATCGGCGGCCATCCCGCGATCGCTGCCGTCACCATATTGAGGTAACGGATGATCGTCTGCTCGATGAAGACGATCGCGGCCGCGATCGGCACGAGCAGAATCTGGAGCGCGCGCTTGAGGTGCTGCTTCATGGGTGACGTATCTGGGGCTCGATCAAGGCGATTTCACGGGGATGCCCGGCGCGTGCCGCCGCGTATTCCAGCCATGACCCTTCTGAAGCTCCTCGCGACCGCCCTCGTCGCCCTTTCCTTCATGGTTATCGCATTGCCCGGGTATGCCGCCAACGACGGCGACGGCGTCACCAACGGTGCGCCGGGCAACGCCCAGGACCCCGCAGCCAAGCCGCGGCGTCATCACAAGCATCAACGCAAGGGCCAGCGGCATCATCGCCGGCAGCAAAACCCGAACCGGGGTCCTGCTCCCGACGGCGGCATCGGCCAAGGTTGAGGGCTGAGCCGGCTAGACGGTCTTCACCAGCTCGGCGATCGCGGCGCCCACCGTCTTGGTGTCGCCGTTGCCGCCCAGATCCTTGGTGCGAGGGCCACCCTCGACCAGCGAGGCCGCGATGGCCCGCTCGATCGCTTCGGCCGCGTCGGGATAGCCGAGGTGCCTGACCATCATCGCCCCCGACCAGATCTGACCGATCGGGTTGGCGATCCACTTTCCGGCGATGTCCGGCGCCGAGCCGTGCACCGGCTCGAACATCGACGGGAACTTGCGCTCCGGGTTGATGTTGCCCGACGGCGCCACGCCGATCGAGCCGGTCAGCGCCGGACCGAGGTCCGAGAGGATGTCGCCGAACAGGTTGGAGCCGACCACCACGTCGAACCAGTCCGGGTTGCGCACGAAATGCGCGGTCAGGATGTCGATGTGATACTGGTCCGCCTTGATGTTCGGGTATTTCTTGCGCATCTCGGCAAAGCGCTCGTCCCAGAACGGCATGGTGTGGATGATGCCGTTCGACTTGGTAGCCGAGGTGACGTGCTTCTTCTTCGTCGTGCTGGCGAAGTCGAAGGCGAATTTCAGCACGCGGTCGACTCCCTTGCGCGTGAAGATGGCCTGCTGAATCGCCATCTCGTCGTCGGTGCCTTGGAACATGCGGCCGCCGATCGAGCTGTATTCGCCCTCGGTGTTCTCGCGCACCACCCAGAAATCGATCTCGCCCGGCTTGCGGTTGGCGAGCGGGCTCGGCACGCCCTCGAACAGGCGCACGGGCCTGAGGTTCACGTATTCGTCGAACTCGCGTCGGATCGGGATCAAGAGGCCCCACAACGAGACGTGATCCGGCACGCCGGGCCAGCCGACGGCGCCGAGGAAGATGCTCTCGTACTGCTTCAGCGTCTCCATGCCGTCATCGGGCATCATCTTGCCGGTCTTGGCGTAGCGGTCGCACGACCAGTCGTACTCGGTGAACTCGAGCTGGAAGTTGAAGCGCCGCGCCGCGGCTTCGAGCACGCGCACGCCCTCGGGCAGAACTTCCTTGCCGATTCCGTCACCCGGAATGAGGGCGATCTTGTGCTTGGCCATGTGTTTCCTCTCGCTGGTCCAGACGACGTATACTGACCGCTCATGCAGGAGCAAGTCATGTCGTTTGATCTCAAGATCACCGGCGGCACGATCGTCGATGGCACGGGCAAGCCGGGCTACACGGGCGACGTGGGGATCAAGGACGGCAAGGTGGTGGCCCTCGGCAAGGCCGACGGGCCGGCCGCGACCGCGATCGATGCGGCCGGCATGGTCGTCTCGCCGGGCTTCGTCGACGTGCACACCCACTACGACGCGCAGATCCTGTGGGACCGTCTGCTGTCGATCTCGCCCTGGCACGGCGTCACCACGACGGTGATCGGCAATTGCGGCTTCGGCGTCGCGCCGACCCGCGCCGCCCATCGCAAGCTCATCCTGCAGACGCTCGAGAAGGTCGAGGGCATGAGCCTCGATGCGCTGCAGGCCGGTGTCGGCGACGACTGGCCGTTCGAGACCTTCCCGCAATATCTCGATACGCTGGAGAAGCGCGGCTCGGCGATCAACATCGCGGCCCTGTTCGGGCACACGCCGCTGCGGCTCTACGTGATGGGCGAGGAGTCGACCGAGCGTGCCGCGACGTCGGACGAGATCGCGAAGATGAAGAGGCTGGTCCGGGAGGCGATGGATGCCGGCGCGATCGGCTTCGGCACCTCTGTCGCGGTCAGCCACAACGGCTATGCCGGCAAGCCGGTGCCGAGCCGACAGGCCACGGTCGAGGAGATGGACTCGCTGGTCTCGGTGCTCGGCGAGATGAAGCGCGGCCTGATGCAGATCACGATCGGCCGCGATTTCTCGAGCCGCCACATGGCCGAGGTCAGCCGCAAGTACAATGTACCGGTCACCTGGACCGCCCTGCTCTCCTACCTCTACGGACCCGGCGGCCATCGCAAGCAGCTCGACCTCGCGGCCGAGCAGCGCAAGTCGGGTGCTCTGGTCATCCCTCAAGTCAGCTGCCGGCCGCTCAACTTCGAGTTCACCTTCGCCGAACCGTTCATCTTCGACGTCATGAAGTTCATGAACGAGCTCGCTCAGGCGGACGCCACGGCACCCGGGACGCGCCGCCGCGCCTATGCCGATCCGGAATGGCGCAAGAAGCTGCGCGGCGAGGTCACGCCATTGTTCCGCAACTGGTGGGATCGCGTCGTCATCGCCTGGTCGCCGTCGCACCGCGATCTCGAGGAGCAGCCCTTGACCGCAGCGGCGGCCAGGCTCGGCGAGGATCCGGTCGACCTCGCGCTCGACGTCGCGCTGGCCGACGACCTGCAGACCCGCTTCCGCATGGCCGTGATGAACTTCGACGAGACGGAAGTGGCCGAGCTGATCACCGATCCGAACACCATCATCGCCCTCTCCGATGCGGGCGCGCATGCCAACCAGCTGTGCGATGCCTGCTACTCGACCTATCTGCTGGGCCACTGGGTGCGCGAGCGCGGTACCTTCACGGTCGAGCAGGCCGTGCACAACCTTACCCAGCGGCCGGCCGAGACCTTCGGCATCACCGACCGCGGCGTGCTGGCCGAGGGGCGTCCGGCCGATGTCGTGGTGTTCGATCCCAAGACCGTCGGCCCCGGCCCGCTCAAGCGGGTGTACGATCTGCCGGCCGGCGCGGACCGCCTCGTCTCCGAGGCGCACGGTATCGCCGCCGTGATCGTCAACGGCCAGATCATCCGGCGCGACGGCAAGGACGCCGTCGCCGCCAACGACCGCCTGCCCGGCCGCGTGCTGCGCGGCGGGCGAGCTGCCTGAACTCGAGAGGGAGACCATCATGATCCATGTCATCGCCGTCATCACCGCCAAGCCCGGCAAGCGGGACGAGATCCTCGGCCACTTCCGAGCCAACGTGCCGGCAGTGCGCGCCGAGAAGGGCTGCATCGAGTACGGCGCCACGGTCGATGCCGACGGCATGGGCTCGTTCCAGACCAAGTTCGGTCCCGACACCTTCGTCGTGGTCGAGAAGTGGGAGAGCACCGACGCGCTGAAGGCCCATTCCGCCGCGCCGCACATGGCCGCGTATGCCGCGAAGACGCGCGAGAACATCGCCAGCCGCGTCATCCACGTGCTCGCGCCGACTTGATCGCTGTCACCGACGCCGACGTCGCCGCCTACGACCGCGACGGCGTCGTCTGCCTGCGCGGGCAGTTCGATTCGCATTGGATCGAGCGCCTGCGCGCGGCGATCGAGCGCGACCTCGCCATGCCCGGGCCGAATGCGACCAACTTCGCCGAGGGCAGCACGGCGGGGAAATTCTTCGGCGACATGTTCATGTGGAAGTCCGACCCCGACTTCCGCGCCGCCGCCCTCGGGTCCCCTGCTCCCGCGATTGCGGCAAGGTTGATGGACTCGACATCGGCCGACTTCTTCTACGATCAGCTCTTCGTGAAGGAGCCCGGCACCGCCCATCCAACGCCGTGGCACCAGGACCAACCCTATTGGCCGGTGAAGGGCTGGCAGATTGCGTCGGTGTGGATCGCGCTCGATCCGGTCGACCGCAGCAACGGCGCGGTCGAGTTCATCGCCGGGTCGCACAGATGGGGCGTGAACTACCGGCCGACGCCCTTCCGGAAGGGGCACGAGATCAAGTTCACGTCGAGCGAGTTGCAGCAAATTCCCGACATAGACGCCGATCGCAGCAAGTATGACATCCGCTGCTGGCCGATGGCGCCGGGCGACTGCCTGGTCTTCCATGCCATGATCGTGCATGGCGCGCCGGGAAACGATACGCCCGGCGCGCGCCGCCGCGGCCTGTCGCTGCGCTACACCGGCGATGATGCGCGCTACGACCCGCGACCGGGCACCTTCCGGTTTCCGCATACGCCGGACCTTGACGCCGGCGCGCGCATGACCTGCGACCTGTTTCCGAAGGCCTGGCCGCCGGGCGAATGAAATAGTGTACGGCCGCGGGCCGACTAGGATCGCCCGATGTCCGATCACCATCACCACGATCACGCTCGCCACGGCGCTGGGCACCGTCACGGGCACAGTCACGGTGGCCATGGGCATTCCCATGCGCCGGCGAGCTTCGACCGCGCCTTCCTGATCGGCATCACGCTCAACCTGGGCTTCGTGATCGCCGAGGCGGCCTACGGCTTCATCGCCAACTCGCTCGCCCTGCTGGCCGACGCCGGCCACAATCTCAGCGACGTGCTGGGCCTCCTGCTGGCCTGGGTTGCAGCGTCGCTCGCCAAGCGCCGGCCGAGCGCCCGCTTCACCTACGGCATGAAGCGCACGCCCATCCTTGCCTCGCTCGCCAATGCGATGCTTCTGCTCGTCGCGAGCGGCGCGATCGTGCTCGAGGCAGTCCGGCGATTGAGCGACCCGGCGCCGGTCGCCGAGACGACCGTGATCTGGGTGGCGGTGATCGGCATCGTCATCAACGGCGTCACGGCATTGGGCTTCATGGCCGGCCGCAAGAGCGATCTCAACATCCGCGGCGCCTTCCTCCACATGGTGGCCGATGCCGTGGTGTCGCTGGGCGTCGTCGTGAGCGGCCTGGCGATGCTCTACACCGGCTGGCTGTGGCTCGACCCCGCGGTCAGCATCGTCATCGCCCTGGTGATCGTGGCCGGCACGTGGTCGCTGCTGCGGGAAGCGATCAACCTGTCCCTCGACGCGGTGCCCAAGCGGATCGATCGGGAGGCGATCGAGACCTATCTCGGCGGCTTGCCCGGCGTCACCGAGGTGCACGACCTGCACATCTGGGCGATGAGCACGACCGAGGTGGCGCTGACGGCGCATCTGGTGCGGCCGGGCGCGACGCTCGACGACGGGCTGCTGGCGCAGGCCTGCACCGATCTCTCGACCCGCTTCAGCATCGGCCACGCGACCCTGCAGATCGAATCCGGCGACCCCGCCCATCCCTGCACGTTGGCGCCGTCGGAAGTCGTCTAGCGCGAAGCGGGAGTCCACTGGAGTCCACTCGGGTGTGGACCGGTTGGATGCCGATGGCACAAGGGTTTTAGGCCAGGAGTCCACGAATCCACCGATTCTGTCCCAACTGAAAAACACTCCAGTGGCGCTCATGACTCTGGTTGCGCCACGGGAGTGGCGCGGTCCGATGAGGATGATCATGCGCGCGACACTGCATGATCCCGCGCGGAATACCTATTA
>Ga0070738_10002367_pt1 | contig 29596 bp, 29 predicted proteins | sample Coa_R2_2_FD_66446 | JGI IMG/M metagenome (GOLD analysis project Ga0070738, IMG submission 66446) | Surface soil microbial communities from Centralia Pennsylvania, which are recovering from an underground coalmine fire - Coalmine... | ecosystem: Environmental > Terrestrial > Soil > Unclassified ...
ACAACAATCTCGTAGACCTGGAAGGGGCACGGCAGATTATTGCTGAGTTTGCGGATGCCCAGAGTGACCCAGCCGCCACAATCATCAAGCATACAAACCCCTGCGGTGCTGCACTGGGTACCACTTTGGTTGAAGCGTACCAGAAGGCATTTGATGCCGACTCTACGTCCGCGTTTGGTGGTATCGTAGCGCTCAACCGTCCCATTGATGTGGCTACGGCAACTGCCATGACAAAGACGTTTCTCGAATGTGTTGTGGCTCCTGGCTGTGAACCGGAGGCAGAAACCATTCTCAGCGCCAAGAAAAACCTGCGAATTTTGGTGCTGTCCGATTTAAGCAGTGGGCCGAAGGCAACGGTACGAGCGATCGCGGGTGGCTTTCTGGCCCAGACGTCTGATGACCTCGCCGTAAACCCTGAGCAATGGCAGGTAGTGACGGCAAAACAGCCAACCGATGCCCAACTGGCAGAACTGCTGTTTGCCTGGAAGATTTGCAAGCACGTGAAGTCAAACGCGATCGTCGTCACCCGCGATCGCACCACCCTGGGCGTTGGTGCCGGGCAGATGAACCGCGTTGGCTCGGTCAAAATTGCCCTGGATCAAGCCGGTGAAAAGGCGCAGGGAGCCGTACTGGCCAGCGATGGCTTTTTTCCGTTTGACGATTCGGTACGTACGGCGGCGGCGGCTGGCATCGGGGCGATCGTTCAACCCGGTGGCAGCATGCGCGATCAGGACTCCATCAACGCCGCTAATGAACTGGGACTGGTCATGGTGTTGACCGGCCTGCGGCATTTCCTGCACTAGGCGCAGTGGCGGGACGTGGGGATAAGGGGCACGGGGAGCCGCTTTGTCTGCACCAAGCTTTGGCCCTCTGCCTTTTACCTGCCGACGCCTGGTTCCCGATTCTGACTTCATGCTAAGTTTTATGAAGCAACTCATCATTCCTTAGTCCTATGAGTCCCACTATTCCCGAATCGGTCAAAGTCTGGAGCCAGTTCTTTCATCCTGCCCTGATGTGGGTTCTCTTTGCGCTGACGCTGTATGCTCTGTATCTCGGCGTGAAGGTTCGTCGTGTACGGTACGCCGAGGGAGACGAGAAAAAAGCGTTAATCAAAGGTCAGTTCAACGTCAAGCATTATCAGATTGGTTCGCTATTGCTGGCGTTGATGGTGGTAGGGTCGATCGGCGGTATGGCGGTTACTTACATTAACAATGGCAAACTGTTTGTCACAGCTCATCTGCTGGCTGGTCTGGGGATGACTGGGTTGATTGCTGTCTCGGCGTCGCTCTCACCCTTTATGCAAAAGGGCGCTGACTGGGCACGCTATACCCATATTTTTCTCAACGTCGTGATCGTGGGGCTATTTGGTTGGCAGGCCATTACTGGCATCGACATCGTGCAGCGGATTATCAGCAAGCTCTAGCGTTGACGCTGTTTGGGCGCTGAACGGTTGCCCGATCGTGCCGTGCTTGAGGCGTACCTTTCGTCATATTTCTTGCCGGGTCGCTGCCCTGGCGAGAGTTGCTTTAAACGGCAGTGGTTGCGCTGGTGCAAGTGCCACGGTCGATCGCCCGTGACCCGATGCCAGTCGCGCCCATCGCGCCATCCGACTCGCTACAATAGGCAAGACTCGTATAGTACAGATATTCGGGTGGCGCTGCATGAATGATGATTCTGGCTCCGACCTCAGCCACACAGTGGGGATACCGTCACCGATCGCGCCAGTTGATTACACCCCGGCGATCGCGACGCTCAAGCAGTCAGATCCAATTCTCGCCGCGTTGATTGATCAGGTGGGTGACTGCACCCTGCACATGGGACGACAACAGGGCGATTTACTATTCTGTCTGTGTGAATCAATTCTCTATCAACAATTGTCTGGTAAGGCCGCAGCGGCTATCCATCGACGCTTTCTGGCGCTCTACCCCGATCGCGATTTTCCTGGTGCTGCCGATCTGCTCAACACTCCGGATGCGGCGTTGCGCAGCGCGGGTATCTCGCGTCCCAAAATTGCTTACTTGAAAGATCTGGCGCAAAAGGTGCTGGATGGACTGCCCACGCTAGCCGAGCTAGAGGCGATGGACGATGAGGCGATCGTGCAGACATTGTTGCCCATCAAGGGCGTTGGGCGGTGGACGGTGCAAATGCTGCTCATCTTCCGACTGCATCGTTGGGATGTCCTGCCTGTAGACGATCTGGGTATTCGCGCAGGCATTCGACGCACTTACGGCCTCGCCGATCTGCCGGACAAGAAAACGGTTGAACGGATTGGACAACCCTGGCGACCATACCGCACGATCGCCGCCTGGTACCTCTGGCGCAGTCTGGAGGTCAACCTGCCGGGAAACACCGTTGCGTCAACGGCGAATGACCGTTAAGCGATCGCTCGCCGTATTCAGTTAGAGGCAGAAGGCAAGCCGCTTCCAGGGGCAACGGTTCACACCCTGGCCAAAGTCATGATCCTGAGTGATCAGGCGATCGCTATAGCGCGATGTGGAGCACGACTGCATTGGTGATCGAGGCAAACAGGCTGTGGAATGTCACTACAAGCTTTTGTGGTAGCTCGCTTTGCATGTGGACAGAATGCGTTTGTCGTTCGCGCTCAATTGCTTGATCGGGTAGTATCCTTCAAGACCAACTGGCGCAACTTCGGGATGTACTGCTGAAGCCGATGCCGCGCTTGTTTGCAGTGCTACCGCATAGGGATAGCTCGCCTGCTCGTAGCTGTTAACGACGGTCAATGCCAGTTGCTTTGACTGCACGCTGCCATGGACGCAATCAAAGGAAGACCGGGGCATGTAAAAGGCTCCCGTGATGCTGCCGTGCTTTACCTCAAAAACCAGGTAGGTTGCGCCTAGCTGTTCTGGTTTCGGCGCTTGACCGTAAAGATAAGCGCCATCGGGTAGCGATCGCGTGGGACTCGTCGTTGCCTTGAGTGGCGCAACCGTTGATGTCTGGTCGGTCGTTGGGGCTTCGTTGCCATAAGCGGGTGAATGAGACACCCCCTGCATCGCTAAACTGAGGGCAAAGGTAAGCGCAACGCCAGTAAAGCATTTTTCAAACCAACGCCATGCTGAACGATCCGGGGCATTGGTGGCGGCAGTAGAACGCACTGAAGAAAATTGGGCTGACATAGTGTTAAGGGGGCTTGCAATAGGAGTAATATCCAGCTTTTTAGAGAATGAACGAGTGATAGTAGTCGAAGGACGCTGGTGATTTTATCGGCGCGATCGCGTGATCGAAATACCCCCTACCCTGTGATATGAGTTACCGCCTCCGCGCCCTGTTGATCGGGTTGCCTGGTCAATGTGTGGCAAGTGCCGGCCAGAACGCCGACCCAGTTTGATGTTTGGCCCATTCCACTTTGACCGCAACGGTCTGACCCATGCGATAACGTCAAACACAAAACAGGGCAGGCACAATGCCTACCCTGTGTTAGTCCAAACGTTGATGACTGCGAACGTTATACGCGTTCAAACAGCCCGCTAACCTGTAATCAATTCCAACAGGAGTCAGTTTTGCATACCGATCAACCGTGATCGCGCTTAGTTATGGCTTCCAGCTTCAATCGTTGCCATGTTGGGCTGCGAACCCGTGAGGTTGATTTTGACTGCCTTGTTGCGCACTTCTTCTACCTTCGGCAGCGTCAGGCTGAGGATCCCGTCCTTGTAGTCAGCACTCACGCGATCGTTCTGCACATGGACAGGCAGCGGAATTACCCGCTGGAACTTGCCATAGCGAAACTCAGAGCGGAAGAAGCCATCTTTTTCGGTCTTTTGCTCTTCACGGTGTTCACCCGCGATCGAAACGGCTTCCTTCGTCACCTGGATGTCTAAGTCTTTAGCGTCGATGCCAGGGAGCTGTGCCCGCAGCACAAGGGCGTCACCCGTATCCTTTAGTTCCACGGCTGGAGTCCAGGCCGCTTCAGTACTGGATGTTTGGGTCAGTTCATCAAACACCTGATCCATCTGACGCCGCAGAGTTTCAATTTCACGCCAGGGTTGCCAGTAACGAACTAACATGTGTCTATCTCCTTTGGGATCAAGAAACAAACCTTTGATGCTTCTATAGTGCCGCGATCGCGGGTCGAAACCCAGTCAGGCAAACCCTACCATCGAGGTGTAGCTTTCCCAACCACCCTTTTGGCGGCTTCTCCTTCTTGCTAGCAGAGTCAATGCGGTGACGGGACTGGGGCTGGCACGCGATGTTCCAGGGGGGCACCAACCTGATTTGAGTGGGGCCGATTCGGTTGATTGATCATTTGCTGCGATCGCGTAATGAGCTTTGCGACAATTTCAACGTCTGATAACCCTGTGGCGTTAATCGTTTCGAGCTGTCCCTGCCGTCGCTGGAGGTCGTAGCAATAGGTTTTGTCGTAGTAGTCCAGAACGAGGTCGATCGCGGTGGCGAGATTGCCCTGACGGATAGCATCGGCAGCCTTTTGCGTGCGTTCACCACCCAACCGTTTTTTCAGGCGTTCAGTAGCGGTAATGAGTGGGCCGTGACCCATCTGGCCGTACTCTTGTAGCAGCAATGCCATCCGCTCTGGTCGCGATCGTTCAATCTGCACAACCGGCGCGGTCATCATGCGTTGGAACAGCGCATCGGGTACACGGCAGGATCCAATCATGCGGCTCTCGGCTTCAATCCAGACGGGGCGATCGCCCTTGAGCCTGACCCACTGCATGGCAATCAGGTTTTCAAAGTGCTCTGTACTGGGTTGAGGCGGCAGGCCCAGGTTGCCGTAGCTGCTGCCGCGATGGTTGGCCAGGTGCTCCAGATCCAGGATTTGTTCACCCTGTGCCGCTAATTGATGGAGAACCGCGGTTTTACCACTGCCTGTCATGCCACCTAATGTCAACACGGGCTTCGGTTCCGTCACTACCGTATGTACCCAGTGCCGGAAGCCCTTATAGCCACGATCGAGGACAGTGACCTGAAAGCCGGCTGTCTCCATCAGCCAGGCCATGCTGCCGCTTCGCATCCCGCCCCGCCAGCAGTGGAGACGCAAGGTGCGATCGTGCGTTAGCGCTTTTGCCTGCGCGACAAACTGAGCAAGCTTTGGGCCAGCGATCGTCAATCCCAGTTCCACTGCTTCATCCCGCCCCTGCTGTTTGTAGCAGGTTCCTACCTGCGCCCGTTCTTCGTTGCTAAATAGGGGAAAACTCGCGGCCCCCGGGATGTGCCCATGCTCAAACTCAGCCGGACTCCGGACGTCTAAAAGGATACCGGATGCGTTGAGAAAGTCAGTAGGCGGCAGCGTTGTCGGCATGTAGCGGTGCGTTTGAGTGGCAAGATGCGGCATGAAGGCAAAGGCGAGAAGGGCTGGGTTGACCCGCAATCGTTCGCTACGATAGGCCTCGCTATCCACTGTGTAGTAGCGGCGAGGTAGTAGCAGCGAGTCAGAACGCTATCCAGATTCGGTGTATGTGCAATTGGCGTTAACCATTGCGTTCTGACTCTAGCGATAACGCTCCATTACCCCTTCTCCTGATCGTAATCGGTTTTGGGTTGTTCAGACGCGGTCGGGTATGCCCGATGATGGCGCTGTGCGTGTAACCGAGGGCATGGAGGGCAGCAAGGCAGCGATCGCCCACATGAGCCGGAACAGATGCCAATAGTCCACCAGCCGTTTGCGGGTCAAACAGCAGCGAAAAATGAGGCGTTGTGCTTATGTCTAAAGTGGTTTCCGTGGCCTGAGCCGCCTGTAAATTTTGAGGCTGGAGTGAACTGAAAATCCCCATCGTCACGGTTTCTAAAGCACCTTCCAGTATGGGTATTGCCTGCAAATCCAGCTCAACGTCTACACCAGATGCTTTCACCATTTCCAGCAAATGTCCCACAAGGCCAAACCCGGTAATGTCTGTGCAGGCTGTGGCCTGGTACTCCAGTAGACAGTCGGCTGCAAGCTGATTGGACTGCTGCATCGACGCGATCGCGCCATCAATCCAACGTCCTTTAGCTTTCAGCTGCATCTGTGCGGCAAACAATGTTCCAGTGCCGATTGCCTTCGTCAAAACTAGCACCTGCCCTGATTGCATGGCGCTCTTACGCAGCAGGCGATCGGGCTGTGCCAGTCCATTGCAGGATAGTCCAAACGCCAGTTCTGCCCCCTCAGTTGTATGGCCACCAATTAGCACCGCGTTTGACTGCTGTAGTACAGTCATCGCGCCAGATAGCAACTGATACAGGGTTTCCTCACCGTTCGCGGGACTGGCATAGGGAATGGTGGCGATCGCGAGTGCGCTCTGCGGTCGCGCGCCCATGGCAAACAAGTCACTCAACGCATGATTGGCGCTAATCTGCCCAAACACAAACGGGTCATTCACCAGGGCGGGAAAGTAATCGATCGTCTGCACCATCGCCATGCCAACCGGAACCTGGACTACAGCCGCATCATCAGGTGCCGCTAAACCGAGGAGAATATCTGGATGCGCGATCGTATCACTGTCCTCCCGCTGAATTCGCTGCAACACTCGCTCTAAACTGTTGCTGCCCATTTTGGCACCACACCCAGCGCAGTGCATGGATGGGCGACTCGCTGGGGATAGGGATGGGCTGTGAGGCGTTCGCGCGTGATTCCCAGCTGACTTGGCTCTGGCGTTCTGCATTCCAGGTTCTGCGTTCTGGCTCTTCCCTTCCATCAACGGCAAATCGCTAAATCGGCGCATAAAGGCGCGATCGATACGGTCTTTCCATTGCCACAATACAGGCGATTGCCAGCCAAACGGGCCACGCGCGGCGATCGCGGCACCATCCCCCGTCCCGATCAGGCTGAGATACTGTTTTTGCGGTCGAAATGGCTTCAACGGTTGCTCCTGGAGCGATCGACGGAGATTCTGGAACAGTGGTTTTCCCTGCCGTACGGCAAACACACCGGCTTTGGGCCGGGGATGATTGACCATTGTTGCAATATCGCCCGCCGCAAAGACCTGGGGATGGGAGAGCGATCGCAGTCCATCGTCCACCAGCACGAAGCCATCGGCATCAACCGCCAATCCTGACTGACGGAGCCAGCTGGGCGCAGATGCTTGTGTCACCCAAATCACGGCGTCACAGTGCATCGTCAGGCCAGATTCACAGACAACTTGATGCGCTTGAACGGTGTGAACAGTCTCTTGCAAATGGAGATGGATGTTTCGCTGCGTCAGCAATGTATGGCAGCGATCGCGCACCCAACGGTTTTGCCTGGGCAGCAGTTTGGCACCTTTGTGGAAGAGATGCATCGTCAGATTCGTGGTGGGTTGGTGTGCAGCCGTCAAGATCTGGTTCATTCGGTGCTGCATCGTGAATGCCAGTTCAACGCCCCCCGCCCCGCCCCCCACAATGCCGATGCAGACAGGATTGCCTGGTGTCTGGATCATGCCATCTATAATGCTGTCCCAATGCTCCAAAAATTGACGGACAGGCTTGGCCGGAATGATTCCGTGGCCGTCACCTTCTATTGATGGCAGTTTGGGCGTACTGCCAATGTCGATCGACAATAAATCAAACCCAACGGGTGGCCGATTTTCACAAATAACGCGATTCTGAACGAGATCTAGACCAACGGCACGATCGAGATAAAGCTGTGCTCCTGCAAATTGCGCTAACCGACGTAAATCAATGTGACACTCCTCGCGGCTGTAAAAGCCTGCTACGTGACCGGGCAGCATACCGGAATAGGCTGTGTCCGAAGCCTCCGTCAGTAGGGTCAACCGCACACCAGGCAGAGATCGCATCCCAAACATTCGCAGGGCGATCGCATGCGTATGCCCCCCACCCACCAACACAAGATCTTTAACAATGGGAACGGTCGGCTGCATGTCGATTCAAGCATTCAAAGTCCAAAAACCTGTGCCAGAGTATGCGCTGATCTCTGGCACAAGTCCTAACCTAACAGGTACAGCCACACTCAGATGAGTTTCTCACCTGTACGATTGATTTCACCCGTACATGATTCTAAGCCTGTTTGCCTTGAACCCTGGGCTGACACGGCACTCCGGGTAAAGTCGACCCGCTGCTCCAAATCCAGCTTTTTGATCATGTTCACAAAATCGTTGGTTTCAGCCGGCAGTTGATAATCGGAGGGAACCCGGATGACCGCACCGCGTTCCTTGCTATAGGAGGAGATCAACGGCACATCCATTGATGGATGGCATAGTCAGTGATTGATTCAGAAAAGTGGGCACACTAAAAACAATTTAGTGGAGACTGTTATGCGCCCCCATGTATCCCAGGGACAGATTCGTCCCAAGATCAGCACCATGCCGCGCCAGAAAACCGAAGCAGCGGCTTACCTGGATATTTATAAGCTTGTTAACGAGAAAACTCGGCTCCAGCATGAACTAGAAACCCTGGACGAACGGCGCGATCGCGTCCAAAAGCGACTGGCGGTTCTTGATACCGCGATCGCCGATCTTGAACGTAACGCTCATCAGTTGCGTGATGCAAAACCCTCTGAAGTGGGAGCGATCGCAACGGCAAAAGCACCAGAACTGGACAGCTTCAACACACTGTTTTTGGAATATTGATTGTTCTGAAAGTATGGAAAATTGAGATTGCTCACATACTGTATAGTTCAGAGGCGATCTGACTGGCCTACAATATCCAGGCTGTTGTTGGCCAACGGCGATGCCACACAAGCGCTACTGTAAACTTGTAAACTTCCTCTTAGCAATGTGGGAAATGCCAAAAATCAGGAGCCGATAGCCCAACAGCTAATCGACTCCTGATTTGTCCGTTTAAAGCACAACTGATTTAGGCCATGCTTTGCAGCATGTCTGCAGCACGTTGGTCTTCAAGCGCCTGGATTGCTAACAATAATTCCTCTTCTTGTGCCTCAAACTCGTCTTCGGGAATATCGCCCATGTCAAAGGCCAATTGAAGTGCCAGAAGGCGCTTGCTGAGGTTTTCTGTATCATCTAATTCGGCTTCGGCACGCTCTTGAATTTGTTCCGCAATCCAACCAATACCAGTGACAGGTGCAAAGATGAGTTTAAGCAGCATCGGAAGATAGAAGGTAAAGGGCACAGTCAATTGTTGACAGATTTGATCTCGTACTGAGCAATCAGCAGCTAATCATTATTCAGGCGATCGAGCTGCGCGAAGTTGAAGGGAGCCGTAAAGTTGTTGTAGCGAATCTTGAGGCGTCCATCGAATTGGCGATCGAGGTCTTCAACTTGAGCACTGAACTCGGGTTCTGCCTGCCATGAAATTAAATAGGCCGCATTGTAGATCATGGATTCAGTGAGTGTGTCATTTTCAACTCGCTCGCTCGCTAATGGATTTAATGCATCCCGAAATGTTTGAATAATGGCTTGCTTGCGGGCTTCCATGGCACGTTCGATCGCCTGTCCAATCGACACCACTTCATCCATGCTGAGGGTTTTGCCTTCCAGCGCGTCGCGTTTTTCCTTCAGGCTTTGGTTCTCTTCCAAAAGCAGTTGCAGCTCGCGATCGGCCTCCCAGAAAACCTTCACGCCAACCTCACGACGACCATCAAGCTGATCAAAGAGCTTTTTCAAGCCTTGGCCATACGGAACGGTCAACTGCTGTGTGACGGTGGCCCAGTCTTCGATCACTAGCCCAAACTGAAGCGGAAGCAGTGTCCGATAGCCCGCATCCATGGCCTGCTCTAGTACCTTCTCATGCCCTAGCAAATTGCGACGACTGGCTAGATAGCGGTCTTGCTGGGCTTCGGAGTACAGAAATGTAAAACTATCGACAACCTGAGTATGAACGGGCTGTTTGTCGAGTCCTTCGAGCTGTAAATCTTGCGGTCCCGGTGCCGGGAAAATGCCGTATAGGTAAAGTCGGTTAGTCATAGGGCAGAAGATAAGAGGGGGCGCAGAAGATTGATCATGCGATCGCATCACGCTCGATCGAGGTTCTGTCTTATAGTTCCCTGCCTTACCCTGCACCCTAACGTTTCATTCGCTAAATCGGTTTTGCCGTTAGCACCAATTGGAGTTTGGCGTGGATTAAATCGATGTTCGCCAGCCCTAAGTCCACATCCCCTTGCAAGACGACGCCTGTGTTTAGCAGGCGATCGAGAAGTTCTAAAATCGTTGGGTTGGCGGTGGTCTCACCGGGATAGTAACCGCCTGCTTTGGGCAATAGTGTGCCGACTTCACCCAGATCAATGTTTAGATCGGCTGGGTCAATTTCGAATATGGTGCAAATCTCGATGACCTGCTCTTCTAGCTTGCGGAGACTTTCGGCAGCCCGATCGAGTTCATCATCGCTTAATTCACCCGATTCCATGCGGCGAATAACCTGCGCTTCCATGAGTTGGCGCACCAGTTCCACAACAGTTAGCAGAAGTGGCGCTAAGCCAGCATCTTTGCTGGCTTTTGGAGATGCTGGAATGGCTTGAATCGGAAGGTCAGAAGCAGTCACTCAGTTTGCCAGATACAGTTGCCTCTATTTTCCTCGATTTATCGAGTGGCGACTCTGTAGTTTTCAGTTGATCGCCTTGAGAATGGGTGTCAGACATCCTCTTAGAACTCTTCAGAAAGCGATTCGAGCGAAAAGGTTGGATCGACGCCAGTTGGCGCTTTAACTGGTGTTGCCTGGTTCGTAGGTGGTAATCGCAGCGATCGCAGTTCGGCTTCCAGGCTCTCAACACGCTGCTGCAATTGACGGTTAGACTCAATCAGCCCTTGAGACTGGGCGCTGAAATGGGGGTTATTTTCCCACCAGTTGATACCCATCTCTTTCGCTTTATCAACTGATGCAATCAGCAGGCGAATCCGAATATTCAGCAGTTCGGTGGTGGCAACCGAAACAGAAATGTCACCCGCAATCACGATGCCTTTGTCCAGTACGCGCTCCAGAACGTCAGCCAGCGTCGAACCGGCGGTAGCTGTCGAAATGGATCGCGCCGAATCTTTAGTGGAGAGGGGTGCACTGGGGAAGGCCTTAGTGGGAAGGGTTGTCGTCATGGGTTAGGCCTCCGCTAGCAAATAGAGGCGATCGCGCAGCACGACGCTGCCCTTTTCCGTGAGCAGTCGCAGCACATCTACCGCCCGGAAGCGATCGATCTGCAAGGCCTGCTCAATCTGCGACAGCCGCGCCCCATTCATTTGCGTGAGATAAGCAATGATCTTCTGCTCATACGATGTTTCGGCTGCGGGTGGACTGTCAGTATCGGTGGGGGAAGCTGAGAACGGTACTGGTACGTCCACGACATCCTCTGTCGTCAGTGCAGCACTCTCAAGATCATGGATCGCAGCTTCGGCTGCCAGTGCTTCGAGATCGGCTGCAATGGTATCGGCCAGTGCTGCAGCGACTTCTGGGTTAAGTGCGACGTCCGGGTTAATGGCGGCTTCTGAATGAACGGCAGCTTCTGGATGAACGGCAGCTTCTGGATGAACGGCGGCCTGATGGTGCGTTGACTCGCTCAGCACTGCTTCATCCAGGTCTGTTTCAACGACTCCAAGCCCGATCGCGTCATTCAGCAATTCCCACAGGATCTGGGTGGTTTGTGTGAGCGGTAGCCCGGAGCGAGAGAGCAGCACATCAAAACAGACATCACGAAAATCGGCATTTCCGGGTGACGCTAAGATTTCGTGATCGTGGCAGACTTTACCCAACATCAGGCAAGAGCGCAGGCCCGACGATTTTTCATTGCCTGTCCGAATCCGGAATTCTTTGACCAGCCGCACAATTAGTAGCGCACTGGCGCGACCGATCTCCGTCTTTTGCACCAGGATCTCTTGCTGTGTGAGTTCATCTGGTTCCGGCATGTTAATCGTCACCAGCCGATCCATCAGTGCATCCTGCGTTGAATGGACACCACAGTACTCCTCCGGATTGGACGTGAAGATGGCACGGAAGTGTGGGCTAACGCGAATGTATTCACTGCGATTATTGCTCGGCGGCAATACGAGCAGTTTTTCTTCCAGCGCTGAAAGCAACACGTTGTTCACTTCAGGACGAGAGCGGTTGAACTCGTCGTAAACCAGCGTGAACCCTTCCCGGCAAGCCAGCGTCAGACGCGAATCAACCCAGTTTTGGCGGAGCTCATCCTCAACTTTGACGACGCTGTGGATGAAGTTATCCACTACTTTTTTGCGGGTGTAACCCGATTGATTGCCAATCAGGTCAGAGGTTTTGAACTCGTCATCACCAAATATGAGCATCAGCGGGCGTGCCAGCAGATCGGCTAAATGCAGTGCCAGAGTTGTTTTTCCTGTTCCTGCAGGGCCACGCAAATGCACAGAATAGCCCGATTGCAGATAGCGTAAAGCCCGATTCGCGATCCGTTCAACGGAGGGCGTGCTGACAAATCGGCGGGGGCTGGTTCGAAGTACAGTAGTCACAGTTGAACCTCGGAGTAGGATGTGGAGTGTCGGGTGTTGGGTGTTGAGTGTGGGAAAAATCAGAGCAGACTGCGATCGCTGCCGCTTGCTGGTTCCTGATTCCGCTACCCCACACCCTATTCCCGCGTTAGGTATGGGCAAGTTGCATTTGAGACAGGTAGATGCGATCGCGCTGGGTGATCAATCCTTTTTTGATCAGCGAACGGAGCGCATCGACGGCTTGGACACGGTTGAGACTGAGTGCCGATTCAATTTCAGTCAGACGGGCACCTTGAACACTTTGAATGTAGTCATACACCGTGTTTTCGTGGGCGATCGCTTCCCCTGCAGCCGATTTGATTGACTTTGCAGGTGGTACAACCGCAACGGAATTACCGTTTTGAAACGCACCAACCGTGGCCGATAGGGTGACTGTACCGTTGGGGGCGACCGAGACACGCCCTACAGGCTTTGTCTTCTTTGGGATCGCTGGTGTGACACGTGTGACCGCAACGCTGTGAGGATTGTCTCCCCAGACGGTGCCATGTAAGTCCTGGCAGAAGCGTTGTAACTCTGCCCGAAACACGGCTAACCGCTGAAATAGCTCCTGGGTCTCCAATTCACGCTTTGCCCGATGGTCGAGGAGCACCTGATTTAGCTGCGTTGCCCGCATTTTGCGCACGGCTTCCAATTCCACCAGGTAGCTCTGCACATCAGAACGTAAATCGTCAACGAAGGCAATTAGCTCTTGCTCTAGCTGTTGCGCTGCGGTGAGGCGTTCAAACTGCGCCGTTACTAAAAAATCAGCGGTTTTTTGGCGCAGAAGTTGGACAAAAACAGTCAGATCATGGGCTAACTGAGCGGCTTGAATCTGGCGACGATCGCCCGCGGCGGTTAGCAACGCTTGCGTTTCCGCTTGCAATCTTTGACAAAACTGCTGTAGCTCGGTTCGGCGGGCAATATTCTCACTCGCCAGTGCGGTACGAAAAAGGCTGAGATCAGCACGCAGTTGGGCTGCCTTGAGTTGACGCTCTTGCCTGGCAGCCGATAATGATTGAGAGACCATTTGCTGCCGCTCTACTAATTCCTGCTGCCGCTGCTGTCTCTGCTGCTGCCAAGAATTCTTCAAAGACATTGTTAAAGCTCCCTCCCACAATAGTTGGGAATGATCAACTAATAGTTAAGCTGGGAAACTTGATGAGCTTCCCAGCAATCAATCAATCTACGTAATAGGCTGGGATAACATTCCCGTATTGGTCGTTACTAAGAACAATCAAAGCCTGGAAAAGGCTTTGTCGTTTAAGCCGAAGGAACAGCCGCTTGAGCTGTCAAACCAACTGCTTCGGCATATTTCAGGTAGGTTTCGACTGATGCAATCACCACACGAGCTTCGATCGCCAGCAATTCAATACCAACTAAAGAAACGCGGACCCAAGCATCAATCACAATGCCTTTGTCCAAAATGCGATCAACCACTTCAGCCAAGCTAGAGGAGGAGTTTACTTTTTCAACAGCCATTATTTTGTACCTTTATGTGGATAGATGGAACTTGGTACGCCTCACCTCTCCCGTAACGGGGTTGACATGGGTTTTGGCTTCCGACTCTAGAATAGGCAGCGAATTTGTAGAAACAACCGTCGCAATCACGGAACCTCAAATCTTTTTTCTTTGATCAACTCGCAAAATTACTGAGTAATCACGATCGCTTTATGGGCACAGGGATAATCGAATCAGTGCCCGTTCAAGCGGGGAGCGTGTTGTCGGCTCACCACCGCTTTACACAACTTCATCAATCTCATACCGATTACTTGAGTCGGTCGGTGAAGATGTCTGGATGAACAGGCCTATCCCTCAACGTTCGCAGTCTGGCAATCCGGCAGCTTCACTAAAAAAAGCGCGATCGTTCATACTGAAAGAGAGCGTCACGCTTGCGTAAAGTACTTAGAGAAGTTTGAGGGAATCGCTGTGCCGACTATTCATGAATTAGCGACTCAGGCAAAAGCAGCGGCCGATCGCCTGGGGATCCATAAATTTGATATCTACGGCTCAACGGTGGACGAGAGCAGCGCTAAAGTCGATCAGGGCAAGCCCGATCAGGTAAAAGCCTCTAACCGTTCTAGCGTTACCGTGCGGGTCTGGAATGATGACCAGACGATGGGCATTACCTCAACAACTGATGTTGATCCCAACGGGCTGGCACTGGCGCTGAAAACGGCTTATGAAGCAAGCTTTTTTGGGGTTAAGGACAACGTTCCTGATTTCAGCCCTGAAGCAACAGCACCCCTGGCGCGAGAATTCACCGAAAAAGCCGATCAGGCCCCGATTTCGGATTTGGTGGAAAAGTTGATTGTGGCAGAAAAGGCGCTGACAGCAGCCCATCCTGCGATCGCGTCGGTGCCATACAATGGATTGGCGCAGCGCGATATTGATCACTTTTATCTCAACAGCGAGGGTGCGTTACGGACAGAAGCCTACTCCACAACCTCGCTGTATCTCTACACCAAGACCGAAGAAGAGGGTAAAAAGCCTCGTAGTGCGGGAGCCTTTCGCATTAGCCGTGGGCTGAACGCACTGGATGTTGATGGCTGCCTCAAAGAAACGATCGAGAAAACCATTAGCCACCTCGACTACCAAAAAATTCCCACGGGCAAATATCGGGTTGTCTTTTCGCCGGAAGCATTCTTGAGCTTGCTGGGCGCGTTCTCAAATTTATTTAATGCTCAAAGCATCCTGGACAATCAAAGCCTCTCGAAACCTGAGTCGCTGGGCACTCAGATTGCGTCACCATTGTTATCTTTAGCCGATGATGCGCTGCACCAGGATAATGTGGCGATTACGACCTTTGACGGTGAAGGTACACCCACCCGGCGCGTGCCCTTAATTACAGACGGCGTACTGGTCAACTTTCTGCACAGCGCTGGTACGGCCAAGCGATTTAACACGCAGCCAACTGGCCATGCCAACATGGGCGCAAAAGTGACTGTTAGCCCTCACTTTTATCACGTCTATACCAATGCCGCTGCCCAACCGTCCTTTAACCTGGACACAGCCGAAAATGTGGTGCTGATTGATGACCTCCATGCACTTCATGCAGGTGTCAAAGCACTCCAGGGCTCCTTTTCGCTACCGTTTGATGGCTGGTTAGTGAACCACGGCGAGCGCACCAGCATTGAATCTGCCACCGTGGCGGGTGATTTTCTGGAGCTGCTGAAATCCATTATCTGTGTTGAGCCGGAAGCCCATCTCACTCCTGGTGGCGTGTGCCCGTATATCTGGGTCGAGGAATTGTCGATTACTGGAGAATAGAGGGATAGAAGGGTATACGTAGCTAATCGTTAAGAGCGAGAGTTGCATCACCTGAAGGTTCAAGGTTAGGTCGGGACACGGTGTTGACCTGTCCCGATACGTCGAATTGAGCCTTGTATGAATCTGCAATACTTGGTACACCTCGTCATTAATTGGGGACAATTGGGTCGGAAATCAAACGGCATTTAGGTACTGGTCATTGGTCATTGGTCATAAGGCATTGGTCATAAGGCTCTACGGGCATATCAGAAAGGTCATTGATGGGGACAGTATCCAGGCGTGAGCCTGAGGCATGGATGTCCAAACTTTTTCGCACCACAGCGCAAAGTGTTGTCTAAACTCTAAACTGAGTAGCATGACCAGTCAGGTGTAGGGCAAGAAGGATTGTGGCACAAGTTATTCTGGAAAACGTTTACAAGAGCTTCTCCAGCCGTAAGGACGAACCAGCGGCGACGACTGTAGCAGCAGAACCATTGCTCGCACCGCTGCACAAAGGCGCTGTCCCATCCAAGGATTCTGGGCGTCGCACTCATGCGATGAGTGTATTGCGGGCCATCAATCTGAGGATTAACGATGGTGAATTTATGGTGCTGGTAGGCCCCTCTGGCTGTGGCAAGAGTACCCTGCTGCGTCTGATTGCGGGACTAGAAGAGCTGACTGGTGGCAATATTTACGTGGGCGATCGCCTCATCAATGACCTCCCCCCAAAAGAGCGCGATATCGCGATGGTGTTTCAAAACTACGCACTCTATCCCCACATGACGGTGTATGAGAATTTGGCGTTTGGATTGAGACGGACGAAGGTTGGCAGCGCTCAGCCAGCCGACAATCGGCAACCGCTGACAGGCATCCAGGACACGCCGCTGAGTACACCAGATCAACTCAAACCTTCACGCTCCTTCCCCATTTGGGCCGAAAATCTGCTGATTGAGACGACCCGCAAATTGCCAAAGGGGCTACGGTTTCGATCGCAGCGGGAGCAGGCGATCGACCGGCAGGTACGGGACGTGGCGCAAATTCTGCAGATCGAGGCGTTGCTCAATCGATTACCCAAGCAGCTTTCGGGTGGGCAGAAACAGCGGGTTGCCCTGGGGCGGGCAATGGCGCGAAATCCCCAGGTCTTTTTGATGGATGAACCCCTGTCGAATTTGGACGCGAAACTCCGAGCAGAGACGCGATCGCAAATTGTAAAACTGCAGCGACAGTTGGGCACCACGACGATCTACGTGACCCATGACCAGACAGAAGCCATGACGATGGGCGATCGCATTGCCGTCATGAATGCCGGGCAGATCCAGCAGATTGCGTCGCCGTTGGAACTTTACAATCATCCCGCTAATCGCTTTGTCGCAGAGTTCATTGGTTCGCCACCGATGAACTTTTTGCCGGTTCAGTTCAAAGCGCCCTTGCTGATCACCCATCCGCAATTTCGCCTGACATTGCCTGAGGTGTGGGCGGCGGCATTGCAGCCCTACGATGGGCAAACGCTCACCCTCGGTATTCGGCCAGAGCATTTGAATGTGAGTGCGGCGGCACCCAAAAATCTACCGATCCAGGTGGAACTGGTCGAGGCGCTTGGCAGTGAAACAGTCGTGGCGGCTAAGCTGGTTGGCTCCAGTCCTGATGCGCCCTTACTGCAAGCGCGAATTGAACCCGATCGCGTGGTCAGCCTGGGTGAACAACTCTGGCTATCGCTTGCACCCGATAAGATCCATCTGTTTGACGCCACAACCGGTCAGGCGATCGCGATCCATTAACTATTGCCAGTGCCAGTGCTGCTGCCAGTGACAGGTCTGGGCTGACGTTTAAACTCTACCCTCCAGGCATTTATGGGTCGGGTGATTGTGGGATCAGGTCATCTGCAATCAGCTTGTTTTGAATGGCGATAATGGCGGCTTTGGTGCGATCGCGCACGTCTAGCTTTTGCAGAATGGCATGGACATGGACGCGTACAGTCCCAGGCGCGATGTAGAGCATCTCGGCAATCTCCTGGTTTGTCTTTCCAGACGCAATCAGCGCCAGGATTTCCTGCTCACGTCGGGTCAAGGCCGAATCTGCTTTGTCCAGCGATCGTCCTGACATCGCTGCCGTATTGGTTTCGAATGCGGCACGGATCTCGTTGGTAGCCGCGGAATCCCACCATGATGCACCCGCCGCTACCGAACGAATGGCTAAAACGAGTGTTTCTGATGGTGCGCCTTTGAGACAGTAGCCCTGCGCCCCGGCCTCGATGATGCGGGTAATCAGCGATTTTTGCGTATGTGATGTCAGGATCAGAATCGGCAGGTTGGCACATTGTTGACGGATCTGCCGACACGCTTCGATGCCGCCAATTCCCGGTAGCCCAATATCCAAAACGACAATGTCCAGGGGATGACGCTGGGCCATCTCGATCGCGATCTCACCGTCTTCGGCTTCGGCAACGATTTCAAATCCGGCTTCCTGCTGTAGCCGTACGCGCAGTCCGAGACGAAAGAGTTCATCATCCTCAACGAGCAGAATTTTCAGCGGTGATGAGGGCATTTTAGAGAGTCTCGGAGACATGGACTGGGAGGGTCGGCAAGCGGAAGGCAAACATGGCACCCGTGGGATAGCGATTTTCTGCCCAAATTGTACCGTTATGCGCTTCCACAATTTGACGAGACAGGTAAAGTCCCAGTCCCGACCCCTTCGCATGGCGATCGCTCTGTCCCTGATAAAACCGCTCAAATAAATGCGGTAGTTCGGCTGCTTTGACGCCAGCGCCAGTATCCATAATTTTAATCGTTTGGTAAGAAGAGCCAGGTTCCAGCACAACTTCGATCTTGCCACCCCGTGGCGTGTGGTTGATGGCATTAGTAAGAAGGTTCGTAAACACGCGCTGAAGCTGTAGGGCGTCGCCTTGAATCCATAAAAATTTCCGAAAATCCGATTCACCATAGTTGAATGAGATGTGCACTCGACGGCTGGCCGCCAGGTCGGTCAACGTTTTGGCGACTTCTTCGGCAATCTCGACTAGATCGACTGGAGCCAGATGCAGCCGCAGGCCCTCGTTGTCGGTGCGATAGACATCCAGCAGCGTTTCTACCATTTGCAGCGTGGTCTGATGGCTCCGGATCATCGTGTCCAGCACCGGATGTTGAGTGGCCTGAACTGAACCAAAACTCTCACGCTTAAAGGCCTTCAGTGTTTCGATCGCGCCCAACAAGGGCGTTTTTAAGTCGTGAGTGAGTGCAGAGACAAAATCTTCCCGCAGACTCGCCAGTTTTTCCTGGGCTTGCAGTTTCGCTTGCTGGTGCAGCAACGCCTGTTGATATAGCCGATTGCGATCACCTAAAATGCCGGTCACGATCAGTGCCAGTGTTGCAATCACGCGATCGGCGATCGTGGGTACTTTAACAATCTCTGACGCAGGCCACCAGATATTGCTGAGCGTCAGGAAACAGGCGATCGCGGTTGCTGAAAACACGGCTCGTCGGCTTAATCGCGTGGTCGCCAGCAAAATTGGGCCAATGTAGAGGTAGCCAAACACGTAATCTGGTGGTGTCAAGTACTCCAGTGTCAGCACGAATGCAAACAGTCCTACGACTAACCAGACTGTACTCAAACGCCAGCCTTTGAAGTGAATCAGCGGTTTGAGTGGCAGCATCTGAGTCATAGTTCGATCGCGGTAAATCTATCTATTAAACCTAACAAATCCTGAAAATGTCTGGCTGCTTTGGGTCAAATGGATACACGTTCAGTTGCGTTTGGATGTGTTTAGGCGCTTTTATACTCAGAGATATAACAATTGAATTCAAGATTCTAAACACCATGAATTGCAGCGAGTATATCGATCTTCAAAGGCCGAATAAACAAAAATTTATACCTTGTAAATAAGTAGAAAGCATTCCATGATGGTTGATAGAGTTTGCTTGAGAATGATTAGAAGTTAATGCAGGGATTTTGCGGGTAACTATTGGTTCTATTAACAGCGAAAGACTGAGCGATCGAACAATTCTTAATCGCCATTTGGGGAATGCTTCAACCTTCTCATGGCTATAGTCAGGCGTTCGGCGCTGCCTCAATACTGCTTGCAAAGGGCCGCTTTGAATCGACTCTTTTGTGGAGCGAAAAGGTACTTCTGATTGTTTCATACTGCAGGCTGTGCCGTTGCAGAAAGCCGCTTTTGGAACTGATTAATGAGCGCGATCGCGCGCTGTGCGTGGTCTGACTTGTTTTCAAATCGGCTCTTTCGATGGCTCTGGCTGATTGATGCGCAAACTGTTCTAGCCAATCTGGTTACAAGCGGCTTCATCCAGACCACGGATCACTTCAACCATTTGTTTATTCAATCGGAGTGCAACGAACTCATGTTTCAAGGATGGCTCCAAATTGTATTGACGCTGCTGATTGTAGTAGCGATTACTCCCATTTTTGGGGGATATATAGCGCGGGTTTTTATGGGGCAGCGGACGCGGCTTGATGCTGTGTTAAACCCTGTAGAGCGCGGGATCTACAAGTTAAGCGGTGTCCTCGCTCAAGAAAATATGACGGGCTGGCAGTACGCACGGGCAATTCTGCTCAGTAATCTCGCTCAAAGTGTACTCGTCTTTGGCATCATTATGAGCCAGGGCTGGTTGCCACTGAATCCAACCCATCTCCCAGCACCGAGTTGGGACACGGCGCTACACACAACTGTTTCGTTTATCACGAATACGAACCAGCAGCATTACTCAGGTGAGACAACCTATAGTTATTTCACGCAGGTGTTGGCGCTGGGCTATCACTTCTTTGTGTCAGCGGGGACAGGGATTGCGGTGGCGATCGCCTTTATCCGGGGCATTACGGGTAGACCACTCGGAAATTTTTATGTGGATCTCACTCAGGCAATCACGCGCATCCTGCTGCCCCTTGGCATTGTGGGCGCAGTCCTGTTTATCGCAGCTGGAGTCCCTGAAACGCTGGCCGGGCCAGTTGTCTTGCCCACGCTAGAAAACCCGGCTATTAGTCAGGCGATCGCGCGGGGGCCTGTTGCCCATTTCGAGATCCTCAAGCAGCTAGGGGAGAATGGCGGCGGCTTTTTTGCCATCAACTCGGCTCATCCGTTCGAGAATCCGAACCCGTTTGTCAATCTGCTGCAGATTCTCGCCATGATTTCGGTGTCGGTGTCGATGATCTATGCCTATGGCAAGTTTGCCGACAACATGAAGCAAGCCTGGTTGCTCTTTGGTATGGTGGGCGCGATCTTTGTGGGGCTGATCATTATTTCTGGCATTGGCGAGTTCAACGGCAATCCAGCCGTGAATGCACTGCTGGGCAGTGTGCAGCCCAATCTGGAGGGCAAAGAGGTTCGGTTTGGTTGGGCGCAGTCCGTGCTGTTTGGCATCACGTCAACGGGAACCATGTGCGGAGCCGTCAATGCCTTTCTCGACTCCTTTATGCCACCAGGCCATTTTTCGGTGCTGACGAACCTGTTCCTGCAAATTGTTTGGGGCGGTGAGGGCACTGGAACGGTCTACCTGTTTGTCTACGTCATCCTGGCTGTGTTTGTGACGGGGCTGATGGTGGGGCGGACGCCCGAATTTTTGGGGCGCAAGATCGAGAAACGTGAGGTTGTGCTGGCGAGTTTCATGATCTTGTTGATTCACCCGCTGTTTATTCTGCCTGCTGGTGCTGTAGCGCTTGCCTTCCCAGATCAACTGTCCGGCATTACCAATCCTGGCTTTCACGGCATTTCCCAGGTGATTTACGAGTATGCGTCTGCGGCGGCCAATAATGGGTCTGGGTTTGAGGGACTGGCCGACAGCCAACCAGCGGCCACAGGACTCTGGTGGAACCTGAGCACAGTCCCTAGCCTGCTGGGTGGGCGCTTTATTCCCATTACTTGCATGTTACTGCTGGCGGATAGCATGTCTCGCAAGCAGCCTGTGCCAATGACCACGGGCACGTTGCGGACAGACACCTATCTGTTTACGGGCGTAACGGCGGGCGTGATTTTGATCATGGGCGCACTCACGTTCTTCCCGGTACTGGCGCTGGGGCCGATCGCCGAAGCCTTTCAAATTGCGAAGGGCATCAGCTAGGCGAACATGATCAGCCTCAACGCTGGTTGTGCACATCAGGCTACTGTAAAACGCTGCTGACATTGCCGCTCTGCAATCCGCACCATGCTGCATGGAGCCATTGTCTTCTCAGCCACCGAACTCACCTCCACACTACGTTCAAAGCGACGTGATTTATGCAATCCAATCCCACTGCTACCCAGTCTGTCAGAAGCTCGCACGGCCCGCGTGATGCGCGCAGACACACCCCAAAAGTCAACACATCAGGGCTATATCAGCGGGCCATTAAAGAATCATTTGTCAAACTTGCGCCCCAGGTGCAAGTCCGGAACCCGGTCATGTTTGTGGTCTGGGTTGGCACGATCGTCACGTTTCTGTTGACGATCGACCCCAATCTGTTTGGGACGCTGCAAGCGAATGTCAACCAGCAACGACTGCTCAACGGTTTGATAACCTTTATTTTGCTGTTCACCATTGTCTTTGCCAACTTTGCGGAAGCGGTGGCGGAAGGTCGGGGTAAAGCACAGGCTGATGCGCTGCGATCGACCCGCTCCGACACCATCGCTCGCAAGCTCCTGCCTAATGGATCAGTTCAGGAGGTTAACTCCACAGAACTCCGACGGGGCGACCAGGTGAAGGTCATCGCGGGTGACATGATTCCCGCCGATGGTGAAGTTATTGGCGGCATTGGTTCGGTTGATGAATCGGCCATCACGGGGGAATCAGCACCCGTGCTGAAACAGCCTGGAACCGATATTGCCAGTTCCGTCACAGGCGGTACGCGCCTGCTCTCGGATGAATTGACCCTGCGGATTACGGCTGATCCAGGGCAGGGGTTTATTGACCGCATGATTGCCCTGGTGGAAGGGGCAGAACGCACCAAGACGCCGAATGAAATTGCGCTCACGGTGCTGCTGGCCGTGCTGACGCTTGTATTTCTCATTGTGGTCGCAAACATTCCCCCGATCGCGGGGTATATTGCCAGTTTCCTGGCGACGGCGGTGAGTGATCAGGCCGCCAACAGTTTGCGGAATGGAGCCAGCGTAGCCATTATGGTGTCCCTGATTGTGGCGTTGATTCCGACCACGATTGGGGGATTGCTGAGCGCGATCGGCATTGCGGGGATGGATCGGGTGGCGCAGTTTAACGTGATTGCAACCTCTGGACGTGCGGTTGAAGCCTGCGGCGACATCAATACCCTGGTGCTGGATAAGACGGGCACGATCACGCTCGGCAATCGTCTGGCCGCCGAATTTATTCCCGTCAATGGACACACGCTGGAGCAGGTTGCTCAGGCGTCGCTCAACGCCAGTGTCTTTGATGAAACGCCAGAGGGGCGATCGATCATTACGCTGGCAGAACGGACGGGTGCGAAAGTTGACTTTGATACCAGCAAAGCCGAAGGGGTAGAATTTTCCGCCAGAACGCGCATGAGCGGGACGGATCTGCATGGCAAAGAGATGCGGAAAGGGGCCGTGGATGCGATCAAGGGATTTGTGCGATCGCGTGGCGGTGCCGTCCCGGACGATTTGGATGCGGCTTACGAGCGGGTATCTAAACTCGGTGGCACACCGCTGGCTGTGTGCGAGGGCAATGATATTTACGGTGTGATTTATCTCAAAGACACCGTTAAACCGGGGATCAAAGAGCGGTTTGATCAACTCCGCCGGATGGGGGTTCGTACCGTCATGTTAACGGGCGACAACCGCATTACGGCCTCTGTAATCGCCGATGAAGCTGGGGTAGACGACTTTATTGCTGAAGCCACTCCCGAAGACAAAATCGATGTGATTCGCGCTGAACAGGCTAAAGGGAAACTGGTGGCGATGACCGGCGACGGCACCAATGATGCACCAGCGCTGGCTCAGGCAAACGTAGGACTGGCAATGAACTCAGGCACCCAGGCGGCTAAAGAAGCGGCGAACATGGTGGATCTGGATTCTGACCCGACCAAGTTGATTGACCTGGTGACGATCGGCAAACAGTTACTCATCACCCGTGGAGCCTTGACCACCTTTTCCATCGCCAACGACATCGCCAAATACTTTGCCATCATTCCCACGATCTTTGCCGCCGCTGGCATTGGCGCATTGAACATCATGGGATTGAAGAGCGCGAATTCTGCCATCATTTCGGCACTAATTTACAACGCGCTGATTATTCTGGTGCTGATTCCGCTGGCGCTCAAAGGGGTGCAGTTTAGACCCTTAACGGCAAATCAACTGCTGCGTCGCAATATGTTGATTTATGGCGTGGGTGGCGTGATTGCACCTTTTATTGCCATCAAGCTTATTGATGTGCTGTTGCCGTTTTCTTGAAAGACGTGAATCTCTGTAAGGGTAGGCACTGCCAAGCCCCTACGTGAAAAACCTGTCCTTATTTGAATCGTTCCACCATTACATTCTGGCACTGCCATCACGCGCTATGAAACCAATCCATTTACAACCGTATCGTTCGCAAGCCGTTGCTCAACTGCTGGAAGGGGTTTCCGAACTGTGGTCTGAGTGGCGCAGGCAAAAACTGCCGCTCTACCTGTTCCTGGGACTGTGCTTTAACCTGATTTTGGCACCAGCCGTCTTTGCCGCTACGGGTGGCGATCTATCACGGACACAATCCTATTGGCTGGGAGCGCTGGTTCTGGTCACGATCGCGCTTGTTATTTACCTCTTTTTCGTCATGTTTGTACCGGAGAAATTCTAATGAGTGTTGCACGCGAGGCCGGTAGAGCCATTCGATCTACCCTGGTGCTTTGGGTGATTACCGCGATCGCCTATCCACTGATTATGCTTGCCTTTGGTCAGATTGTTTTTCCCTTTCAGGCCAATGGGAGCTTACTGAAAAATGCCAAGGGCGATGTCATTGGTTCGGCGCTGATTGGTCAACCCTTTACGTCGGATAAGTACTTCAACAGCCGACCCAGCACAACCAGCTACAGTACCGCCGACCCTGGCAAAGACAAAGATGGCAAACCGCTCGACACAGCGGGTGTGCTCAGTACAGGTGTGTCTGGTGCCAGCAACCTGGCTCCCAGCAATCCCGCTCTGCTGGATCGCATCAAAGGGAAGTCTGATCCCGATCCCAGCAAGGCGATCGCGGGCGATCTTCCCAGGCTGCAAAAAGCAGGCGTGAAACCGACTGCCGATCTGCTCTACACTTCTGGCTCCAGCCTTGACCCGCATATTACGCCAGACGGTGCCAGAGCCCAAATCGATCGGGTCGCTAAAGCACGTGGACTACAGGCATCGCAACTGGAGGATCTGATTAACCGGAACACCGATGGTCGCTTCTTAGGCATTTGGGGTGAACCAGGTGTGAATGTGCTGAAGCTAAATCTAGCACTGGATGCGCTGAAGCCTGCCAGTTGAGTATCCCTGGAATTCACGTCGATGCCATCGCTATCAGCCGATTTCAGTCGGTTGATAGCGATATTTACATAATTCTTTCTCCAATCACGCTAAATTGAAGTCTTCTCAGCGTCGAGAGAGCACGGTAGCCGTAGAGGAGAAGGTTGGTGGGAAAAGGGTTTGCATTATTAATTTTATTCATCGCCGCTGTTCTGGAAGCTGGGGGCGATGCGTTGGTTCGAACTGGACTGCACAGTTCAACGTTAGCCAAACGAGTGGAGTTTATTCTCCTCGGTGGCATTGTTTTGTTGAGTTATGGATTAGTGGTAAACCTGCCGAACTGGGACTTTGGACGGTTGCTAGGGATTTATGTCACCTTATTCTTTCTCGTCGCTCAACTGATTAATTATTTTGGCTTTGGGCAAAAGCCTGGTCTGCCAATTTTAGTGGGTGGTGCGTTGATCGTTGGGGGCGGACTGGTGATCTCGTTTTGGAGAAGTTAGGTGAGTGTCAAGGTCTTCGTGTGGTTACCGAAAGGTGGCAACGTCGGTCATTCTTCGATGCAGGTCGGCGATCGAACGTACATTAGCTTTTGGCCGGGACATGGTCGCAAAGGATTTGTTCGCAGCGCCATCCGAAAAATGACAATGAATGTAAAGCGTCGCCCTTTTTACCGGGACTATGCGGCGGATTGTGATGCTGAAGGCTTTGACCCGATCGTGGTGGAACTGAATACACTGGATGAAATAGCCATTCAAACCTATTGGGAGAAGGTACAGGCGAGTGAGTTAAATTATGAATTGACGGAGTTTAACTGCTCAACCATCATCGCAAACGCGCTCTACCTGGGTTCGGCATTGCAGCCATCCTTTCAGCCATTGGCAGAGATTGATCAATACGTGGGTTTAGGCATTCCATTGGGGCAAGTGGAAGCCTGGGAACCAAAATATATTCTGCAATATGCCAGGGAAATCAAGCGACGGCAGGGATGATGGCAACCACACCATTCCAGCCCAGAGTCATCTACTCACCGGGCTATGACATTCACTTTCTAGGACTGGAAAAGCTGCACCCATTTGATAGCTGCAAGTACAGCCGTGCCTGGAATGTATTGCTGGATCGCTGGGGCGATCGCATCCAGTCGCTTTGCATCACCCCCACGGATCCAGCGCCAGTGGACATGCTGCGAATGGTGCATACCGACGATCATTTAGCGCAACTGGGGCGATCGCGTTACGTGGCGAGCGCGTTGGAGTTAGATTCACTCAGATTCTTGCCCGCTGGAATTTTGGACAGCCGCGTTTTGCGACCCATGCGGCTGGCCACCATGGGCACAGTCATCGCCGCCCAAACGGCCTTAAACACCGGGATTGCCATTAATCTGTCTGGTGGCTATCACCATGCCAGCCAGGATCGTGGCGAGGGATTTTGTGTTTACTCCGATATTGCGATCGCGATCGCCGTGCTGCGCCAGTCGCAAGCCATTACAGCCGATGATTCGGTCGTCATCATTGATCTGGATGCGCATCAAGGAAATGGCTTAGCGCGGATTTTCCATCAAGACGCTACTGTGCACATTCTGGATATGTACAATCGAGATATCTATCCCCACGATGCTTGGGCCGCAAACCGGATCAACTGTGCTCTGCCATTGACTTCTGGGACGCGGGATGAGCGGTATCTCCGTGTGTTGCAGGGAGCGTTACCAGTGTTTTTGCAAACGATTCCTCAGCCTCAAATTGCCTTCTACAATGCTGGTACGGATATTTATGAGCAGGATCCGCTGGGACGGTTGAGTGTATCGCAACAGGGGATTTTAGCGCGCGATCGCTTCGTCTTTCAGACCCTTACAAACGCTGGTATTCCGTGGGTGATGGTTCTTAGTGGTGGTTATACGCAAGAGAGCTATCAACTGGTTGCCGATAGCGTTGCCGATGTATTGCAAACCTGGGGGCGAATCTAAATCAGTCGTGTTTGCAGGACTCCCGTTGTCGCATCCCGCTTTTAGCCGGATTAAACGCTGTGCTAAATTCCGTTTTTTCATCGTAGTAAGCACCGCGTACGCGAGCATCAGTCAACTTTGTGCGGTATAAGTTTGCCCCGGACAGATTTGCACCTTCTAAATTAGCGTCTTTGAGTTCAGCCCCAAATAACCGTGCGCCCGTTAAGTCTGCACCCTGCAAATCTGCACCCATCAAATTTGCCTCTCGCAAATCAGCCGAGTGTAAGATCGATTGGGTCAGGTTGGCGTGTTGTAGCGTCGCGCCAAAGAGGTCTGCATCCCTCAGTACAGCCTGCTCCAGATCGGCGCTCAGCAGATTTGCAGCCAATAGATTGGCTCGAGTCAGGGTTGTTTTAACTAGCTGTGCTTTACTCAAGTCAGCTTTCCTCAAATTGGCAACTGTCAAGTCTGCACCTAGCAGGTTGGACTGACTCAAGTTGGCATTCTCCAGGTTTGCGCGTATTAACAGTGCCCCTTGTAGATGGGTGTCGGACAGATCGGCTGCACTCAAATTGGCGTCTGCAAGCCGAGCCGCTGCCAGTTTCGCTTTGCTCAAGATGGCTTTGTGCAAATTGGCATTGCTCAATTCAGCCTTTGTCAAATCGGCTCGGGTCAAATTAGCTCGCTGCAACATGGCTCCCGTCAGGATAGTCGCCGTGAGGACTGCCTCAATCAATTCAGCCTGGGTTAGGTCAGCCTCCTCCAGGTTCGCATGACTCAAATTGGCACGATTGAGCTTGGCTTGACTGAGGTCACAGCGCTTTAGAATGGCACGTTCCAAACTGGCTTCGCTGAGGTTTGCAACGACGAGACTGGCACCATTCAAATCTGCTTCGTATAAGTTGGCTTGATATAAATTTGTTCGATCTAATCGAGCACTGCTTAAATTTGCCCGGACGAGATCGGTTTCGCTCAAGTCTGCGATCGACAGCACCGCCCCACTCAAAATCGCCTTAAACAGAACGGCTTTGCTTAAATTTATGCCTGCTAGCTGAGCGGCTCTTAGATCGGCTTCCCATAGGTTGGCCGAGGCAAAATCTTTTTTCCCAGCCGTGTATCCGTCCAGCAACTCTACAACACTCTGAATCGGTGCTTTGGGGGGTTGTTTAGGCATAAACACGCCGTATTTCCGCCTCTCTATCATAGGTGCTGCCATGTGGACTGAGTGTACTCAACAGCACCAGAAGTCACCAATAGACCCACTCTTTGCGAATGATTAGTTGGGAATGCTTTGAGTTGTGAGAATCCGTTCAGCGCAGCGAATCTCGCGATCGGTGCCGGTTACGACCAGCAGGTAATTTCCATTGGACAACTGCTCGTTATACGCCTGGACTTGCTTTTCGGTGAGTCCAAGACCGACTAAAGCGCCAATTACTCCACCAGCCGCGGTACAGATGCCTCCACTTACCAGGGTAAACATGAAAGCGCTGGTCATGGCAATTTGGCCGACTCCAGGCAGCGCTAAAATTCCCAGCCCTAGAAGAACGCCGGTAGCACCGCCCAAAACGTTACCGGCTACCAACCCCTGCTTTAGTCCCAGTCCTGTGCCCGCGATCGCGCCCGCTTTTGCCTGGTCAATCAACCGAACAGGTTCGCTCGCCTTGCTGTTTAGTTCATAGCCTGACAGATCGGCCCCAAACAAAAACACCTTTGGTAAGGGAAATCCTCCCAGGACAAGCTGATCAAGCCCTTGGCCAGCGGCCTCCAGTTCAGAAAATGTGCCAACAGCACGACTATGTTGATTGAAAAACATCACCTTTGCTGCACAGATAACGATTTAATTTTGTAGCGTATATAGCTAATTTACCCTTTTCTTTGAGCAGTTCAACCATCTGTGGGCAGAAGCTTTAAATTTCAATAGAATTAGTCTCCGGCGTTAATTCCTATAGTCATAGGGTCGGTTGGCCTGAATTGGGTCGGATAATCAGTGCAGCGGCGAGGGCCAGCCGTGGCGGCACACCACGCTTTAGCGGCGATCCCATCGGTGCGATCGGCAGTGGTTGCTCCTCAAGTTGCGATATATGCTGCGGATGCAGGCGAAAAAAAAAGCCGCGCTGGACACAACGCGACTGCTTGTAAGGAATTTGGCAGCGAAACAATCTAGCGGCCTATGTACCGATTCCGCTCATGGCGGTAGACCGTTGCAAACTTAGCCGACGGCCGTCTCCTCGGGTTCTGGTGTGAGTGCGGCCTGGTCGGTTTCCCCCGTCCGAATTCTGACCGCTCTCGCAACGGGAATGACAAATACTTTGCCATCGCCGATCTTGCCGGTGTGAGCGGTTTTCACGATTGTGTCTACGACTGTATCCGTGATTTCGTCGGGCACAACTGCCTCCAGTCGGACTTTGGGGACAAAGTCAACCGTGAATGGCTGACGCTCCATGTTATAAAGCCCCAAAAACGCCAGGGGACGACCCTTCTGGCGACCAAACCCTTTCACTCCGGTTACTGTTAGACCTTGAATACCAACCTTGACCAATGCATCCTTCACATCGTCAAGCTTGGACGGTTGAATGACTGCGATGATTAAATTCATGATTTCTCCATAGGCCTCCAAATGTGGAGCTAAAGCCCCAACATCGCTTCAACAATTAAACTGAACGCCACAAGCGTCACGATGAGAGTGCTGGCGATCCG
>Ga0070738_10002369_pt1 | contig 29518 bp, 30 predicted proteins | sample Coa_R2_2_FD_66446 | JGI IMG/M metagenome (GOLD analysis project Ga0070738, IMG submission 66446) | Surface soil microbial communities from Centralia Pennsylvania, which are recovering from an underground coalmine fire - Coalmine... | ecosystem: Environmental > Terrestrial > Soil > Unclassified ...
CTGCTGCAACAGGCATCGTCCGTGCGCGCATTTCCGTTCAGATGGAACCGCGCCGTTGGTCGATGGGACAAGCGATGATCGTGCGGGCGCGGTTCCATCTGAACGGAAATCGCTCTAGCGATTGGCGGCACTGCCTTCGGCCGCCAACCAGTCGATGAAGTCCTGGAGCGGCGACGTCTTGTCGGCGTCGAACGGCACGAGCGCGACATAGCCGGTGCGCGGCACCGTGACGTCGGGCAGCGGCGCCATGATGCGTCCGGCCGCGAGATCGCCGGCGAGCAGCGGAAACGGGCCGATGCCGATGCCCAGCCCGTCGACGATCGCGTGCAAGGTGACGCTGAAATGATCGAAGATCTGCCGGCGCTGCCCCGCCAGATGCGCGAGGCCCGCTTTCTCCAGCCAGTCGATCCAGTCGCCGGGCCGCGTCTCCGATGACAGCAGGACATGCCCGGCGATGTCGGCCGGCGTGCGGATCGGCCGCCGGGCAAAGAGCGCCGGGCTCATGATCAGCGTGTCGACATCGTCGAGGATGTAGGTCGCCCGATGCTGCGGCCAGGCGTTGCTTTTCGCCGAGCCTCGCCGGACGGCGATATCGAACCCGCCGCGCAAATCCTCGTGCACGGTCGAGACGGTCGTCACCGACACTTCCACCTGCGGATGCGACTCGTGAAACCGTCCCAGCCGCGGGATCAGCCAGCGGCTCGCGAAGGTCGTCGGCGCGCTGACGCGCAGGATGCGCCGAACATTGGGCTTGCCGCAGCCTTCGGCGGCGCTCGTGAGGCGGTCGAACGACAGGCTGACCTCGGCGGCGAAGACACGGGCGATCGGCGTGGCGACCATGCGCCGGCCGGACCGGATGAAGAGGCGCTGGCCCAGCCAGTGTTCGAGGATCGCGATCTGGCGGCTGACCGCGCCGTGCGTCAGGCCGAGCTCGGTCGCCGCCTCGACATAGCTGTTCGTGCGGGCAGCGACCTCGAAGACCCGGAGCGCGTTGAGCGGCGGAAGACGGCGCATCTCTTCCTGTGAGGAAAGCTGACGAAATGCGTGAGAAGAGGAAGGCTATTCCCCAAAAGCTCACGGGTCTAGGTTACGGTTCAGTTACAGCAGAGTGAGTTTCGCGGATGACCGTCTCCGCCAGTACCAACACGTCGCCCCGCAAGACCCTGACCGTGTGTGGCGGCGCTCATGCCCTGCATGACGGCTTCACCGATCTCCTGAACGTGCTCTACCCGCTGCTCCAAGCGCAGTTCGGCCTGAGCTACGCAGCGATCGGCGCGCTCAAGACCGTCTACTCCGGCGCCATGGCGAGCGGCCAGATCCCGTCCGGCTGGCTGGCCAGCCGGATCGGCGGCGTGACCGTGCTGGCCGTCGGGACGGCCCTGGTCGCGGTCGGTTACGGGCTCGCGGGGCTGACCGGCTCGCTCTATGGCGTGATTGCGGGCCTGCTGCTCGCCGGACTGGGCGGCGCCACGCAGCATCCGATCGCCTCGACACTGGTCGCGGGCGCCTTTCCCGGCCTCCGCTCGCGGACTGCGCTCGGCACCTACAATTTCACCGGCGACGTCGGCAAGGTCGCGTTGCCTGCGCTGTTCGCCCTGGTCGCCGCAGCCCTCGGCTGGCGTCAGGCGCTGATGGTCATCGCCGCGATCGCCGTCGTGGGGGCCGGTGTAATGCTCGTTACCCTGCAGTCCTCGGTGATGACGGCAAAGAAGAGCAAGGGCGAGAGCGCGGTTGCAGGCGAAGACCGGCCGTGGGCGTTCTGGCTCCTGTTCGCGATCCACGTGTCGGACAGCGCGGTGCGCACGGGCTTCCTCATCTTCCTGCCCTTCCTGCTGCAGACCAAGGGCGCGGATCTGCCGACCATCGGCCTCGCTTTGTCGCTGCTGTTCGCGGGCGGCGCGGCCGGCAAGCTGGTGATGGGCTGGCTGGGCGCACGGCTCGGCGTCGTGCTGTCGGTGGTCGCCACCGAAGGCGCGACCACGGCGCTGATCCTGGCGATCCTGCCGATGTCCCTCACGCCGACGCTGGCGCTGCTGCCCTTGGTCGGCGTGATGCTGAACGGGACCTCGTCGGTGCTCTACGGCACCGTCCCCGAGTTCGTGACCGCCGAACGCCGCACGCACGCTTTCGCTGTCTTCTATACCGGCGGCTCGGTCGCCGGCGCGACCAGCCCCTTCCTGTTCGGCCTGCTCGGCGATTTGATCGGCCTGCAGCCGGCTCTGGTTGCCGTCGGCGCGCTGGCGCTGCTGACGGTGCCGCTGGTCTGGGCGCTCAGGCCGGCCTTTCGAGCGAACTGATCCTTCTTCGTCCTCCCCCGCAGGGGGAGGATACAGGAGGGGGGAAGCCGCAGGACGTGTCCTTGGCCATCCCCCTCCTCAATCCTCCCCCTTCGGGGGAGGAGGTCAGAAGACGGGTCCCATTGGTCTAAGCTTCATGCCCTTGCGGAGGTGCTTGTAGGGCATCTCGACCGGGTCGGTGATATGGGCGCCGGGCGACTGCACGACGATGATCGTCTCGGCGATCGGCTGGAAGTCGGCGCGGAAGTGGACCGTCGACTTCAGGCCGAGGATCGGCACCTTGCTCGGCTCGACGCCGACATGGCGGAACATCTCCTGGTCGGCGGCCTGGATGCGGCGGCTGGCGAGCACGGCCGAGACGCCGCTCGCTTCGTCGGTCACCAGCGCCATCGGGCCGATCTGGAACTTCGCCCCGCCGTAGAAGGGCCCGGTGCCCTTGAACCTGCCGTCGCCCAGCTTCACCACGCGCCAGTCGGCCTCGACCGGTTTCTCGCCGGCATAGCCCACCACCGCGCCGATGCCGCGGCGCATGACGTTGCCCTCGCCGGTCTCCTCCGCGGCTTTGGCAGCACCCTCGTCGACGATCATGCCGATCACCGCGCCGTTGGCCTTGTTGCGCATCAGCGCGGCCAGCAGGCCGACCGTGTCGGAGGTGCCGCCGGCGCCGGGATTGTCCTGCACGTCGGCCAGCACGATCGGCCTCTTGGCGGTCTTCGATAGCGCGATTGCCCGCTGCGCCGCCGCATCGGGATCGAGCAGCTCGCCGGCGAAGGCCTTCTCCTGCGCCTTCACCGCCGCGGCCAATTTGTCGGCCGCCGCCTCGACCGCTTCCTTGTCGTGGCCGTAGACGACCAGCGCCGGGCCGCACTGGGCGATGTCGGCCGGCGGGAAGCCGGGCGTGTGGGTGACCGAAACGATGCCCTGGTTGTGGCTCTTCTCGCCGGCCTCGAGCTCGCCCACCAGATCGAAGATGCCCTTGGCCGGCTCGATGAAGGTGCACTGCCAAACCAGCGGGATGAGGAAGTCGAGCTGGCGGTAGGCGCGATAGACCGGCCGCTTCTCCTTGAGCAGCCGGTCGAGGAGTTCCACCGCGCGCCTGCCGGTCACCGCCATGTCGATGTGCGGATAGGTGCGATAGCCCACCAGCGCCGTCGACAGCTTCGCCATCTCCGGCGTCAAATTGGCGTGATAGTCGAGGCTCGCCACAATAGGCAGCGCGTCGCCGACGATGGTACGGATGCGCCTCAGCAACTCGCCCTCGCCGTCCTGCGTATTCTCCGCAACCATAGCGCCATGCAGGTCGAGGTAGATCGCATCGAACGGGCCTTTCTTGCGCAGGTCCTCGTCGAACATCGCCCACATGCGCTCGTAGGCATCCTCGGTGACGTAGGACGCCGGCGGCGCAGCGGCCCAGGCGAGCGGCACGATCTCGTGGCCGAGCTCGCCGAGCCGCTTCACGGCGCCGGAGATCGGCACGTTGAAGCCTTCGACCGCCTCGATCATCTCGGGCCCGCGCAGCAGGCCGGGCCAGGCATCGGCTCGGACGAAGTCGTCCCACGTCGCCTGCTGGGGCGCAAAGGTGTTGGTCTCGTGCTGAAATCCCCCGACGGCGATACGCGCCATAACGCTCCCCTTCACAATTCGGCCATGAGCGCCGACCATATCATCATCATGCGCCGTGTCGTGCCCTTCGTGCTGATGCTCGTCGTCTCGGCGTGCGGGCCGGCCCTGCGCTGGGACAAGCCCGGCGCCACCGAGCAGATGGTCCAGGCCGACATGAGCGCGTGCCGCGGCGCCTCGCAAATCGAGGCGAACCGATACTTCTATCCTTGGGGCTGGGGCGGCCTGGGTTGGGGATATGGCCGGCACAGCAGCTTGATGTGGCAGATGCGGGCCGACAACGATCGCTTCCTCACGGAGACCCGGCTCACAGCCTTCTGCATGCGCACCAAGGGCTACGAGCAGGTCCCGGTTCAGCCGCAGACGCAGGCGCCGCAGCCGCCGCAACAACCTCCGCCATCGCCGGAGCCGCCGCTGCCGAAGTAACGGTTGGCCGTCACTTCTTGGTGCCGTCCTCGATCGCCTTGATCAGGACCGGCCAGTACTCGTGCTCGAAGCCGAGCTCGCGGGCGCGCTCCATCAGCTCGCGCGCGACGTCGGCGCCCAGCGCGGGCACGCCGTGCTCCTCCGCCATCTGGATGGCGTAGGAGAGATCCTTCAGCGCGTAGTTGGTCGAGAAGGCGCGTTCGGGGAACACGCCGGGCAGCATGGCCTTCATGCCGTGGTTGCGCAGCGCGAAGGAATCGGCCGAGCCCTTGGTCAGCGTGTCGAACAGGATCTTGCCGTCGACGCCGTTGGCGCGGGCGATGCACAGCGCCTCGGCCAAACCGACCACGGTCTGGAACAGGATCATGTTGTTCAGGATCTTGACCGCCTGCCCCGCCCCCGCGTCTCCGCAATGCGTGACCTCGCTGGCGAGATGCCGCAGCAGGGGCTCGATGCGCCCGAAGGTCTCCTTGGTGCCGCCGACCATGATCGACAGTGTGCCGTCGATCGCCGCCTGCCGCGTGCGCGCGATCGGCGCATCGGCGAAGGCACAGGCCTTGCCTTCGAACTCGGCATAGAGGCGGCGCGCCAGGGACACCGGTGCCGTGCTGGTGTCGATGATCGTGTAGCCCAGCGTCACCTTGGAGACGAGGCCGCCCGATCCGAGGCACACCTCCTCCACTTCCTTGCCGCCGGGTAGCGACAGGAAGATCGTTCGACATTGCGCCACGATCTCGTCGAGTGACGACGTCTTCACGCCGTCCGCCGCCAGCCGCTTCAGCGGCTCGGGATTGCGGTCGGCCGCGAGGATGGTGGCGCCGCTCTTGCGCGCAAGGTTGCGGCACATCGGCTCGCCCATGGTACCGACGCCGATGAATCCGATCATTTCCGCCATCAAACTCCTCCCAACAATCCCTCGTCGTCCCGCGCGGAGCGAAGCGAAGTCGCGGGACCTTTTCTCCACGATAAGCCGGCCGTTCGTCGAGAGAAGGTCTCTCCACTCGGGCGTGCCGCCCTCGGGCGAGACGACAGGCTAGTCCACGATGAAAAGCTTGGCGCCGTTTTCGGTGCGCGAGCGGTGGGCCATGTCGTTGTCGGCGACCTGGTAGCTCTGGCCGGGTTTCAGCACGACGGTGCGGCCGTCCGCCAGCTCGGTGTGAAGCTCCCCTTCCAGCACCAGCAGCACATGGCCCTTCTGGCACCAGTGGTCGGCAAGGTAGCCCGGCGTGTACTCGACCATGCGCACGCGGATATTGTTGAAGTTGCGCGTGCGCCAATAGGCCTTCCCGGTCTCGCCCGGATGCTCCGTGCGCTCCACCTCGTCCCAGGCGGTCGTGCCGAACGGTATTTCGAACATCAGCATGGCGATGGTTCTAGCGCGCTTCAGCCCCATCCCGCCAGCGCGCGGCCGAGGCTGTCGCGGTCCCGGTAGAGCATCGCGCGCCAGCCGGCCATGCGCGCGCCGTCGACGTTGGCGGTGCTGTCGTCGACGAACAGGATCGACTGCGCCGCGCTGATGCCCATGCGGGCCTGCGCATTGGTGAAGAACACGCGCTCGGGTTTGCAGCAGCCGAGCGCCGCCGAATAGACGATCTCGTCGAAATGCTTGCCGATCCCCACCGTGTCACGGAGATAGGCCGCGCGGTGATGTTCCTGGTTGGTGGCGGCGAAGACCCTGCCGCCGGTGCGCGTCCGCCAGGCGTCGGCGAGCGCGAGCAGCTGCCAGTCGATCACCGCGTCCTTCTCGAACCAGTAGCCGACGAATTCCTCCATCCGCTCGGCCATGCCCTTACCTTCCAGATAGGGCTGCAGCGCCTGGAAGAGGTCCAGCCGGCCGCGCACCACCTCGCCCCAGTCCTTGCGGAAGAAGTCTCGCACCAACTCCTCGTAATCGAGCCCGATATCCTGCTTCAGCCCGGCGTGCCACGGCGGCTGGGCAATCGAGACCACGCCGTCGATGTCGAGCACGAGGACCGGGTTGGAGCTCATGAATCCATGCTACAGCAAGTCATGGAGCTCGTCGTTCCCTCCCTTGATCGCCTCGACGCCTATGCCGATGCCCTGCGGCGCGGCTGGTCTGCCGACAATATTCGGCTCGAAGTCGCCGCGCGCGAGGAGCTGGCGAACATCGCTGCCGATCCCGTCGCCTTCGTGGCGTCGCTCGACGATCCCGAGGCCAAGGGCCGCCCCATTACCTTCCCCGACGGCTCTCAGGTGCCGCGCCTGCCGGGCTACAGACGCTGGATCTGGGACGGGGAGTTCTGCGGCTCGATCGGCTTTCGCTGGCAGAAGGGAACGTCGGCGCTGCCGTCCTACGTGTTGGGTCACATCGGCTACGCCGTCGTGCCCTGGAAGCGGCAACACGGCTACGCAACCCGGGCGCTGGCGATGATGCTGGAAGACGCTCGCCGCCAGGGGCTCGACCACGTGACGCTGACGACCGATCCCGACAACGAGCCGTCGCAGAAGGTGATCCTCGCCAATGGCGGCGTGCTCGTGGAACGCTTCAACTCGGGGCCGGCCTACGGCAACAAGGACCACCTGCGCTGGCGGATCGATCTGTAGCCTTGCCGGACCGCGGGCGTCTCGCCCGCCTCATGACTCTGAGTGGGCGAGACGCCCGCGGTCCGGCAAGAGTTAGCCCTCGACGCCGCCGACCCGCACCACCGTCTCGGCCATCGCCGCCAACGTCGCCAGGCTGCGGGCCTTGAGCGCACGAGGCGAATCGCCCTCGCCGATCTGGCCTTCCAGCACCAGGGTGATGAAGCCGTGCACGGTCGACCAAGCGAAATCGGCCAGGCGCTTGCGCACCTCTGGCGAGGCGCTCGGGATCACTGCGTCGACCGCGGCGAGATGCAGGTGATAGGCCTGCTTGGCGGCGGCGGCCAAACCGGGCGTCTCGAAGCGGCTGGCCTCGCGGTTGAACATCAGCTGGAACAGCGCCGGATTGGCCGCGGCGAAGGCCATGTAGCCGACGCCCTGCGCCACCAGCCGGGCCGTCGGCTCCGACTTGGCCCGCTTCGCCTCCGTCTCCATGGCGGCAGTGAGCTCGTGGTAGCCGCGCGTGGCGATCTCGGCCAGCAGATCGTCGATCGAGGCGAAATGATGTGCCGGCGCCGCGTGGCTGACCTCGGCCCGCCGGGCGCATTCGCGCAGGGTGAAGCCACGCAGCCCGCGCTCCTCGAGCAGGCGGCGGCCGGCGGCGACCAGGGCTTCCTTGAGCTCGCCATGGTGATAGGGCCGGGATGTCTTGGCCATGGCACCATCCGCCACGGGTGCGGCGTGGTGTCAATCTCTCCCCTTTATCTAGACATTGACCAGATATCGAGAGCATAATCCAGACAGTGCCTAGATAACGGAGGTTTTGATGCCCGAGACCGCCCTTCCCCCATCCGGCTCCGCGTCCGGCCGACGCCGCGTGATCGGTTCTGCAACGCTCGGCGCGGCCGCCGGCCTGATCGCGGGCATGTTCGCCGCGACGCCCCCGAAAGCTGCCCCTATCCCGCTTCCTCCGGGCCGCCGCCGGTTCGAGAACAAAATTGTGGCCATCACCGGCGCCACTTCCGGGATCGGCCGCGCGGCCGCGCTGCAGTTCGCGGCCGAGGGCGGCAAGGTGGCCTTCTGCGGCCGGCGCACGGCGCTCGGCGCCGAGGTCGAGCGCCAGATCCGGCAGGCCGGCGGCGAGGCGACCTACATCAAGGCCGACGTGCTGGTGGAGCACGAGGTCAAGGCGTTCATCGACCGCACCGTCGCCACCTACGGGCGGCTGGATGTGGCCTTCAACAATGCCGGCATCACCGTCGAGAAGCCGGTGCACGAATACACGGCCGCGGAATGGGACCGAGTGATCAACACCAATCTACGGGGCACGTTCCTGGCGATGAAGTACGAGATCCCGCACATGCTGAAGACCGGCGGCGGGACGATCGTCGTGACCTCGTCCTCCAATGCCATCTCGACCCAAGCCAAACGCTCGGCCTATACCGCGAGCAAGCGAGGCCTCGTCGGGCTGGTGCAGGCCGCGGCGCTCGACTACGCGGCGCAGGGCATCCGCATCAACACCCTGATCCCGGGCACGACCGACACCGAGTTCCTGCGCAAGGCCTCAGGCAACGAGAGCCTGCCCGAACCGATCTACCGGGTCGGCCTGAACCAATGGCTCAAGGGCAACGCGCCGCCGATCCCGCGGCTGGCCGCGCCCGAGGAAGTCGCCGCCTTCGCCCTCACCCTGGCGTCAGACGAGCACCCGTTCATGACCGGCGCGCAGATGGTGCTCGACGGCGGCAAGACCGCGAAGGCCGGTTAGTCTGGCGCGCCTCAGCGCTTCGACTTGCCGAGCCCGATCCACGCCTTGAGGCGGTCGATCACACCGATGGGCCGCTCGTCCTCGAGGTCGAGGCCGACATAGGGATCGACACCGAGGCTATGGTCGCCCATGGGCAGCGTCACCGCGAGGCCGGCGGTGCGGCGCAGCGCGCGATGCTCGACCGCGGCGAACCGGAACTCCTTCGGCAGGACGGACTCGTCCGCCAGGGCGTCCTCGAACGGGTAGAACGGGAACATCCCGTTCACGCCGGCTTCGACGATCGCCGTATCGGTCTTGAAGGACGGCGCGATGGTGATCTCGATCGTCGCCCGTTCCTTGACCGCATTGGGCAGCGCCTGGTGCAGCACCTGGCTGTTCTCGAACAGCATCCAGGTCCCGGGGCCGCCCTCGGCGATGCGCTTGCGGCCGTGCTTATCGATCATCTCGGTCGAGCCGAGCTCGCGGTCGACGCCGTACGGATAGAAGTACAGGCGCTTGATGGCGAGCGGCCAGCCGTCGAAGTGCATCGAGTGCGTCTCCGGCAGCGGGCGGACGCTGAAGATGCGCATCCCACAGGGCCGCCAGAAATGACCGCAGAGCGTCTCGATCTCGGCCGCCAGCGGATCGAGGATCTTGGGCAGGTCGCTGTAGAACTTGGCGCTGGGCACGAAGTAGCGATTGATGCGACTCATCGACTCGTGGACGCTCCGGTTCGGCTCGAACAGGTAGCCGGAGCGGAACGCGAACGGATCGAGCGGCTTCTCCTCGCAGCTGGCGAAGATGTCCTGCAGCAACCGCGTCTGCTCGTCCGACAGGCGGCCGAGATGCATCCCGGACTTGCTGACCTCCGGCTCCTGCGTCGGCTTCCTGGCGCGCGCGTAAGCGAGGTAGGCGTTGTAGCTGTAGACGTCCCAGGCGAAGTTCGACAGGACGCGCTGGGCCGAGAAGTTCAGGCCGAAGAACGCGTCGCGCGCGTCATACCGGCTGTGCTCGACCTCCTCGAAGAACGACTTGAGGGCCTGCGGCTCCAGCGGAACCCGGCTGCGCAGATTGCCATCCATCTCCACTCCCACGCCTGCCGGCGCCCCTGCCCCGGTGGCTGAAGTACGACAACGACTCGGTGATCATCCCTGCACGTCACGCGAGGGATCGAACAGACGGGGACTATAGAAGCCGTCCCCTTCACCGGCCAACGGTCAGGCTGCCGGGCGTGGGGATGACATCCCCATTTGCCTCTGGCTTGATCTGCCCATGACCTGGTCCCTCTGGCTCGCCTTCGTCGCGGCCTCGTCCATCCTGCTCGTCATCCCCGGCCCGACCGTGCTGCTGGTCGTGTCCTATGCGCTCGGCCAGGGCTGGCGGACGGCGCTGCCGATGGCGGTCGGCGTGGCACTGGGCGACTTCACCGCCATGACACTGTCCATGCTCGGGCTGGGCGCCCTGCTCGCCGCCTCGGCGACGCTGTTCACCGTGCTGAAGTGGATCGGCGCGGCCTATCTCGTGTGGCTGGGCGTCAAGCTGTGGCGCGCCGGCGGCACCCTCGAAGCGAAGCCGCGCACCGATGCGGTGTCGGCGGCGAAGATGCTGGGGCACGCCTGGCTGGTGACGGCGCTCAATCCCAAGAGCATCACCTTCTTCGTCGCCTTCCTGCCGGCCTTCCTCGACCCGCACGCCGACTTCCTCACCCAGATGCTGGTATTCGAGGCGACGTTCCTCGTGCTCGCCTTCGGCAATGCCTTCGGCTACGCGCTGGTCGCGTCGCGAGCCCGCGGCCTGGTCTCCAACCCGCACGCCCTCAAGCTGGTCAACCGCACTGGCGGGGGCCTGCTGATCGGCGCCGGCATCGCCACGGTCACGCTGGGCAGCCGCAGCGGCTGAACCGGCCAAAAGCCTGTGGATAACCGCCCGCGCGAGAGTCTCACTATGGGCATTGGCCAGCCTCGCCGCCGTGCGCATTCCTGAGGATTGTGCCAAGCCATTGCCCGTAATAGGTGGCGGGGCCCGGCATGGTGCAGTGTGTCCCGCACCATGATGCCCGCACTCCGCCACCGCTCGAGCCAAGCCCCGCTGCCGGCCGCGCGCTGGCCCCTTGCCAGAGAAAAGAGTTTTCCCGCGGGGGGTGTCTCGCGGGATTCCGGGATTCCGGGCGTAAAAGCCTTTGCCACCGGCATTTTAGCAGTCCCAAGCCTGTGGGACTCATTGGGATTCTGGGATTCCGGTCAGTCCGCCCTGGCGCCAGCCGATGTTCTTCTGCAGGAAGGCATAGGTCAGCGCCATGAAGTGCGCGCGCTCGCGATTGTCCTTGCCGTAGCCGTGACCGCCGGCCGGCGGCTCGTAGAAGTACGCCTCGCGGTACCCCATCGCCTGCAGCTTGGCGGCCATCTTGCGGGCATGGCCGGGATGCACCCGGTCGTCGCGCCGCGTGGTGGCGAACAGGGTCGGCGGATAGAGCCGGCCCGGCTCGGCCGCGTGATAGGCCGAATAGGTCTTGAGCCAGGCCCATTCCTCCGGCTTGTCTGGATCGCCGTACTCGGCGATCCAGCTCGCGCCGGCCAGCAGCTTGCTGTAGCGGCGCATGTCGATCAGCGGGATCGTGCAGAGCAGCGCGCCGAAGCGTTCGGGATAGCGCGTCATCATGTTGCTGATCAGGATGCCGCCGTTGCTGCCGCCCTCGGCGGCGATACGCTTGGGCCGGGTCACGCCGCGGCGCACGAGATCGGCCGCGACCGCGGCGAAGTCGTCGTGCGTCAGCCGCTTGCCGGCGCCGCGTCCCGCCTCGTGCCATGGCACGCCGAACTCGCCGCCGCCCCTGATGTTCGCCACCACGCTGGTGCCGCCGCGCTCCAGCCACAGCTTGCCGATGGCCGAGTGGTAATACGGCCGCGAGGCGAGCCCGAAGCCGCCGTAGCCGGTCATGTAGACCGGCGCATCGCCGGTCTCTTTCGCCGGCCCGGTCTGAACGTACGGGATGCGCTCGCCGTCGATCGAGACGGCCTCGTGGCGCGTCACCACCAGGCCTTCGGCGTTGAACACCGGCGGCGAGCGCTTGAGAACGGTCGGCGCCTTGCCCGGCTCGAGCCGCAACAGGGCGGGAGGGCTGAGCGGATCCTGGGTGCTCGCCAGCAGCTCGCCATTGGCCTCCGACCGCTCGACATCGAGTGGCCAGACATCGACGACGCCGATGCGCGGCAGGCCAGCGAGCGTCGTGCGCGTCCAGCGCTCGCCCGGGACCAGCACCTCGAACACCGGATCGAGGTTGTCGGAGATCGCCAGGATCAGCCGGCCGGCATTCCAGCTGTAGCCGGACAGCACGCACCGCGGCTGCGGCTCGAACAGCAGCTCGAAATTCCGGTCGCCGGCGAGGAAGGCGTCGAGCCGGATGCCGAGCAGCGAATCGCCGGGCCAGGTGCGGCCACCGATCACCCAGTCCTTGCGTGGCTTGATCGCGAGCCAGCCGCTTGCGACGTCGAGCGTCACCCCGGTCGGCAGATCGAGGTCCGTCCTCTCGCGCCGGATCCTGACGTCGAAGAAGCCGATCTGGTCGTGGAACCAGATCGGCCGTTCGGGATCAGTGCGGTCGACGCCGCCGGACGCCGACAGATGGTCGGCCGGCACCTCGAACAGCACCGGCGCCTCCTCCGGCCGGGTGCCGCGGCGCCACAGGCGCACGGTGCGGGCGTAGCCCGACGTCGTGACGTCGCCGCCGTAGGCGCTGGCGAGAAGCAGCGTGTCGTCGTCGATCCAGCTGGCATGGCCCTTGGCCTCGGGCAGCGTGAAGCCATCGGCGGCGAACGCCTTCAGTCCGAGATCGAACTCGCGCAGCACGACCGCATCGCTGCCGCCGCGCGACAGGCTGACGATGGCGCGGTCGTGCTTGACCGGACGCGTGAGCGCGCCCTTCCAGATCCAGTCCTCGCCCTCCGACGCGGCCAGAGCATCGAGGTCGATCAGCACTTCCCACCGCGGCGCGTCGGTCGAGAAGCTCCCGGCCGTCGTGCGTCGCCAGACGCCGCGCGGATGCATCGCGTCGTTCCAGAAGTTGTACCACCACGACCCGCGCCGGCCGGGGAATGGGATCTTGTCGGGCCGGTCGAAGATCGCGGCGAGTGTGTCGGCGTTCCGCTCGACGGCCGGCCCGCCGAAGGCCGCAACCGTGCGCGCGTTCTGCTCGTCGACCCAGGCCGCGGCGCGGGGCCCCTCGATCTCCTCCAGCCAGAGATACGGGTCGTCGTCCGGCGCGTCGGGCGTTGGCCGCCTATCGACCATCGGTCACTTCGTCGGATCGCTGACGAATGCGACCTTGCTCAGCCCGGCCTTCGAGGCGTCGGCCAGCGTCTCGGCGACGAAGCGGTAGGCCACGCCCTGGTCGGCGCGGAGATAGACCTCGGGCTGCGGCCGCTTCTGGCCGGCCTCGGCGAACTTGGCCCGGGCGTCCTCGCGGCTCAGCGGCTGGCCGTTCCAGAACAGGTTGCCGGTTGCGTCGATCGAGAACTCGATCTTCTCCGGCTTCTGGATGTCGGCCTGCGACACCGCCTTGGGCAGGTCGAGCTTCACCGCATGGGTCATCAGGGGGGCGGTGACGATGAAGATCACCAGCAGCACCAGCACGACGTCGATCAACGGCACCATGTTGATCTCGGCCATCGGCGAGGAGGCGTTCTTGCGGTCGAAGCTTCCGAAAGCCATGACGAAGCCTCCCGCTTACTTGACGGCGCTGAGGTTTACGCCGCCCGCCCTGAGCGAGCGGCCCTGCAGCGCGCGGCCGGTCGACAGGAAAGTCAGCAGCTCGAAGGCGAAGGCGTCGAGCTTGGCCGTCAGCACGCGATTGGCGCGCGTCAGCCAGTTGTAGCCCATCACCGCCGGCAGGGCGACCGCGAGGCCGATGCCGGTCATGATCAGCGCCTCGCCGACCGGGCCCGCGACCTTGTCGAGCATGCCCGAGCCGGTCATGCCGATGGTGATCAGCGCGTGATAGACGCCCCACACCGTGCCGAACAGGCCGACGAACGGTGCCGTCGCGCCGATCGTCGCCAGCATGGTCAGGCCGTTCTCGAGCGCGGTGGTCTCCTCGTCGAGCACCTTCTTGATGGTGCGGGTCAGGAACTCCTGCTCGCTGCCCGCCTCCTCGAGCTTGCCGGCGCCGAACTTCTCGTGGTGCTGCTGGGCGGCCAGCGAATGCGCCGTGAGATGGCCGAACGGCTCCTTGACGCCGTGGATGCTGAGCTCGTTCTGCACCGCGTCGAGCGAGGTCGCGCTCCAGAAGAAGTCGATGAACTTCCTGCTGCGCCGCGTGCGGATCACCGAGGCGATGCCCTTGGACACGATCAGGTACCAGGAGATCGCCGACATGCACGCCAGCACCACCAGCAGGACCTGCGCCACGATGTCGGCGTGGGCCAGGAAATGGCCGAAGCCCAGATCCGTTGTGGTTGTGTCACTCATGCGTCACCTATGCTACTCGGCAAGATTGAACGTGAACGGCCCCGTCACCGAGAAGGCCCGCCCGCCCGTGTTGACCCGTGCCTTGCGCATCGCCTCCACTGCGGCTTCGTCGAGCGCCGGATAGCCCGACGACTTCTCCACGGTAACCTGCTGCGGCACACCGCTGGCATCGATATAGGCACGGATCTGGGTCGTCCCGTGATGGCCCGCGCGCCGTTCACGCGCCGGATACACCAGCACCGGCCGCACGCTGTAGCTCACCTGGAAGATCGACAGCGTCTGCGGCGCGGCCGTCGCTGCCTGCTGTGTGGGCTGCGCCGGTGCGGGCGCCGGCGTCGCCTGCTGCGGATGCGGCCTGGGCGGCTGGGGTTTCGGTTGCGGCTTGGGGACCGGCGGCTGCAGTTTGGGGGGTGGCGGTGGGGCCTGGACCGGGAACTCGGGCGGCGGCAGATCCGGCATCGGCGGCTGGATCATCGATTCGAGCTGCGGCACTTCCGGCGGCGGCGTGTCCTCGGGCGGCGGCACGTCGAGCTGCACCGGCGGCTCGGGAACCGCAGGCGGCTGCTCGGCGCTGACCATGCGCACTTCCATGGACGCCACGTCACCCACCGTCAGCGGCTTCGGCTGGACGGTCGTCAGCGCCCAACCGATGCCGGCATGGAACACGATCACCGACGCCAGCACGCCCCACCGAGCCCTGCGCGACAGCGGCTGGATGTAGGCGGGCTGGCTCATGACATCGGCCAGACGGCCAGCCCGACCGTCGTGGCGACGGCGGTGGCGAAGATGGCGATGCCGAGGGTGCGGCGGCGGTTGGTTTCCCACCACAGGATCAGGCCGCTCACCGACAGGAAGATCAGGCTGCCGGCCAGCGTGTCGATCAGCAGGATCCAGGGGATCGGCATGCCGACGCCCTTGTGCAGGTTGGTGAGCGTGGCGATGAAGCCGTTGCTCGTCGTGCGCACGCTCGCCGACCTGTTGCCGGCCCAGTATTCGACCTGCACCAGGCGGTTGGGCCCGCCGAAGCTGAACATCCAGCGCTCGGGCTGCATCAGCGGCTTCTCGCCACCTCGAACAGCCCCCTTCTCCGCCCCCTTTTCAGCCCAGGGCACCGGCCGTGCCTTCTCGACGCGCACGTTGTTCGGGCCGCGATCGAGCTTCAGCGCGTCCTGCAGCCAGGCAGCCATCGCGTCCGCCGTCGGCGGCGCGGGATCGGGCAAGGCGAGCTGGGCGTTCATGTGCTGCTGCGAAGGCAATTCGAGCTTGAGCGTCGCGCGATGATTGAGCCACACGCCGCTCGTGCCGGTCATGAGGCCGAGCAGCGCACCCCACAGGCCGAACCAGCCATGCATCTTGCGCACCCAGCGCACGAAGGCGAGGCGCCGGTTGACGCCCGGTTTGAAGGTGCCGGCGGTCGTGTCGACCATCTAGGTCTCGCTCCATTGGCGCACGAGATTGTGATAGCAGCCGATCAGCGATCGCCGCGCGGTCTCGTCCGCATTGGTCTGATTGAGGCGCTGGATTGAGTTGTCCATTTCATACAGCAAGGCGCGCTGCTGGTCGTCGCGGATCAGGCTCTGCGCCCAGAAGAAGCACGAGGTTCGCACACCGCGCGTGACCGGCGTGACGTTATGCAGGCTGGTCGCCGGATAGACCACCATGTCGCCGGCTGCGAGCTTGATGCTGTGACGGCCGTAGGTGTCCTCCACCTGCAGCTCGCCGCCGTCATAGTCCTCGGGATTGGTGAGGAACAGCGTCGCCGAGACGTCGGTGCGGATCTTGCGCCCGTCGTGCGGATGGATGCGCACGCTGCCATCGACATGCGCGCCGAAGGTCATGCCCTCGCTGTAGCGATTGAACATCAGAGGGTAGACGACGTTGGGCAGCACGGCGCTGATGAACAGCGGGTGGCGCTCGAGCGCCGGCACGATGATGCGCTGGCATGCCGCCGCGACCTCCGAGAGCTCGTCGATCTGCTGATTGAACTTCACCGGCGCGCCCTGGTAGCCGGCGGTCACCCGCCCGTCGACCCAGGCGTTCGAGCGGTCGAGGCGCTCGCGCACGCTCACCAGCTGCGCGGCATCGAGGACCTTGGGAATGCAGACCAGCATCTTACATCCGGTGCGTGAGAGTAAGCATCGCCGTCAGGCCCGACCCCGGCACGACCCGGCCGCCGTCCGAGGCGATGGCCTGGTCGTAGTAGGTCGCGTTGAGCAGGTTGAAGACGTTCACGCGCACGTCGTACTTCGGCATCTTGTAGGCCGCCGTCGCGTCGAACCGCACGAAGCCCGGCACCACCACCGAATCGGTGTTGGTGGCGAAGCGCTGGCCGATATAGGTCGCCCCACCGCCGATCTCGTACTTCTCCGCGATGGTATAGGTCGTCCAGAGGTTTGCCGAGTCGCGCGGCGTGTTGAGCGGCTGGTTGCCGGTCGTCCCGACGCCGATGCCGTTGGTGATCACGGCGTCGAGATAGGTGTAGCCGCCGAACACCTGCCATTGCGGCGTGATGCGCCCGGCGATGCCGGTGCGCACGCCCCTCACCCGGATCGTGCCGGTGGCGGTGAAGGTGTTGTCGGAGTTCTGCGAGCGCGCGTTCTGTTTGGTGATCTGGAACAGCGCGCCACTGAGCGCCAGGTTGCCGTTGAGCAGGTCGACCTTGGCGCCGGCCTCGATCGACTCGTTGGTTTCGGGCGGCAGCGGCTGGCTGATCCCGGTGGTCGAGACGAGCTGCTCGAGCGACGGATTGAACGAGGTGCTGTACGAGACGTAGTACGACTGCTCCGTCGTGGGCTGCCAGATCGCGCCGCCGCGTACGCTGGCGAAGGTCGTGGTCTGGTCGGCATAGGCCAGCGTGGTGTTGCCTGCTGTGTTGAGGTTGTTGATCGTGTTGCCGATCTGCGCCCAGTAGACGTCGTAGCGCACGCCGCCGACCAGCTTCACCTCGGGGATCACCGTGATGGTGTCGTTCACGTAGCCGGCGAAGGCGCGGGCCTGGGCGGTGGCGAGGTTGCCGATCATCTGTGGGGCGCCGGAATCGTTGCCGCTCGGATACATCAGCGAGGTGCAGCCGGCGTAGCCGCTGGTGACGAACGGCGACTGCAGGGGCACGCCATTGCAGCTGCCGACGCGATAGTAATTCTGATTGTAGTAGCTCTCGTAGCCGAGATCGATGCCAGCCAGCAGGTTGTGCTTGATCGAGCCGGTGTCGAACTTCGCCGTCAGTTCGGTCTGGTTGTTGAGCGTGACGTCGAAGATATTGCGGTCGTGGCTTTGCTGGCGGACGTAGAGGAAGTTCGGCGGCACGGTGGTGAAGCCGCCGGATACCGCGCCGGCGAACGTGCCGTTGGGCGCAATCGTGCCGACGGTGTTCGGCGCCGTCTCGCGGGCGTTGGTGTTCACCCAGTTGAACTGGGTCTGGCTGCGCAGCGACAGGTCCTTGTTGAACTTGTGGTCGATCGTGGTGCCGAGCATCACGATGTTCTGCAGCGTGCGATCGGTATTGAAGCCGTAGGCGGTGTCGCGGCTGACGTTCGCCGGCCAGCCGTTGACTGGCGGCAGGCCGTAGTCGACCTGGTCGTTGTTGCGCTGGAGCAGGGCGTAGAGCGTGATCTCGGTCGGCGTGTTGATGCCGAACTTGTAGGACGGCGCGAAACCGAAATCGAACACGTCGGTCTGGCTGCGCGTGCTGGCGGAGCCCTTCTGGATCATGGCGTTGGCGCGGAACGCCTCGTGCTCGCCCGTGGGCGTGTTGACGTCGACCGTGCTGCGCACGAGGCCGTTGGTCGTGATCGATCCGGTGATCTCCGTCGCCGCCTTGAGCGACGGCTTCTTCAGCACCTGGTTGATCACGCCGCCGGTCGAGCCGCGGCCGAACAGCATCGACGACGGTCCCATCAGCACCTCGATCGCATCGAGGTTGAACGTGTCGCGATAGTACTGGCCGGGATCGCGCATGCCATCGAGGTAGATGTCGGTGCGCGCCGAGAAGCCGTTGAGATTGATGTTGTTGCCGATCTGGCTGCCCTCGGCCGCACCGATGGTGATGCCGGGAATGTTGCGCACGGCCGAGGTGAGCGAGGTGGCGCCCTGCGACTGCATCAGCGCCTTGTTCACGATCACCACCGACTGCGGCACGTCGTGCACGTCCCCACCGACGCGGTTGAGGCTGGGCGCCGGCGGCGCAAAATCGTCGCTCGGGCGTGAGCCGGTGACGGTGATCGGCGTCATGGTCGCGGATGGCGTGGTGCTCGAGTCGGCGGGCTTGGTCGGGTTCGGCTGGTCAGGCGGCGGCGGAGACGATGGCTGCGGCGTGGTCTGCTGGGCCATCGCCACGGGCGCTCCGACGAGAAGGCCCACCATGGCTGTCTTGACTGGTACGCGACGAGACACTGTATCCCCCCAACGATCTTGCGAATGACTTGCACATGCATATGGCAAATGCGAATCGTTCGCAACATCGTTTGTGGGGCTAGTTCCGCCTCGCGCGCAGCCCCGACGCGAACATGGCCGCGCCGAACATGATCAGGAGGAGCCCCGCCCCCAGCGCGACCCGTACCGACCAATGCGTCTCGGGCGCGTCACCGACGATGACCGGCCGGGCGACCGGATCGTCGGCGCGATAGCGGATCGCCGTCTGATGCACGGTCAGCTGGCCGTTCTGGGTGATCTTGTTCCAGAAGGCCTCGCTGATCGGGATGGGCCCGTAGTGATGTACGCCGGTTCCGTCAGACCAGCCGAGCCGCACGGCGTGCCCGTCCTTGGTCTCGACCGCCTGCAGGATGTCCGCCGTCATCTGCTCTCCGCCCATGGCGACCGAATCGACCGAACGTTCCGACGACCAGGCACTGAAGGCGAGGAAGCCACCGACGACCAGCAGGCCGAGCCCGATGAAGGTCCGGCGTGGCGGCAGCGGCTTCGGCGGGATTGCCGTCACGATCCTGCGGCCCCGACCACCGAGCAGCGAGAGCGCGGCAAAGCCTGCCCATGCCGCGAGCGCCGCATAACCCGATGCCGCCAGCCAGCTCTGCAGCGAGGCGAGCCGCGCGCTCGCATCCGCCGTGATGACCGGCACGGCCGATCCGTCATCCAGCACCTTCACCGGCACGGTTATCAGGCGAACCTGGTTGCCGTTGACGATCGACCGCTCGAAGCTCGCAGATACCGGCACGTTACGGAATGTATGCGGCTGGCCATCCTTGCCTTTCCATTCGAGATCCACCGCAAGCGACTGCTCGATGAAGCGCGGGCGCCAGCCGTCGACGGCGAAGACCGGGAAGGATTGCGCCCCCGTGATCTGCGCCGTGGTCGGATAGCCCTCGTCGAGCACGCGCTGGATCTGCCGCCGGCTGTCCCAGGAGCCCAGCACGACCAGCATGGCCAGCAGCGCGATCAGAAGAAGGAAGTTGCGACCCACAGTGTCCTGCGCCCTTCGATCGGATTGGCGACCCCGGCGTGACTCGAACACGCAACATCCTGCTTAGAAGGCAGGTGCTCTATCCAGTTGAGCTACGGGGTCAGCTCAATGCGTCCAGCGGCCGATTCGATTGTAGGCGAAATTGTCGGCGTAGGCCTTGGGTCTGATGGCTCGGACGTGCGGCGTCTCGACCGTGTACTGCCAACCGTTCTTCTCGGCATGCGCCTTGGCCTCTTCGAGCGTGGCGAAGCGCAACTGGACCTGCTGCATGGTATCGCGCGAGGCCGTCCAGCCCATCAGCGGGTCGACTTCCTTGGCAGTGGGCTCGCTCTCCAGGACCCACAGATGGGTCTTGGCGACGCCGGACTGCATGGCCGTCTTGGCCGGCTTGAAGATGCGAACCTTCATCGGTCTCCACTCTCCGGGCGGGCGTTGGTCGGGGCGGCCGGATTTGAACCGACGACCTTCTGCGCCCAAGGCAGACGCGCTACCAGACTGCGCTACGCCCCGCCGCAAACGCTTGATGACGCGGGGGTTTTTACCAGCGGCCGGGGCGCCTCGAAAGCGCAAATTCTGCTGTGCTACACTGGGTCATGTTCGACCAGACGCCCGAAGAAGGCCGGCCCGGCCGCGCGCCCTCGATCAACGTGCTGGGCGGACCGCTGCAACCCTGCTCCCTCGCCCCGCTGACCGGCTTCTATCGTGATGGCTGCTGCAATACCGGCCGCGAGGACATGGGCCTGCACACGGTTTGCGCCGTCATGACGGCCGAGTTCCTGGCCTTCTCCAAGGCCCGGGGCAACGACCTGTCCACGCCCATGCCGGAATACGGTTTCGCCGGGCTGAAGCCGGGCGATCGCTGGTGCCTGTGCGCGGCACGCTGGAAGGAGGCGCTGGACGCCAACGCCGCACCGCAGGTCGTGCTCGAGGCGACCCACGCGGTGACCCTGCAGATCGTGCCGCTCGAGGAGCTGAAGAAACTGGCTGCGCGACAGCGCGCTCAAGCGGCGGCTGCGCGAGGAAACCGCGAAGCTGCCGCAGGCCGGCATGCAGATCTCCGCGCATCAGGGCCAGCAGATGGCGCTGCTCGCGAAGGCGATCGGTGCGCGGCAGGCGGTCGAGGTCGGCACCTTCACCGGCTACTCCGCGCTCTGCGTCGCCGAGGCGCTACCGGCCGACGGCAAGCTCTGGTGCTGCGACGTCAGCGAGCAATGGACGAGCATCGGCCGGCGCTACTGGAAGGAAGCCGGCCTGGAGCACAAGATCGAGCTCACCATCGGCCCGGCGCTCGAGACTCTCGACGATCTGTTGTCGAAGGGGCTCGCCGGCCGAATCGACATGGCGTTCATCGATGCCAACAAGAACGACTACGATGCCTACTACGAGCGCTGCCTCACGCTGCTGCGCCGGCGCGGCCTGATCCTGATCGACAATGTGCTGTGGGGCGGCTCGGTGATCGATCGCGACGACAAAACCCCCGACACCAAGGCGATCCGCGCCCTCAACGCCAACCTCGCCAAGGACGAGCGCGTCGACCTCACCCTGTTCGCCGTCGGCGACGGCATGACGGCGGCGCTGAAGCGGTGACCGTGCGCGTCCTGATCGTCGGCGGCTACGGCATCTTCGGCGGCCGCCTCGTCGAGCTACTGAAGGACGAGCCGAGGCTCGCGTTGATCGTCGCCGGCCGCTCGCCGGAACGTGCGAAGGCCTTCTGCGCCCGGCAGCAGTCCGCGGCGACGCTCGAGCCGGCGGTGTTCGATCGCAACGGCGATCTTGCCCATCACCTGGCAACGCTGCGGCCGGACCTTCTGGTCGATGCCAGCGGCCCCTACCAGGCTTACGGCCAGGACCGGTACCGCGTGATCGAGGCCTGCATCGCCAAGCGCGTGTCCTACCTCGACCTCGCCGACGGCGCCGACTTCGTCGACGGCGTCCGGAGCCTCGACGCCGCGGCGCGCACGGCCGGCGTCTTCGTCCTGTCCGGTGTCTCGAGCTTTCCCGTGCTGACGGCCGCGGCGGCGCGTCGGCTGGCCGCCGGCCTCGTCCGGATCGACGCGATCCGGGCGGGCATCGCACCCTCGCCCCATGCCATCGTCGGCGAAAACGTCATCCGGGCCATCACCGGCTACGCCGGCCAGCCGACCCGCCTGCGCCGCGACGGGCAGACGATGACCGGCTATCCGTTCACCGAGCAGATGCGCTTCACCATCGCGCCGCCGGCCAGGCGCAGATCCGCAACGCCCTCTTCTCCCTGGTCGAGGTTCCCGACCTGCGGGTGCTGCCCGCGCTCTGGCCCGAGGCCCGAACCGTCTGGGCTGGACGGGCGGCAACCCGATCCCGGCGCGAGGTCAGGGGCGGGCGATCTCGAGCTGGAAGACTACGACAGGCTGTTCGCCCGCCGAATGATCCATACCGGCTTTCGCGACTGAGAGGCGGGCTCAGGCATTGCCGAAGATCGGGTGCTTGACCTTGTCGCCAGGCTTGATGCCGAGCAGCGCCGCGCTGCCGCCGTTGATCTCGAGCACCGCCCGCACCGGGTATTCGCTGGGAATGGCGTCGGTCGACATCGGCACGGCGTTGGCGTGCACGTGCTTGATCGTGCCGTCGCCGGCGATGAACACCATGTCGAGCGGGATCAGCGTGTTCTTCATCCAGAAGCTGACCGGCATCTCCTTGAAGAAGTCGAACAGCATGCCCTCGTGGGGGCCCAGCTGCTTGCGGAACATCAGGCCCCGCGCGCGCTCGGCATCGTTGGTCGCGAGCTCGACGTCGAACTTGATCTCGCGATTGGCCGTCACGATGACCAGCGTCGATTTCTTGAACTGGACATCGGCTTCCTGAGCGCAGGCCGCTACGGCCGCCAGGCTGAGCGAAGCACCGAGCAGGACACGACGGCCGATAGTGTGGCCGAGCGGCCGCGAAACGAACTGGAACGCCATGGCTCTTAGTGCGCGACGAGCCCGGCCGCGGTCAAGCGGCGCGGATCTCGACGACCTGCAGGCCCTTCTGGCCCTCGGCGATGCGCACCATCACCTTCTGGCCCGGCGCCAGCGAATCCATGCCGTGCCGGCGCAGCACCGCTGCATGCACGAAGATGTCGCCGTCAGTGGCCTCGCGGGTCACGAAGCCGTAGCCGCGCTCGTTGTTGTACCACTTCACCAGGGCAGTGATGTATTCGCCGACCGCGATGCCTTCCGGCGCCGGCGGCGGCTTGGGCGTGGTGCTCACGCACGTCGACGAATCGACGTCGAGCACCTTCATGACCTGCCAGCCCTTCGGGCCGCGCACGCCTGAACAAGTCACTGTCGCGCCGGGCTTGAGGTCTTCATGCCCGGATTGGCGCAGTGTCGTTACGTGCAGGAACGCATCGCTGTTGTCGGTTTCAAGGGCCAGGAAACCATAGCCCTTTACTGCATTGAACCACTTGACCTTACCACGCAGCTCAATCGACGCGCTGTTGTCCCCGCTTGGCTCTCCCTGTTGGGTCGTCATTCCAACGATCCCTCTTGTTATGACGAAACTCTATCAGTCCGGTGGGCGGGCGCAATACTTGAGAGCGTTTCCGCATGTAAGTTAGACGAAAGGTCCTGGCCAATCGGGAGAGACGACGGTGTTCAGAAGCGATCTGTTTCAGGGCAAGCGATTCCTCATCACCGGCGGCGGCACGGGCCTCGGCAAGATCATGCTCGACCGTTTCGTCGAACTGGGTGCAGACGCTGTGATATGCGGACGCCGCGGCGGGGTGCTGAAGGAAACCGCCCGCGAGATCATGGCCAAGTATCCGGGCCGGCGCGTCGACACCTTCACCGTCGACATCCGGGTGGCGACCGCCGTGGAGGAGATGGTCGGCGAGATCTGGGCCGGCGGCCCGCTCGATGGATTGGTCAACAATGCTGCCGGAAACTTCATCTCCCAGACCAAGGACCTCAGCCCGCGCGCCTTCGACGCCATCGCCAACATCGTCCTGCACGGCACGTTCTACGTGACCAATGCCTGCGGCAAGCGCTGGATCGCCGAGCAGCACAAGGCGAGCGTGATCAGCATCCTCACGACCTGGGTCTGGACCGGCAGCCCGTTCGTCGTCCCCTCGGCGATGTCCAAGGCGGGCGTCGCGGTGATGACCCAGAGCCTGGCGGTCGAATGGGGCCGCCACGGCATCCGGCTCAATGCCATCGCCCCCGGCCCCTTCCCGACCGAGGGCGCCTGGGCGCGGCTCAACCCGATGAAGGAGAGCGATGATGATCGCTACAAGGCGCGCAACCCGATGGGTCGGGTCGGCCGGCCCGCCGAGCTCGCCAACATGGCGGCCTTCCTGATGAGCGACGAGGTCGCCTATATCAACGGCGAGGTGATCGCCATCGACGGCGGCATGGGCATCATGGGCAACGGCACCTTCTCGAACCTGATGGCCTACGGCGAGGACGACTGGCGCCGCATCCGCGAGCAGATCCAGGCGACCAACGCCTCGGACAAGGCGAAGCGGTCGTAGCTCCTCCCCGGGCGGCAGGATGCCCAGCGGGCCGTACAGGGGACCTGCAGGACTGTGGCTTTTGAGCATCACCGCCCCGAAATCGCCTTTCGGATGCACGATGGCCAGCGCCTCCCGCCGCAATTGAGCCAAACTGTGGTGGTGGTTTGGGCTTCCGGTTCAACAAGCCGAGTTGGGAACGAGCTGCTCGCGTGTGGTGCAAGATCAAGACCCTGATCTCGACGCTGGTCGTCGCTGTAGCTGGCGTCACCGCAGGCGCGTCGGCGCAGAGCATCGAGTTCCACCAGTGGCAAGGCACCTCCTCCTTCATGCGCCAGCCGGACCAGGTCGTCGCCAACACCATGGCCGAGTGGCGCAGCCTGTGGGCGCGCGTCGGCGCCCATGCCCCTGACATCTTCGAGCCCGGCCGCAACCACGCGGTCGGCATCTTCCTCGGCCTGCGCAACGGGCCCGGCTACGGCGTAAACGTCCTGCAGGCCGTGCGCCGGCGCGACCGCATCATGCTGGTGTTCGAGGAGCGCGGGCCGCCCGCCTACATGATGGCGCAGCGCACGATGCCGCCCCCGCCGCCGCCCGTGCGCATGGAGCCGACCTCGCGCGCCCTGTCGGCCGGACCCAGCTACGGCGTCGCCAACAACTTCGCACCGGGCGGCGCCTCGGGCTTCGCGCCATCAGGCCCTCCGGCGGTGGTCAGCCGGCCGGTCCCGCCGATGGGCCCGCCGACCTCGCCATGGGCGATCGTTCTGATCAATCGCGCCGACCTGCCGGTCACGATCGAGCAACGCCTTTTCCGCTAAGCCCCCTGCACCTCTCAGTGGGAGTGCCTTGGCACTCCCTTGGTCTGGGCGATCTTCTGGTAGTTGACCGCGAAGTCGAGACAGGCGCCGGAGGCGAGCTGGCCGACATACTTGCGCTGCAGCTCCTGCCACGGCGTCTGGCTCTCGCGGATGTTGGGCTTCCACGCCGCCTTGCGCTTCGCGAGCTCCTCGTCGGTGATGAGGATGTTGGCGGTGCGCTTGCCGATGTCGATCCGCACCTTGTCGCCCGTCTGCAGAAGCGCCAAGCCGCCGCCGACCGCCGCCTCGGGCGAGGCGTTGAGGATCGACGGGCTGGCCGAGGTGCCGCTCTGGCGGCCGTCGCCGACGCAGGGCAGCAGCAGCACGCCGCCCTTCACCAGCCGGTCCGGCGGCAGCATGTTCACCACCTCGGCCGCGCCGGGATAGCCGACCGGACCGGTGTAGCGGATGAACAGGATGCTGTTCTCGTCGATCGGCAGCGACGGATCATTGATGCGGTGGTGGTAGTCCTCCGGCCCCTCGAACACGATCGCCGTGCCCTCGAACGCATCCTTGTCGCCGGGCTTCTCGAGGTACTTCTTGCGGAACTCCGGCGAGATCACCGAGGTCTTCATGATCGCGCTGTCGAACAGGTTGCCCGACAGCACCGCGAAGCCCGCCTGTCCCAGCATCGGCTTGTCGTAGGTCATGATGACCTCGCCGTCGGCCGGCTTGGCGGTCTTGAGGTTTTCGGCGTAGCTCTTGCCGGTCACGGTCATGGCGCTGCCGTGGATCTTGTTCTTGGCGAGCAGCTCGCGCATCACCGTCGGCACGCCGCCCGCGCGATGGAACGCCTCGCCGAGATACTTGCCAGCCGGCATGCAATTCACCAGCAGCGGGATGTCGTAGCCGATCCTGTCCCAGTCGCTGTTGTCGAGCTTCACGCCGATATGGCGCGCGATCGCGTTGACGTGCGGCGGACAGTTGGTCGACGCGCCGAGCGCGCTCGCCGCAACGATGGCGTTCTCGAACGATTCGCGCGTCAGGATGTCGGACGGCTTCAGGTCCTCCCACACCATGTCGACGATACGCCTGCCGGTCTCGTAGGCGATCTGCCCGCGCTCGCGGTAAGGCCCGGGAATCGCGGCGCAGCCGGGCAGCGACAGGCCGAGCGCCTCGGCCATGCTGTTCATCGACAGTGCGGTGCCCATGGTGTTGCAGTGCCCGACCGAAGGCGCGCTGTCGGCGACCCACTGCATGAAGGTCTTGAGGTCGATGCGGCCGGCCGCCAGTTCCTGGCGAGCGTACCACACGATGGTGCCGGAGCCGGCGAGGCCACCGGCATAGTGGCCGTCGAGCATCGGCCCGCCGGACAGCACGATCGCCGGGATGTTGACCGTGCAGGCGCCGGTGATCATGGCGGGCGTTGTCTTGTCGCAACCCGTCGTCAGCACCACGCCGTCGAAGAAGTAGCCGTACAGGCTCTCCACCAGGCTCAAATAGGCAAGGTTGCGATCGAGCGCGGCGGTCGGCCGCTTGCCGGTCTCCTGGATCGGATGCACCGGAAACTCGATCGGGATTCCGCCCGCATCGCGGATACCGTCGCGTACGCGGCTCGCCAGCTCGAGGTGATGGCGGTTGCAGGGCGAGAGGTCGCTGCCGGTCTGGGCGATGCCGATGATCGGCCGGTTGCTGGTGTAGAGCTCGCCCAGCGTCAGGCCGAAGTTCATGTAGCGCTCGAGATAGAGCGACGCCATGGTCGGATCGCCCGGCGCGTCGAACCATTCGCGGCTGCGCAGGCGGCGGGTGCCGTTGCTCTTCTTGTTCTCGGCCATAGTCTTCCTCCAATTCCTTTGCGCGACCCTAGGACGACTCGTCCTCCATGACCACCTCGGCCTCGAGGCTCGCAACGTCGCGGTAGATCGAGGCCGCGGCCATCGTCTGGCCCTTCAGCTTGTAGCGGACGAGGCAGTCCTTGCCGGCGATGTCGCCCTCGACCTCGATCACGTCCCATTTCTCCGCGTGGCCGACATAGTTGATCGGCACGTCGTAGTGCTGGCTCCAGAAGAACGGCACGGCAGCGAAGCGCTCGCGGAAGCCCAGCATGTTGAGCGCCGCGGTCTGGCCCTGCCGCTCGGCCACCACCCAATGCTCGACCCGGATCGCCTGCTTGCTGTACGGATCGGGCCACTTCGCGATGTCGCCGGCGGCGAAGATGCCCGGCACGCTCGATTCCAGGAACGTGTCGGTGACGACGCCGCGATCGACCTTGAGCCCGGCCTGCTCGGCCAATTCCGTACGCGGCCGCACGCCGACACCCATGACGACGAGGTCGGCGTCTAGCGCGCCGCCGCTCTTCAGCTTGACCTGCTTGGCCTCGATCGCAACGGGCGTCTCCTCGAGATGGAAGACGACGCCCTTCTCCTCGTGCAGCTTGCGCACGAGATCGCCCATGTCCGGCCCGAGGATGCGCTCCATCGGCCGCTTCTCCGGCGCCACGACGTGGACCTCGATCTGGCGCGCGCGCAGCGATGCCGCAACCTCCAGGCCGATGAAGCTCGCGCCGATCACCACCGCGCGCTTGGCCTCCTTGGCCCGCGCGATGATGGCTGTGCTGTCGGCCAGCGAGCGCAGCGTATGGACGTGCGGCAGGTCGGCGCCCTGCAGCTGCAGGCGCACGGGCTCGGCGCCGGTCGCCAGCAGCAGGCGGTCGTATGAGACCTTGCTGCCATTGCCCAGGGAAACCTCGCGAGCCTTGGGATCGATCGCGGCGACCTTGGTCTTGAGGCGCAGGTCGATGCCGTTCTCCTTGTAGTAGTCGTCGCCGCGCAGCGGAATCCATTCCTCCGGCGCATTGCCGGCGAGATAGTCCTTGGACAGGTTCGGGCGGTCGACCGGCGCCGCCTCGTCGTCGCTCAGCATGACGATGCTGCCCTTATAGGCCTGGCGCCGCAGCATCTCGGCGGCGGCAAAGCCCGCCGCGCCGCCGCCCACGATCACCACCTTCTCGGGCGCCGCGACCACCGGCTTGGGGCGCGCGAAAGACCTGGGCTCGTGCTTGTCCTTGACGATCACGCGGTTGCCGCGATGCTCGACCTTCCAGCAATCGATCGGGCTCAGCGCCGGCGGATGCAAAGGCTCGCCGGTGCGCAGGCTGAAGCAGGCGTGATGCCACGGGCAGCGCGCCGTCTCGCCGACCAGCAGGCCTTCGGCCAAAGGTCCGTGATAGTGGCTGCAGTGGGCGGACACGGCGAACACCTCGCCGCCGCGGCGGGCGAGCAGCACCTCGTCGCCGCCGACATGACCGAGCAGCATGCCGCCGTCGGCGATATCGGAAAGGGGAACGCCCTGGGTCAGGTCCGGGCCGCTGGGCTTGTTGTTGTCGTCAGCCATGTCGTCCTCCCTTGAGTGCGCTGCGGCACCATGGGAAACCTCGGGCGCTATGTCCACCTCTGCAGCATCCACCTCTCCCGCCATCGTCTCCATCGGCGAGCCGCTGATCGAATTCAATCGTCCCAAGGAAGGCGACGGCCGCACCTGGCTGCAGGGCTTCGGCGGCGATTCCCAGAACTGCGCGATTGCCGCGATCCGCCAGGGCGCGACCGCCGGCTACCTCACCAGCCTCGGCCAGGACTGGATGGGCGACGCCTTCCTCGATCTCTGGAAGAGCGAAGGCCTGGACGCCTCGCAGGTGACGCGGCATCCGACCGCGCCCACGGGCGTCAGCTTCGTGACGCACGGGCCTGCCGGCCACAAGTTCGACTATCTGCGCAAGGGCTCCGCTGCGTCGCTGATGAAGCCCGATGACCTGCCGAAGGACTACATCGCCGGCGCCCGCTTCCTGCATGTCTCGGCGATCGGCCAGGCGATCAGCGCCGACGGCCGCGCCTCGTGCGATCGCGCCATCGAGATTGCTCGCGCCGCCGGCGTGAAGGTCTCGTACGACACCAACCTCCGGCTGCGCCTGTGGGATATCGAGACGGCGCGGCAGCACATCCACGCGACCATCGCGAAGTGCGACATCGCTCTGCCGAGCCTCGACGATTCCCAGCAGCTCACCGGCCTCGACAGGGCGGACGACATCGCCGACTTCTATCTGAAGCTCGGCGCGCCGATGGTCGCGCTGAAGATGGGGAGCGAAGGCGCCCTGCTCGCCCTCCCCGACAAGCGCATCCGCATCGCGCCGCACCGCGTGCAGTCGGTCGACGCGACCGGCGCCGGCGACACGTTCGACGGCGCGTTCCTCGCACGCCTGCTGGAAGGCGACGATCCCGCGACCGCGGCTCGCTACGCCAATGTCGCGGCGGCGCTGTCGACCACCGGCTACGGCGCCGTCACGCCCATCCCGCGCAAGGACGCGGTGCTGGCAGCGCTCAAGCAGCGCTCTTGACCGTTTTCGACCGTTTAAGCCGTTTTTGGCAGCCACACCGATTTTCACGACCGAAGCTCCTGTAAGAACCAAAGGAGCGAGCAGAATAGCGACGCGCGCTGGCGGGACCTATTCCGGTCAATGGCCGGCCGCAAAAGCCGCGATTTCCCGACGTCGACTCGCAGCCCATTGCCCAAGATCATGCGCTGGGAGCGCGTATGTGGACGGCCCCCTAGCCGCAAGAGCTTTTTCGAGTAGGTCGTATGTCCGGTTTGACCGTGCGGTCCCACACGACCGCACACCAAGATGGTATCCGCAACCTGGGCTCCTAACGGCTCAGCGGCATCGAGTACCGCGCGCTCCCGCGGATTGTCCCT
>Ga0070738_10002373_pt1 | contig 29490 bp, 33 predicted proteins | sample Coa_R2_2_FD_66446 | JGI IMG/M metagenome (GOLD analysis project Ga0070738, IMG submission 66446) | Surface soil microbial communities from Centralia Pennsylvania, which are recovering from an underground coalmine fire - Coalmine... | ecosystem: Environmental > Terrestrial > Soil > Unclassified ...
GTGCACCCGGTGATATAAACGTGCGGCCCAAGAACGCAGTTTTCGCCAAGGGTTACATCTCCATCGATAACCGCGTAAGGACCAACCCTCACCCCGGCGCCTAACTCCGCTTTCGGATGAATGATAGCCGTCGGATGAATCACGGGCTTAAAGTGCGGAACCTGCCCGGATTTCCAAGCTCAAAAATTCCCGGATGAACGCGGAAAGGGAGGGCTCCAGCTGGCAGTTTCTTGAAAACAACGGACCCGCCAGGATGCGAGGATGGGGAAATCGTCAAAAACCGTTCAGCGCCAATTGCTCAGGAAAGCCCAGGCTAATACGCCGATTTGGAAAAAGAGGATGAGCGCGAGCACGAGGGCCGTCATCCGGGGCCCAAGTTCCACCGACCGGCTCACCGATTCCGGCCGGCGATAGGGTAATTGAACGAAAGAAATCATATGGCACTCCCAGGGAACACTGCCCCGCCTTTGGGCTGCCGAAAAGTGGGGTTTGAAGCCCACCGGGAAAAAGGCGGCTCGCAGGTTTACCTTCGAGCCGCCCCCAACCTAACCACTATGAAAGGAGGGCGGGCCACATCCCAAGGCACCGCCCTTCTCAGGAGGTGTAGTACTAAAACTACACAGGTGAGAAGCTGCAGGTTCCATGCCATCCGGACTTTCGCGAAATCATGCCGTATAGACCTCGGAATTGAGCCGGTTATCGTTACCTTTACCTGCTTTTGCCGTTTGTCACCATTGTACGTAGGGGTCGCGCGTTTGCCAGGACCTGAACCGGAACCTTCTGCTCCGAAGAAATCAAAAAATTGAGAACCGATGCTTTTCTCCTGAGCCCAAGCACCAAACGCCAAATCGGGCAGAATCCTGGCATTCGCCGACAGGACCAGCGAAGGCTTTGCGATTGCGTCGTGGCAACCGGGACTAGCCAGTGAACCTCGAAATTGACATCCACGGCGATCTGGATGGTCAGAGCCATCTGGCAGGGCGCCTCTGGTCACGCCTTAACAAAGGCAACGAGGGCGCCTCGTTTGCTTACGACCCCGCATGGCTCAAGTCGCCGCTTCGCTTTCGCGAGGTCGAAGGGCGTTGCTGTCAGTTGTGGCGACGATCCTCCCGGACTGGCACCAGGGCCAAAGGCAACCGGGAATGTTTGAAAGCCGTCCGAGGAATCACAAGTTTTGGTTTGCGACGGGACGAAGACAGATAAGGGTTGGAAACAGAAGGATTGACACTATATACGCCAATGGCGTATATTTATCAGGTGGTCTTTGTTGAGACACCTGTTTTTTATCGACGGATTCAGCAGTTGATGGACGACGATGATTATGCCGAATTGCAGTTAGTGTTAGCGGCACGGCCTGACGCTGGAAAGGTTATAAAAGGCTCCGGCGGGATGAGGAAGTTGCGTTGGGCGGGCAGCGGACGCGGAAAACGGGGAGGAATCAAATGGTGCTATGAAGAAAGAGCTGTTCGAAGAATTGTTGGAAAGCGTGAAGCAGGCGAAGGCTATCGAGAAGGGCGAACTCAAGGCCGCGAGGGTGGTTCGAGTGAACGCGAAAGCCGATATAGTGCGCGTGCGAGGGAAACTCGGGTTGTCGCAATCGAAGTTCGCGGCGATTTTGGGGATTAGTACGGACACGCTGCAAAACTGGGAACAAGGCAGACGTTCGCCGACAGGACCAGCGAAGGTTTTGCTGAAGATCGCGGCAAAGCATCCTGAGATATTGTTGGAAGTGGCCTGAGCCGCGAACTGGGCGATTGATTGCCGGTTGCTTCAGTGACGGAGAGGGCTGACTTCAAAAACGACTTCCACAACTGGGAATTCCCATTCTTTCGATGCACTGTTCGCGGCGCTTTTCGTCGGCATCATGGTCAGCACTGCGGTGAACCATTGCGAGCACTCGGATTTCGCGGAGCGCGGATATTCCTATTATGCGCGGGCCGTTCAAACCAGCCACCACGCTGATGTGCGTTTGTTCGGCGTGGGCAAATATGGTCAAGCAGTGGCCGATTCAACGAACAAACCCGGACCACACTCAGAAGCTGCGTATTGTGAGTAAATGGCGCGTCCGGTAGGACATGAACCTACAACCTTCGATCCGAAGTCCGCCGAATAAAAAGATTTATAGTTTCGGCCCGTCCTCTTAAATGAATTCAAACTTTTTCATCACGTATTTTCAACGGTTTACGTACGTTTTGTCATTAGCTAAGCTCATCCTGTAGCCGGGCCGGTTCCCACTTTTAGGCGACAACATGGATTCGGGTCGGCTCCGGTTGTCAGGACTTGTCTTAAATAAATCTGAAGTTTTTCCGACTGTCCTTCTCCGTTTCCTGTTTGATGGGCGAAGTCCGTTTGTGAAGCGAAACGGCGTTTCCATTGGGCCGACAATTCCCGGCAAGAGGGTTTTAAAGGGTTCAACGTAACCGAACTCACCTGCAATGCGTGCCGAGGAGTACAATCCTGGCGTTCGCCGACAGGACCAGCGAAGGCTTTGCGATTGCGTGGACAAATCACTTATATTATGATACATATATTTATCGGTATTTAGAACTGAGTAAAATGTATATTGTTTAAATGAAATCAAAAGCGATCAGTTCAATTCCCCTGCCGGTTCGCTCGGGTCTAAAAAAACTTGGTCGCGACATGGCCGATGCGCGAAAACGGCGTCGGGTCTCGACTGCGATCATGGCAGAGCGCGCCCGAATCAGTCGCCCGACCCTGGTGCGCCTGGAACGCGGGGACGCCAATGTCTCACTCGGCATATTTGCCACGGTATTATTTGTCCTCGGCATGCACGACCGCCTGGCTGAACTGGCGGATGCGAGCCATGACCGCACGGGCCTTGACCTCGAAGCCGAATCGTTGCCGAAGCGAATTGACGGTCCCCGAAGGAAACGCGTTGCAACCGGGACGAACCAGTGAACCGCGAAATTGACATCCACGTCGATCTGGATGGTCAGAGCCATCTGGTTGGGCGCCTCTGGTCACGCCTGAACAAAGGCAACGAGGGCGCCTCGTTTGCGTACGATCCCGCATGGCTCAGGTCGCAGCTTCGGTTTCCGCTGGAACCCGCGCTGGGTCTCGATCCCGGGACGCACCATACCAGCCCAGGCCGTTCCCTCTTTGGGGCGCTGGGTGATTCGGCTCCCGATCGTTGGGGGCGCATGTTGATGAAACGGATGGAACGCAGCGTAGCCAAGCGCGAGGGGCGGGCACCGCGCGCGCTGCTGGAAATCGACTACCTGCTGATGGTCAATGATGCATTACGTCCCGGCGCATTACGATTTGCTGAAACCGGAACAAAAACATTTTTCGCAAGCGTCGGCCCGAAGATCCCGCCGCTGGTGTATCTTTCGAAGCTCCTCGCGGCTTCTGAACGGGTTATCGCCGACAATGAATCTGATGAAGATTTGCAACTGCTGCTGGCACCCGGTTCTTCGCTCGGCGGCGCAAGACCTAAAGCCGCCGTGACTGACTCCGACGGCAATTTGCACATCGCCAAATTCCCGCAAGCTGGAGACGAATATAGTGTGGAACGTTGGAGTTATTTGGCGCATCGCCTCGCCACGGAGGCGGGGATCAATGTCCCACCCCACCAAATGATTGAAGTAAATCGACGCGGCGTTTTGGTTGTATCCCGCTTTGATCGCAAAGGGGCTATGCGAATTCCGTTTCTCTCGGCCATGAGCATGTTGGGCGCGGCCGACGGCCAACCCCGCAGCTACTTGGAATTGGTGGATGCTTTGCGGCGCTATGGTGCCGCAGCCAACCAAGACCAGGAGGAACTCTGGCGCCGGGTGCTTTTCAGCGTGCTAATCTCGAACGTGGACGATCACCTCCGTAACCACGGATTTTTATACGACTCGACGAAACGAGGCTGGCGTCTCTCGCCGGCGTACGATTTAAACCCGGTGCCGCGAGATGTTAAATCTGCGTTTCTGTCGACCCTGATCGACGAACAAAACGACTCGGCGTCCTTCGAGGTCGTGATGAGCACCGCTGAATATTATGGACTCGGCAAGGCGGATACTCGCCGCATTGTTTCCCAGGTCGTGGCTGCCGTTTCCAAATGGCGCAAGGAAGCTGCCAGGCTCGGCTCATCCAGTCGGGAGATTAGTCGGATGGCGAGTGCCTTCGAGCATGAAGCTGCAGACAATGCCCGGGCTTATGCCAAATAACCTCGGTCAAAACCGCACCCAAATGTTATTTGCAAACCAAAGTGTCGCACGCACCACCATACAAACCGGATTTGTCTCCCGTTCCTGCGACGTTCCTTTTCTACGCCGCCGCTATGTACTGTTGCAGCAACTAATAGAATGGCGCGTCCGGCAGGACTTGAACCTGCAACCTTCTGATCCGAGGCAAAAAACCTCAAACTATAGCTGATTTCAAGGAGGTTTTACCCCCAAATACCTAAAACAACCCGCTGCACCGTGACAATAAGGGTGACACAAAAACTCATTCCGGTGTCGGTTAGTCTGAGGGTTTGGAGTGTCAGAAAATCTGCAACATGAGGGGAAAAGCATCCCAAGCCAGTAATTAGCGCTCCTCCTCAACCGGTGTTGGGGAGGCCATTAGTCCTGGGCTGAGAAAAAACCCATCTGCAAGCACTATGCGGATGGCGCGCACCAATTCTCTAGGATCACCTTGTTTGAGCACATAGCCGCACGCGCCAGCCTCGAACATCTGATCAACGGCGTCCCAGTCCGTTAAAGAGGAGTGGGCCAGGACTTTCACACTGGATGCCTTCACAATTTGTCGTGTGGCTTCGAAACCGTCGAGATCCGGCATCAGCACATCCATAAGGACTAGGTCTGGCAAAAGCTTGAGGGCCGCGGCGGTGCCTGCCTCTCCTCCGGACGCTTCTCCGACCACTTCGACGTCGGGCGCGTACTGGTTTAGAATTTCGCGTATGATGAAACGAACCATGTCTTGGTCGTCGCACAGGAGAACTCGGTGCGTTTTGTTCATAAAAATAGGTGTGAAGAGATTGTGAAACTCAACTCAGGGGCTGGCCGAACCAGGCATTGTGAACCAGGCATCGAAGCGTATGTCGCAGGTCATTCAGGCCACCTCCCTTGTGCCACACCGCTTTGGCCCCAATCGCGCGAGCAACCTCCTGGACGCACGGATCGGGAGCATTGGACAGGAGAATGGCGGCGCAGGCGGGCACCAAATGCCGGATACACTTTACGACCTCGAACGCGTTGCGATCAGCAAGGCTGACCTCGACCAGCACAACCGCTGGTTGCCAACGAAAAACCAAAGCCAACGCGGCCGCGCCCGTTTCGGATTCGGCAACCAGAAAAAACCCCGGTTCCTGGCGAACCATGGCACGCACGGGTGCTTGCGGGCCTTGCGAGGCACCGATAACCATCACTGGAATCGGCCATCTGTAGACGGGACTCGTCTGCCCGACGACGTGCGGCTTCTTGCATGCCGCCAAAGCACGAGGTGAACACTGATTGCGCAGCTGTTTCATTCTCGTGCTTCTTCCTCTTGTTCACCAAATACCCGCCAGTCCGGTGTGCTCGGAGCGACCGGCGTACTCGCTGGCGCAATCTTGTGCGCACGAAGCAATCCGGCATGCGATTTAGTCAAGACAGCGAAGCTGGCCGGGAGATCGGGGTGTTTACGAGGAGCCGCGAGGGTTTGCATGGCTCTGACTCGGATCTGCACCGGCCAGCAAAAATCGGGAGCAGCTGATATTCTGATTTTCCGGCTGCTGATTTGTTTTTGCATGCGTTCACCTTGGCGCTCCGCTACGAAGATTGATAGAGAGAGGAATCCTGAAACACCGGCCGGGGGGTCACAGGACGCATTGTCAGGTGATTGCCTGACAGGGGGTCTGAGGAGCAGTCCAACGGAGCCTACGACCCTGCACGAGCATTGCCCGCGTATTCAGGGTTAATCCACGAGTTGGTGGAGTGTCGCGTAACGCGCTAACTCCACATTCGTGCTCATTCCGAGCTTCAATGATATCCTGGTGCGATAGGTGCCGATTGTCTTCTCGCTAAGCGAAAGCTCCGCCGCGATTTCCTTCAAGGACTTTCCTGAAGCGACGAGACGCAGCACCTGAAGTTCGCGGTTGGACAGAAGTTCGTGAGGAACAGCCGAGCTATCGCCAGCAACGGTGGCGGCAAGCGCCTCGCCCAAGGACGGCGTGATGTAACGTCCTCCCGCAAGGGCCTTACGCACGGCGGCCAGGAGTTCGTGCGAAGCGCTCTGTTTGGAAACGTAACCGGAGGCCCCCAGCTTGAATGCTCGTACCGCGTAGTCCTTTTCAGGAAACGCGCTCAGAATCACTACCGGCAGCTTTGGAAAACGGCCCTTGAGATCCTGCAGAACGTCCAGGCCATTGCGTCCGGGCATGTTGATGTCCAGAAGCACCAGGTCCCATGCCTTTGTTTCAACGGCTGACAGGGTTTGTCCCGCATCCAGCGCTTCCCCTATTACGAGACCAGGAAATGCGTCACACAGAACGCCGCGCAGTCCGCGCCGCAAGAGTTCATGATCGTCAGCGACGAGGATCCGGATCATAGGTCGGCCCAGAACCTGGTGTCATTTGCGGTCCGCGGCAGGCGCAGGGTAACCCTGGTGCCGCGCGGCAAGACCGGCGAGATGGTCACTTCGCCTCCCAAGGCCCAGGCGCGCTCCTGCATCCCCAGCAGACCCAGTGAACGGGAATCGGCGGTGGACTCGGGTAGAATTCCTTGGCCGTTGTCTTCAACGTGAAGAAGCACTTGCTCGGTGGTTGCTTCAAGTGAGATACGGACCAAGGTAGCATTGGCGTGCCGGGCGACATTCGTAAGAGCTTCCTGGAAGACACGGAACACCGTCGTGACCACAGGTCCGGGAAGGTTCAGGCGCTCCCCGGTCAATTGTAGCTCACAGGCAGCGCCTCCGCGTTGCTCAAATCGGTTAGCTTCCTGAAGTAACGCCTCGGCCAGGCCGAGATTATCCAATGCCTCCGGCCTTAACTGGGTCGCGATTCGTTGTACGTTTTTGATCGCTGAATCGGTCATCTCTGCGCTCTCGACCACGCGTTCGAGGAACGGGTTCATAGCCAGGCCGTCTTCGCGCTCGCCGAGTTTACGCTCGAGCCAGTCGAGATTCATTTTGATGGCCGTCAACACTTGTCCCAGTTCATCGTGGATCTCGCGGGCCACATTCGCCCGTTCCTCTTCGCGCCCGGACTGAAGCCGGGCCGTCAATGCCCGTAGTTGCCGTCGGGAGCTTTCTAATGCTTCTTCGGCCCGGCGCCGCTCGGTGATATCGCTGATTCCGCCAACCACGCGCGCCGGCTTGCCCGTCGCATCGTGGATGATGTAGCCCCGATCCTGCACTGAGGCATAAGTCCCATCCTGACGGCGAAAGCGATAGTGCCCAGCCCAATTATGGTCGCTGCTTTCCGCGACCCGCTCCAACTCGCGGGTCACTCGCTCTCTATCATCCGGGTGCAACCGTTCGAGCCACCAATCAAGCCTCGGCGACACGTCTTCAGCACGATAACCGAATAATTGCTCGATGCCGGAGCTCCACCACACGATTTTGGTCTGCAGGTTGAGGTCCCAGATGGTGTCGGTGGTCGCGTGGGCCACGAGTTCAAAACGCTGCTGGTTAAGTCGCGAGGCTTCCTCCGCCAATCGGCGGGTCCGAAAAGCGCGCCGCAGGACCAGATAAAGAACCAAAGAGGTAGTAAAAACGAAGTTGAATCCCTTGAGTGTTTCCAGGGCCGGTGTGGGCTGCGGAGAATCCAGCAACCGGTCAAGAAGCTCGTCGGAAAAAACGCACCATAGCCCCGCAATCACAACGTAGATGGCGGTCAAGCCAAGCTCCGACAGCGGAATTTCCCTGACGAACACGGTTTCCGCTTGGATTAGCTCCGGCCCTCTCGCCAAAAATTTCTTAAGATTGAATGCCATTTCGCGCCGAGTCCCTTGCATAAAACCCGCAGCTCACGGAACCTTATTTGGCAAATCCGTACGTTGCGTCTTAACGAGTTGACACGGGTCTTATTACGGTTCGCCAGGACAGTGGGTTGGACGCCCGGGATAAGCTTGCGTGAGGTTCAGCTTCGTGTCGTAACCGCTCATTTGTTGAGTTCACCGCGATGGAATCCGGTCAACTCCTTGGTAGCTTTGCCTCTTAGACACAGGTGAACATTTGTTGACGCAAATTGACCATGTGTCGCCCTTGTCATTCAAAAGCGATCGCGTTCGGTCATTCAACAATAGAGCGCATACCCGAAGCCGCGGCGTGATTCATTTCGGCGATCATGCTGTTCACTGGAACTCCGTGGATTTGATAGCCGGCATCTTCGGTGAGCAGATCGAAGGAATGAGTTTCGCCGCGCCGAGACTCAATGCGGATAACCTCGCGACCGTCGATGCTTTGGCCAAGCAGGATGCTTTTGGCTCGGATCCCGGCAACTCGATGCATTCCGCAAAGGTCTACTGATGCGCCACCGGTAAAGGTGATGTGCAGAAAAAGTGTCGCAGGATCCTCCAGATAGGAATGTTTCTGTAAAATGCGCACCGGTTTGCCCTTAAAGCCGATTACGAGGTCGCCCGCTTCCAGCAGTTCAATCGGCCTCGATCCTGTCGGAGTGTCCACCCTGGTGTGTTCAGGAATGCAGGCGAACATCATTTTAGCTCCTGCGTAGGGCATGGCGGCGCTAACCAAGGGGGCAACCAGGCTGCATCCGCTCACCGCCAATGCGAGGGTGCAAAGGGACAGAAGCGCAACGATGGATCCGCACGGTCCAGGCGGGTCGTGGAAAATCGTCAATTCGGCGTTATTCGGCGCAGCCCGCTCTGGATTTGGGTTTAGGATGCTCTACTCTGCTCCTTCGTTGCCGCGTGTCAAGGACCTGTTTCGGATCCGATACCTCATAACAACGCACGGCGTAACGATGCACCAGTGGAAGCAAGAGTTGCCCGTTAGAAAAAAGAACGCGTCGCCTGGGCACGATTTCGTGGTCGGATTTTTGGTTTCTGTAATTTTGGTATTTATGCTTCCTATCCCCATTTCGGGGTGCTACTCATGATGTCAAGTGGAGTTTACGCCAGGCGCGGGGAAAGGGATCTATATATTCTGCTGGAAGGTTGGCGGGCCCAACGTTCCCGGGCCGAATGTATGGCTCCGAGTGCTCCTGCTCACTGGTCTCCTGCTTGCGCCTAAAGCCCTCGCGGCTAAGGTCACTTATCGAGACGACCCCAGGTATTTGATCGATACCTGGGAAACGGAGGATGGGTTGCCCGAAAACACCAGCACCGCGATGGTACAGACGCCCGATGGTTATCTCTGGTTCGGCACCTTCGGAGGGTTGGTGCGCTTCGATGGGGTGAGCTTTAGAGTCTTTAATCGCGCCAACACTCCTCAGTTGCCGAGTTCGGGAATCGTCAACCTGCACTCGGACCGGCGCGGTTGGCTATGGGTCAGCACTACCGGAGGCATGGTGGTGCTGGCAGAAAACCAATGGCATCCCTTCGGCACCAACGAGGGGTGGTCCGGCGATTATGTGCGTTCGTTTGCTGAGCGGCGCAACGGAGACCTGCTTCTCACTACCTTCAACGGCAGAGTTTTGGAATTTGCGAAGGGACGACTGAGTCAATTGCCCGAACCTGCGGGAACTCCCGGCCTGGGCTATGCGGGTCATGTTGACGAGGCGGGCGAGTGGTGGGTGGCCCAACCACGGTTCGTCTCTCGTTGGGTCGAGCAGAAGTGGCAAACACTGCCGCTCATCAATGAAGCAGCGGACAACAAGTTATGGATCACGGCCGCGCGGGACGGCGGAATGTGGCTTTTCATCAACAACAAGGTTCGCAAATACCGCAACGGGACGGAACTGTCGCGTGTGGAGTTGCCCGAGCCAAGCATCAGTGTCTGGAGCATGTTCGAGGACAGTCGCAGCAACTTGTGGATATGCACCCCCGAGCAGGGACTTCGCCAGGTGTCCTCTGCCGGTCAGGTGCTATCCTGGACGCGGACCAACGGTCTCTCGAGCGACAGCACTACTTTTGTTTTCGAGGATCGTGAACGCGATCTCTGGGTGGGCACCGGCGGCGGAGGGCTTCAACGCTTCAAGCCCAGGCGAGTCCACAGTTTTATTGCAGAGGCCAATTCTTCGGCTTCCTCGATTTCGGCCGGACCGGCAGGGGATGTTTGGGTCGCGAGCTATGGCCAGGGGCTCTTTCGGCGGAACCTCTCCGGGGCAATCAAAGTCGAGCTGCCCAGGGGGGCCGGTTCGGTGCGGCATTTGCAAAGCGTGCTTGAAGATCACACTGGCCGTGTCTGGGTGGGCACGTACGGCCGCGGGGTTTGCTTGCTGGATAGAGAAAACACGCGTGTTTTCCCTGGCACGGAAACCGGTGGCGGCAATGTGATCGCGCTCTTCGAGGCTTCGGACGGGCACATCTGGGTGTCGGGTGGAGAAGCCGCATCCGTGTACGACGGAAACAAGTTTCGCGTCTTTGGTACGGAGGATGGCTTGCCACACGGCGCCGTTTATTGCTTTGCCCAAGCCAGCAGCGGCGAGATTTGGCTGGCGCATGAGGAGGGTGTTTTCAGTTTTCAGAACGGTCGCTTCGCCTTGATGACCGACGAATCCGGTCATCCGCTCCGGGACATTGCCTGCGTCCGAGGAGATGCAACGGGTGGGATCTGGATGGGGTCTAACTCCCGCGGCCTCATTCGCTGGCGCAAAGGGAGTGTCAGGACCGTAGGTGCGGCAGCGGGTCTGCCACCAGCAGCCATCTCCAGCATTATCGAGGACAAAGAAGCCACCTGGTGGATGACCTCGGATCGCGGCGTAATGCGCGTACCGTTCGCGGAGCTGCAAGCGGCTGCAGACAACCCTTCAGAGCGGGTCCATTGCGAGATTCTCGATATGCACGACGGATTGCCGGGCTCGGACTTTTCCACTGAGCGCCAGCCCATGTGCGCACGGGATGCAGGGGGGAAACTATGGTTCGCAATGTCGAAGGGTGTTGCGGAAATTGATCCGAAGGAATTTTTTGAGAACAAAACGCCGCCCCCAACCCACATCGAAGAGGTGACGTACTTTCTGCCGCGGTCGGTTGAAGGCGTTGAACACGAAGTGCACATCCGTCCGCCGTTTCCTAAAAAACTGCTGCTCCCGCCTGGCAGCCGGCGGGTGGAAGTTCATTACACCGGGCTAAGTTTTGTTACTGCAGAGAAAGTGCGCTTCCAATTCAAGATGGGCAACGAGGAAATCGACTGGCACGAGGCTGGAAATCGGCGAGTAGCTTATTATTACGACCTCTCACCAAGAGAATATAAGTTCCAGGTACGAGCCGCTAATAATGACGGAATATGGAACGAGACGGGTGTTAGCCTCGCATTCGCTGTGCAACCGTTTTTTTGGCAAACGTGGTGGTTTCGGCTCGCCCTGTTGGTAGGGCTGACAAATCTCGGCGGTTTGGCGGCCTGGACCCGGGCCCGTCGGAGACACCGGCGCCAATTGGCTGAGTTGGAGAAAGAGCGACTGGCCAAACAAGATTTCGCCCGGCGTCTCATCATGTCCCAGGAGAACGAACGCAAGCGCATCGCGGCCGAGCTGCATGACGGCTTGGGCCAGGATGTGCTGCTGATCAAGAATCGCCTGGCGATGGCCGCGGCAAGAAAGGCTGACCCTGCGGAACTCACCAGTCAACTCGAGGCGGCCATAGCCGCGACTGTCCGCGCTGTCGGCGAGATCCGCAACATCTCCCAAGCCCTCAGGCCCGCATCCCTCGATCAAGTGGGCCTGACCAAAGCCATCGAGTGGATGATTTCGCAATTCGGCGAAAGCTCCACCACGAAATTCTCAGCGGATGTGGACAACATTGACGGGCTACTCTCGCCGGAGATGGAGATCCATCTGTTCCGGGCGATCCAGGAAGGTTTGAACAACATCAGCCGGCACTCGGGTGCTTCGCGGGCTATACTCGAAGTGAAGCGCGAAAAAGACCGGCTCCGCGTCTCGTTATTCGACGATGGTCGCGGGTTCGATCCAGGACAACCGGGCGATCAAACCGAAACCCGCAGGGGTTTGGGGTTGGAAAGCATGACAGAGCGCGTAAATTTTATCGGAGGCATCCTCGAACTCCAAACCGCTCCTGGACGCGGAACGCGGATTAGCTTCCAGGTTCCATTGCCAAGCTCGAGAGGTGAGTCATGACGGCAAAAACGAAAGTATTAATCGTGGATGACCATCCCGTGTTCCGGCACGGCCTGAAGGAGATCATCGACGCCGACCAGCGCTTTGAGGTGGTCGCCGAGTGCAGCGATGGAGCTGCGGCCCTCGCAATAATAACCAAGGTTAGGCCGCAGGTCGCCATTTTGGACATCAATCTGCCGAAAGGTAACGGCCTGTTGGTGGCGCGGGCGCTCCGTGCCGTCAAGCCGCCCGTTGCGTGCCTTATGCTCACCATGAACGCGGAGGAAAGCACCTTCAACGCCGCAATGGACGCCGGCGCTCAAGGCTACCTGCTGAAAGAGGACGCGATGGATCTCGTGCTACTGGGACTGAAAACGGTAGCAGCCGGCGGTGTGTATCTCAGTCCTTCTATCTCCAGCTGGTTCGTACGGCGGCAACACCGTGCTTCGGCATTTAAGGCAGAGAAGAAGGGGCTTCTAGCGCTGACCGCTACGGAGCGCCACGTGCTGTCACTGGTAGCCGAGAACAAAACCAACAAGGAAATCGCTTCGGAGATGTTTATCAGCCATCGAACGGTCGAGACCCACCGTTCGAGCATCTGTCAAAAGCTCGAACTCTCGGGCGCACACAAACTGCTTCAATTTGCGATGGAGCACCGCTCGGAGCTTTAAGCGGCAGAACGCACTGATGCCAGGGATAAGCAGTAATCCGTGGAATCTGCGGTGAACGCCTTGAAATCGTTTTAGTTCCTCGGCCAAGTCCCACACCAGGAGTGTCATCTCGAGCCTGGCAATGCTCAGATAAGTGAGCCTATTTTCTGAAAGTTGCTTCCAACGGAACTTACCACGAATGGCCCAATCGCAGGCGTAAAAGCGGCCTCGTGAAATTCACGATAAAGGTTTTCTGTGGTTTGCCCTCTCTCTCCGTGCAACTACGTAGGCCGGCGTGGGCAGCCACGTAGATGTTTCACGGGGTGCCACGAATTCACAGGAGGAGCGTGTCGTGCTGAACTGTGACCCATGAAGCCCAAAACCGGCTTACACCGGTGAAAGTCATGATCGTCGACGACAATAGCGAGATGCGGACCCTGATCCGCAGCCTTCTGAAGGATGTCGCGCAAGAGTTTATCGAGTGCGCCGGAGGTGAGGAAGCTGTCGCTCAATTCGCGACCGAACGCCCGGATTGGACTCTCATAGACATAGTTATGCCCGGGGTGGATGGCTTCAGTGCGACGAAGCAAATCAAGGCGCTATTCCCGACGGCCCGCATCCTGATCATGACGCAGCACGATAACCGCATGCTTCGCAACCTCGCCAGCGAGGCGGGAGCGACAGGTTTTCTGGGCAAGGCGGAGCTGACCCGACTTGAGAGCATCATCGCTTCGGGCGGCACCGATGGCGGAACGCCGGGCTAGATGGGGCGCCAACCAGAATGGGGACGGAACCTTCCACCTCAAACCAACTGATTTTTAACGAACGACTCATGCAACGAAGATTTATTCTCTCCACCCTGGTCCCCGCACTGGCGGTGATGATGGCACAAGCCCAAGATCCTTTGCAGCCTAATCATCCGCTTACCCTCGCCCCTGCAGACCCTGGCTCCTCAAGCACCGGCGACCCGGAGAAAGCCAAGGAAGCCGAGTTGGCTAAAAAACTCCAGAACCCTGTGGCGAACCTTATCAGCGTTCCCGTTCAGAATAACTGGGACTTCGGGATCGGAGCGGCAAACGCGATGCGTTACACGGCCAATATCCAGCCGGTCATTCCCTTCACGCTCACCAAGGACTGGAACCTGATCACGCGCACGATTGTGCCGGTCATTTACGCTGAATCGCCAATCAAAGGAGGCCGCGATGCTTCGGGTCTAGGTGATGTTGTACAGAGCTTTTTCCTGTCCCCAAAGGATCCGCTGGGTGGCTGGATTTTAGGCGGCGGGCCGGTGTTTCTGTGGCCCACCGCGACCGACAGTGCTCTGGGTTCAGGCAAATGGGGTGCCGGACCGAGCGTGGTCGCGCTGCGGCAGGAACACGGCTGGACCTACGGTGCCCTGGTAAATCAGATCTGGTCCTATGCCGGCTGGGGAAACAGCCAAGTTAATGCCACCTTCCTTCAGCCGTTTATTTCCCGAACGACTAAGACCTATACGACCTTCGGACTCAACACGGAGTCGACGTACGACTGGTCACGCCATCAGTGGAGTGTGCCGCTGAATCTGACGGTGGCCCAACTCCTGAAGATTGGAAAGCAGCCCGTACAGTTCCAGATCGGCGGACGCTACTACGCCGCGGGTCCGAGCGGCGGACCGGACTGGGGTCTTCGGTTCACCGTCACTTTCCTGTTTCCGAAAAAATAAAGTCACCATGGACAACCATTCTTCAATAGCTCTCAGGCCCTACACCCTCTCCAAGGAAGCGTTTCATGGAATGACTCGCGCGCGGTACCCAAGGGTCGGGAGCTGCTCCTTGGCCGCAGTAGTTACACCGAAATATCAGTCACCCATTCGCACTGCGAATAAGCGAACAAAATCACCATGAACCTACAGCTTTCCTCTGTTATCTCCAATCTTTCGCGAAGCGCTCTTTGTTGTATGCCAGCGCAGAGAACCCGCGCTTTTCCATCCGGCGGCACCGTCATTGCTGTGATATGCAGCCTGCTGCTCGCTGAAGTCAACATTGCCAGGGGTCAGCAGCCGTCCATTCCCGAGCGGGTTTTGGCCCTCAAGGCCAGCGTTGCCGCCAGTCAATCCAACCTGCGGCAATATGAGTGGATTGAGACCACCGTCGTCTTTTTCAAAGGCGAAGAGAAATCCCGAAAAGAACAGCGCTGTTATTACGGCGCGGATGGCGGGTTGCAGAAAGTCGAGATTGGCCAATCTCCCGGAGAGGAGAAGAAGCGGGGCCTTCGCGGGCGGATTGCAGCGAACAAGAAGGAGGAGTTGAAGGATTACATGATGAACGCCGTGAGCCTGGTAAAATCATATGTGCCGCCCAACCCCACAAAGATCCAGGCGGCAAAGGATGCCGGCCGGGTCACGATTGAAGTGCTGGAGCCTGGGAAACGCGCGCGACTTAACTTCCGCGACTACGAAAAACCGGGTGACAACATGGGAGTAGAAGTGGACCTGACGAGTAACCGCCCTTTGGGTCTGAAAGTCTCCAGTTATCTTGACGACGCCAAGGACGCGGTCGCGTTGGACGTGCGCATGAGTCAATTGAACGACGGCACGACGTACGCGTCCAGCATCACCCTCGACGCGCCAAAGAAGCAGGTCAACGTGGCTGTGAACAACTCCGGGTACCGAAAGGCGGCCAATTGAGCAACCGTCGAGCAACTCGCACCATCGCGCGGGGTCTTGCCAATCCCTGGGTTCGCAGCGCTCCCGAAGTTCTCAAGCGCTGGGGGCGGCGGCAGGGCACGACGCTAACCACCAATGCAGCCCAATGAACAACTGAGATTGCATAAAGCACACCGAACCAACACCTGATTTTAGAAACATATGAAAAACATTGGGACGCATTTCTTCCTCACGGGCCTGATTGTCTGCCTCGGCGCTACCATGACGGCTCGTGCTTCGGAAGAAACCAATAACGCTGCCGAAATTCCACCTAGACCAAGACCCATCTACCGGGAATGGACTGTTGGTGCGGAGGCCGGCACGGAAGGGGTCTTCGGCCTGTTCGGTTCGTGGCGCTTCTCCGATCATGTTGGGCTGCGGTTAGGCGCCGACTACGCCCAGGATTCAATGAGCGGGTTCGGCATTCACGATATAAAATACAATGTGAAGATTCGGCTCTTGAACGAGCCGCTGACCCTGGACGTCTATCCCTGGCAGAAACACTCTTTTCACGTCAGCTTTGGCTGGCTGTTCAATGAGAATCAATTGACCGGTTCAGCCAGTGGCAGCGGAACCATTACGATCGATGGTATTCAGTTCGCCAGGGACAACGTTGGATCTCTCAATGTAAAAATCCAACAGCAGGTGGTGAACCCGTATCTGAGTATCGGTGGGAACTTCTTCTACTTCGATCATGCCCACCACTGGGCGCTGGGTGGTGAATTGGGCGTGGCCTACACAGGCGATCCGCAGGTCAGTTTGACCCGCTCAGGCGGCGTTACCGGCCCGGTAGGCTCGGCGATTGACGCCGCAGTCACCGCTGAACAGAAGCGGGTTCAGAACTATGCCGACCAGTATAAGTGGTGGCCAGTCGCAAAAATCTTTGTCGCGTTCTCCTTCTAGACAGCGGACGCCCTGACCAAAACTCTATTAATTTCAGCACCTTAACAAACCAGAACTACACCTAATCCATTGGCCTGAGAGATCATCTTATGACACCCAAGATACGAAAATTCACAGCGTTCACACTGTTGTCGGCAACAATGCTGGCCTTCACCTCATGCGCGTCCAAGGCTCCAGGAGAAGCGAGCACAATGGTCGCATCCCAAAAGGGGGTTCCGGGGGGAACGGTTGTTCAGACCTATAAGGTAACCGCCACCGTAACGGCAGTCGATGCGGCGACTCGGCGGGTGACTCTCTCCACCGCAGACGGCAACAAAACCATTTTCAAAGCCGGGCCGGAAGTTGCGAACTTCGAGCAGATCCAAGTCGGGGACCAGGTTAAAGCTACGTTGGTGGAGCAAGTTATCGTATTCGTGCGGAAGGATGGTGAACCCGCAAGCGATGGCGAAAGTGCCGCGGTGGCCCTGGCCCCGTTGGGCGACAAGCCGGGCATGCTGCTGGCGAACACGGTGGAGGTAACTGCAAAGGTCGAAGCCATTGACCTTGATCACCGTAAAGCCACCCTCCGCTTTCCGGACGGACACGCTCAAATCTTCAGCGTCCGCAAGGATGTTGATATGACCAAGGGAAAAATTGGCGACGACGTCGTAATCCGCACCACCGAAGCTATGGCCATCACCGTAGAGAAACCGTAGTCGTAAGTGGAGAGGGAACGAGTGAAGGAAACAGTAATCAATAGTCGAATGACAATGCTCAGAAGCATAGCAACAGGCCCCTGGTCATCGGTAAGTGGCTACACCTGTTTGCTGACGGTGGTCGTCGTTGTCCTGTTACCGGCGTGCGCCTCAAGTCACATCAAAAGCACGTCGAACCCCGCTGGAATGGCTCCCGGTCCCATCCGCAATGTCACCGTTGTCGGGATGGACGAACGTCCAGAGTTTCGAAATCCATTCGAAGACGATGCCGTCCGCTTCCTCAAAGCTCACGCGGTCGAGGCAACCAGCAGCCACACCCGATTCAGCCTCGAGCAAATGAAAGGCAATCGGGAAGAGATCCGTCTGCGACTCGTGGACGCGAAAGCGGAGTCGGTCCTGTTTGTCCACGTCACTGACCGGGCGGACGTCGGGGGTGGGCCGCCCGCGAGCCTGGGGAGTCTGGACATGGCTGCCGTGGACGAGTCTCGTTACAACCTGGCGACTCCCGGCGGCGAGGTAAACACCAAGCTGCGCCTCGCCGCCAGACTGTACCGCGTTTCCGACGGTGTGGTCATTTGGACCGGCGTAATGAACACCACGGTAAAGGAGGATTATGACTCAATTGTCCTGCTGCGAGGACTGGCGAAAACGATCGTAGAGGAGATGGCCAGGGGCAAGGTGATTCCCTGAACGTGAACGTAATTGGACCGGCGAACTATTTAAGCGAGTCGATTCAGTTGATTAAGCCCCTCGGAAAACAATGAGATCGCATCAGTAAAAGCAATTTGCCGTTTGAAAACCAGTAAACCGGAATCGGTCTTTACCAACAATAACATGAAAGAACAAAGAAAGAGGGACAGCAATACATGAAACCAAAACTAAAACGGATCGGCTTGTCACTGCTCGTCGCGACGAAGCAATGCGTAGTCGGACTGACCGCTGGCGTGGCGCTGTTTAGCAGCCTTGCTTCGGCGCAAGCGGCAGACAAGAAACCCAACATTGTCGTGATCGTGGCGGACGATGTGGGAATCTGGAATATCAGCGCTTATCACCGCGGTATGATGGGTGGACGAACTCCTAACATTGACCGGATTGCGAGTGAAGGCGCTCTGCTCACCGATTATTACGCCCAACAATCCTGCACAGCGGGCCGTGCGGCATTCATCCTGGGTCAGACGCCCTTTCGCACCGGTTTGCTCAAGGTCGGCTTGCCCGGCGCCAAACAGGGCATTCAGCACGGAGACCCCACAATTGCCGAACTCCTCAAGCCGCATGGTTACGCCACTGCGCAGATCGGCAAGAACCACCTGGGCGACCGCAATGAATTCTTGCCCACCGTGCACGGCTTCGACGAATTCTTTGGTAACCTCTATCACCTGAATTCAGAGGAGGAGCCCGAGGATCCCGATTACCCGAAGGACCCGAAGTTCCACGCCATGTTCGGCCCGCGCGGGGTGCTTGAATGCAAGGCGACCGATGTGGATGACCCCACTGAAGACCCGCGCTTCGGTAAAGTCGGCAAGCAGACCATCAAGGACACGGGGCCGCTGACAAGAAAACGCATGGAGACCGCCGAGGAGGAGCTCCTTCCCCACTCGCTGGATTTCATGGACCGCTCGGTTAAAGCAGGCAAACCGTTCTTCCTGTGGCACAACACGACTCGGATGCATGTGTGGACGCACCTTTCACCCAAATGGGCCAACAAATCCGGGTTTGGCTTGTATGCGGATGGGATGATGGAACTCGACTATAATGTGGGCGAAATCCTGAAAAAGATTGATGACCTCGGCATCGCTGACAACACCATCGTGCTGTTTACGAGCGACAACGGCGCCGAGATCTTCTCCTGGCCTGATGGCGGAATAGTGCCGTTTAAAGGCGAGAAGGGTACGACCTGGGAAGGCGGCTTCCGCGTGCCTTGCCTGGTGCGCTGGCCCGGCGTGATCAAGCCCGGCACCATCATCAATGACACCATGGCGATGGAGGACTGGATGCCGACCTTCCTGGCAGCGGCGGGTGATCCTGATATAAAGGAAAAGCTGCTGACCGGATTAAAAGTCGGAGAGAAGACCTTCAGGAACCATCTTGATGGCTACAACTTCCTGCCTTTCTTCAAGGGCGAGGTGACAGAAGGTCCGCGCAAGGAATTCTTCTATTTCGACGATAACGGCAACCTGAACGCGCTGCGTTATGGCCCGTGGAAGATCCAATTCTCGTGGATCGAAGGCAATCTCTTCACCGGAAGACGCGCGAGCATGAACGTGCCCCTGGTCACTAACCTCCGCGAGGACCCGTTCGAGCGAGCTCCGTTCGAGTCTGATATGTATCGGCGTTGGGCTGGCGACAAGCTCTGGACCCTTGTCCCTGCGCAGGCCATCGCAGGCCGGTTCATTCAATCATTCAAAGAATACCCGCCGAGCCAGCGGAGCGGCAGCATGAATCTCGATGTCATCATGGAGACCCTCGCCGCTGGGGCAACCGGAGGCGGTAAGTAACGAGAATCGCTCGTGAAACACGCGGGCTGTCTCTCATGAGGCGGCCCGCGGATTCGCCAGCGAGTTAAGAGTAAAGTCGCACCCATGAAAGCCACACGCACTCAAATTTTGGTAGCATCGCCGATGCCTGCCGGTTCCTGGAAAACTGCTCTTCGAGAGGATGTGGAAGCTGCCGGACATCTACCAAATGGCTGCCCTCGCCGAAATCTCCAACCCAATATGAGCCAAGAGAAGAACCGAGAATCTAAAGGAACGAAACCAACAGCATCGCGTGCGACACCGATGCGGTGGACCCTCGTTGTCATACTCGCTGGTACAGCCGCCGTGGCTTACGCCAGGTTCGGTTCGACACCGGCTTCAAAACCCACGCCCGGTCAGAAGAACCAGGAAGCCGCGGCGCCTTCGGCTTTTGGCCCTACTGTCCCCAACGCGGCTTCCGCGCAAGGTCCAGCTGCGGAGGGCATGGTGTGGATTCCCGGAGGAGAATTCTCAATGGGCAGCGATGTTGCCAGCGAATCATTGTGCGGTCTGCCGGGGGTCACGCGTGACGCGCTGCCCATTCATCGGGTGTACGTGGACGGCTTTTGGATGGATGCAACGGAACTGAGCAACGAGCAGTTCGAAAGATTCGTCAAAGCCACAGGGTACATCACTGTCGCCGAGCAGAAGCCGACCAAGGAAGAGTTCCCCACAGCGCCACCGGAAAACCTCGTCGCCGGCTCAACGGTCTTTGCGCCGACGCCGCAGGCTGTGCGATTGAACGATTACTTTCAGTGGTGGAGTTACGTGCCCGGAGCGAACTGGCGTCACCCCACCGGCCCGGCAAGCGACCTCAAGGGGCGTGAGAAATATCCAGTGGTGCAAATTGCCTACGAAGATGCAGCGGCCTACGCGAAGTGGGCGGGCAAGCGGCTGCCCACGGAAGCAGAATGGGAATTTGCGGCGCGCGGCGGGGCGGCGGGCAAGTTATACGCCTGGGGCGATGAATTGAAGCCGGGTGGCAAGTGGATGGCGAACATTTACCAAGGCCGCTTTCCGGTCGAAGGAGGCGACACGGGTGAGGATGGCTTCAAAGGGCTCGCGCCCGTCGCGCAATTTCCGCCGAACGGCTACGGACTCTACGACATGGCCGGCAATGTTTGGGAATGGGTGAGCGACTGGTATCGGCCTGATTACTACGCCCAACTGGCCAGAGCCGGTGGTGTGGCGCGCAACCCGCGCGGGCCTGATTCCCCGTTCGACCCGACCGAACCGAGCGAGAAAAAGCGCGTTCATCGCGGCGGCTCATTTCTCTGCACCGATCAATACTGCACTCGTTATATGGTTGGCACTCGCGGCAAAGGCGAAGTCCGCACGGCGAGCAACCATCTGGGGTTCCGGTGTGTGAGGCCACAATCATTATGAATGGACAAATGAAACCAGCTAAGCGCATCAGGCTCGCGGCTCTCGCGGGGCTACCGCTCCTGCTCGCCTTAACAGGTTGCAAAACCACAACGCCCGATTCAGCACCGCAACGGCGGGACCTTGCCGCTATCCAAGCCGAACAGGCGGCGCTGACACCAGCCCTTGTTCTCGAATCGCTTCAGCGGGGCAACCAACGTTTTGCTTCTGGCAAAATCGAACCGCGCGATATGCTCCACGACCAGCGGACGACCGCCGCCGGGCAGTATCCACACGCGGTTGTTTTGAGTTGCATTGATTCGAGGGCGCCTGCAGAAATCATTTTCGACGCGGGCCTGGGAGACCTCTTTAACGCCCGAATCGCAGGCAATATCGCCGACACGGACCTGGTTGGAAGCATGGAGTTCGCGTGCGCGGTGTCCGGCGCAAAACTCGTGCTCGTCATGGGTCATACCAGTTGCGGCGCAATCAAAGGGGCCTGCGACCACATTGAGTTGGGCAACCTTTCCAGTCTGCTGAAAAAAATTCAGCCTGCGGTCTCGTCCGTACGCGACCTGCCGGGTGAGCGCAATTCGAAAAACAAAGACTTCGTCGAAGCTGTCGGCGAAGCGAACGTCCGGCTGACAGTGGGGCGAATCCGAGAACTCAGCCCGATTCTGCGTGAGCTTGAGAATGCGGGTAAAATCCAGATCGCCGGCTGCATTTACGACCTCGACACCGGTCGTGTGCGGTTTCTTACCCAAGAATGAGCATCCACCAAAGAGGCCTGCTAGAACCGAAAGCCATGAGGCTGCTCACCTTCTTTTCCGCTACTTGGGTTGGAGTGAGGATGCTGTTGAAGTGGCTGGTACTCGCGCAGTGCAAAATTGGGCTTGGCGGAACACTACTTGCGATTGTCGGCGCGCCGGTGGTCCCCAAGGTTGTTGTCGTAATGGAGCATTCCTCATTGTCCACGGCGGAGGAGGCGCGATGAGGAGAAAAAACAGACGCCTCAACAGGGCGATGGCCGGTAGTCTCGCGGCCGGAACAGCCGCAGGGATCGCTGGTGAAGTTGACCACTACAGTCCCGGAGGAGCTAGCATTCGGGACTTTGCCGTGCCGGAGCCCGGATTGTATGCAGGGCTCTATAATAATGCGTACCAAAGCCATCGGCTAAACGACGCGAACGGCAACACCATCAACTCGGTAACCATCAGCCCCGACCCCGGACGGGGCACCGTCCTCGGGGTCAATGTGGATGTAGACCAGTATGGTTTGACGCCGACATTGACCTGGGTCGCTCCCGTAAAGCTGGCGTATGTCAAATTCGGCGCCAGCATTTCGCCGTCGTTCGCCAACTCAAGCCTTGGCGCCTCGCTCTCAAGCGTAACCGGCCAGGGGCGCAGCGGGTCGGCTTCGAGCTTTGCGGCGGGGGATTTGTTTGTGCAACCACTCTGGCTCGGTTTGACACTCACCAATTGGGACTTCGCATTAGGCTACGGCTTTTATGCCCCGACCGGTCGCTATCGCACCGAGACCATCACATTGGGTCCAATCGGGCCATTCAAGACCACCGCACCTGACAACATTGGCCTGGGCTTTTGGACCCACCAGTTTCAAGGCGCGGTGTACTGGTATCCCAGGCCCGATCAGAGCTTAGCAGTTATGGCCGCTCTGACATATGAGATCAATGGAAACCAGCAAGGGTTCGATATTACACCAGGCGAGCATCTCACTCTCAATTGGGGCTTGAGCAAGAACTTCCCGCTGACCAGCAATGAAAGCCTGGTGCTCGAAGTCGGTCCAGCCGGTTATGATAGTTGGCAGGTCACCGACGATACCGGCAGCAACGCCCGCAATCCCAACGTGCATGACCAGGTTCACGGCGTTGGTGGACAAATAGGAGTCACGTACGCTCCCTGGAATGTCACCTTGGATTTTTCGTATTTCTACGAGTTTTACGCCGTGGACCGTTTCCAGGGTCAATCCTTGAGCATCAACCTGGGCTTTGCGTTTTAGTCCGTAGCCAACCAAATCAATTAACCGACAAGAGAGGGATCTGCGAAACATGATGCGCGTAAATTTAACACTATGAACCCTCCCATTGTTGGGACGGCCACGTTTGCCTGTGTGTTCGGCGCGGCCCTCTTAGGGATGCGCCTTCGCGCCTTGCTGCCCGAGCATCACCTGAGCACGGATTCCAAGGAAGCAGTCCGAATTGGCATGGGCCTGCTGGCCACGATGACCGCCCTGCTCCTCGGGTTGCTCATTGCATCGGCCAAAAGTTCTTACGATACGCGGAAAAGCGAGTTGATTGAGATGGCGGCTAAGATCGCTTTTCTTGATCAGGCGCTTGCCAATTACGGACCCGAGACGCAAAACGTTCGCGGGTTGTTGAGCCAGGCGGTCGAATCTGCGATGGCTCGAATTTGGCAAGAAAGCCGGCAGCGCCCCAGCTCTGGCGATTCGGGAAAATCCTGGAACACGGTGATGCCCAAAGCCATTCAGGATCTCCTTCCGAAGGACGATGCGCAACGCACCTTTAAGGCTCAGGCGGCTGCGACCCTCGCCGAACTCGGCCAGATGCGGTGCCTGCTTCTTGAACAGGTTGACACTTCGATTTCCGCGAGGGTGCTCATCGTCCTCATCAGCTGGCTGGCGATCATTTTTGGCAGCGTCGGATTGTTTGCCCCTCCAAATTCCACCGTTCTCATCTCGTTGCTGCTGGTGGCAGTTTCCGTGTCCGTCTCGATCTTGCTGATACTTGAACTGGACCAACCTTTTGGCGGGTTAATTTCTATTTCCAGCCAGCCCATCCGCGGCGTTTTGAATCATTTCCAATGACCAACGATAAAACCCCGATACCACGATCACGACAAACCATGAAATCCTCGCAACGTCTTGCGTTAAGCGCGGCCATCGCCGGCGCCTCCACTCTTCCCCAACTCGCTTTAGCCGGTGGGTTTTCCCTTTACGAAATCTCAACGCCCGATGTTGGCCTGGCCTCGGCAGGCTATGCGGCACGCGCTCAGGATGCCTCCACGGTATATAAGAATCCCGCTGGGATGAGCCTCTTGGATGGACCTCAGGTGCAGGCGGGTGCGCAATTGACCTATGGCAACGTCACCTTCTCCAAGAACGACAATACCGGTCCCCTCCTGGGATCAGACAACGGCGGCAACGCCGTCGGGGCTCTGCCAGGCGCCAGCCTTTTCCTGACGCACCAATTGTCGGACCGCTTCGCGGTGGGCTTTGGGACCTTTTCCAGTTTCGGGCTGGCATCGAAGTATAACTCCGATTGGGTTGGCCGTTATTACATCCAGCAAGGTGCCCTGCTCGGCGTGAGCCTGATGCCCGCGGCCAGCTTCAAGGCCACCGACTGGCTTTCAGTCGGGGCCGGTCTCAATGCAATGTACGGATACCTCGACAACAAAGTGGCGGTGCGAACTGCGGGCGCTGGAGATGGTCAGATGAAGATCCAGGATTCAACCTGGGGCTTTGGCGGCGACGCCGGCATCCTGGTCGAGCCGGTGAAGGGCACGAGGATCGGTGTTACGTACGTGTCGCCTGTGAAGCTGGATTTTAAGGCGACACCAAGTTTTAGTAATCTCGGAATTCTGGGCAACCAGCCCATTTTCAGCAGCCCGCCGCAACTGAATCTGGGTATGACGGTCCCACAATCTGTAATGCTCAGCGCCTACCATGAGCTGAATGCCAAATGGGCTGTGATGGCTAATGTCGGCTGGCAAAACTGGAGCCAGTTCGGAAAAGTGGACGTGGGAGTCGACTCGGCCAATCCTCAGAGCCTTACCGCCAACCTTAATTACCAGGACACCTGGCACGGAGCAATTGGAGCCCAATATCACGCCTCAGACAAATGGCAGTTTTCAGGTGGTTTCGCTTATGACAGTTCCTCGGTAAGCGACGCAAATCGCACGCTTTCTGCTCCGATGGGTGAGGCGTACCGAATTGGCGTTGGCGCGCAGTATCAACTGAGCGAGAAATTGAATCTCGGTGCGGCCTATGAGTTCATGTGGGGCGGGGATATGCCAGTGACACAGAATTCTACCTACCGAGGCAACGTGTCTGGCGGGTTCAATGGCACCTGGTTCTCTTTCTTCACACTGAACGCGAGTTGGAAGTTCTAGGCACCTTTTGGCCTTATGATGTTTGCGCAATTTCAAAAACTCCCAACAGATTGAACTTTGGCTCCAATCTTGGATGAGCTATCAGGGCTATTTGCTGTTTGCGATGGAGACCGCCGGAGCGGCGATCATCTTGCGGGTCGGTGTTCCCATCTACCGCCAGATCTTGCTCGACGTGTCGAGCCATGTGCCACGGGTGCAGACCATTGGCTGGGCCACGTTGGCGATCGTGCTCATCCAGTCTGGTTACTGGGGCCGCTTGTTGTTTCCTTCTGCGTCGCCTCGAGGAAAGCACATTGTATTGGCTCACGCGGTTCTATTCCTGGCGCGGTTAAGCTTTATTTTTGGCGCCTCGATATTCTCGATGACTTTTTTCCTGCGTTTTGACGAACTCCACTTAACGCCTTTGCGGCTCGGTATCCTGATGGCGGTGCTATTTTCCCTATTCTGTTACACGCAGGAATTGGAACGACTTGGGCGCCGGTTTTACCCCGGCGAATTAAAGGATGAGCCCGCTGATACCTGCAATCGGCCGCTCACGAATTCCCAATTAAAAGCCTTTTATGAAGATTAACCCGTTCCTGGTGTGCATCATCGTTCTCAGCGCAAGGAATTATGCGGGCGCAATAGAAACTGCTCCTCAGTTTGACGGCCTCACCACCCCGCCTCCATCAATGCCACCTCAGCGCGGCGCCGCTAACCTCGAGAAGTTGGTCGAATCGGTAGCACTTTACCCTGATCCGCTGATCGCCGTCTTGCTGCCGGCAGCAGCATACCCGGTCGAAGTTGTCCAGGCAGCGCGTTTCGTAGCTGACACCAACAACCTCGCAACACTCGACAATCAGTTGTGGGACGAGAACGTCAAAGCGGTGGCCAGATTTCCTTCGGTGATACAGAAAATGAGCGATGAACTGGGATGGACCGTGGAGCTTGGGCAGGCTTTTGTCGAACAGCCGTTGGAAGTGATGGATGTTATCCAGTCCCTGCGCTCCAAGGCACAGTCAGCGGGAACGCTTCAAACGACGCCGCAGCAGGTGGTGATCGTCACGAACGCAGTCGTAGAAAGGACCTATGAGACTCAGATAGTATATGTGACCAATACGGTCGTTCAAATCGTGCCGGCAAGTCCGCAGTTGATTTATGTGCCGGTATACAGCCCCGCGATCGTTTATTATCCTCCGCCGACCTACGTCTACAACCCGATGGCACCGGTCATTGTATTTGGGGCCGGGATTGCGGTTGGTGCGATTATCGCCAACAATCACTGTAACTGGTATTATGGCGGCGTTTACCGCGGTCCCAGTGGCGTAGTTGTCTGGGGTGGCGGTTATGGTCGTTACCCTTACTATCCACCGCCTCCACGCTACCGTCCGCCACCGTACTATCCACCACCAGGATATCGTCCGCCGCCGCCGGGTTACCGGCCACCAGGCTACCCCCCGCGAGACTCTCTGCCGCCAGGCCGGTCCACGCCTTATGCCTCGCAGCAATGGCAACCAGACCAGAACCGGTTGCGCCAGAGCGGCACGTCCGGCAGCGCAGCGGCTTCGATCGCCACCATGGAGGCCAGGGGTTGGGGTTCCGCAAGCAGTCCCAACTCAACCCCGCCGGGCTTGTCAACTCGCCCCGCGGTGTCTACCGGGAGCACCGGCTCACGGCCTAACCCCGCTCCGGTCGGGACTCGCCCTTCCACTGGTGCCATTGGGAGCCGACCCAATAACGCAAGTAATCCGGCCGCTAATCAACAGCCAACCCGGCTCCCGGCCTCAGTCGGGATCACCGATCGCGGCACTGGTGTGTCGCGTCCCGCGTCGAGCGGGTCAACCCGGCAAATCACTGGAACTGCGCCCTCCGGGAGCGCGTTTGGCGATTTAAGCAGCGGGGCTGGGGCGCGGGACTCCAGCAACCGAGGCGCGGTTAGTCGTGGAACCAACAGCGGCTCCACCCATGGCCGCAGCACTAGTCGTCGATGAACATTAGAAAACGCCAATCTCTCCTATGAAGATTTGCTCTATGACACCCATCAAATTGTTCTTTCACGCCATCGGAGGTCATGAACTGGTTTTTGCGTTAGCCCTTTGGTCAGCGGTCGGTGCTACCGCAGCCGAAACCAGCAGGACTTTCGCAAGCCCTGAAGCCGCAGTCGCGGCGCTCGTAACTGCCGTTGACTCGCAGGATGCCAGCGCCATCCGAGACCTTTTCGGCCCTGTGGCCACTGAACTAGAGAACCGTGATGAAGTTCAAGCTGCCAACGAACACATAGCCTTTGCCAGGGCACTAAACAAGGCTGCGCGTATTGCGCGTCAATCAGAGTCTCGATGTGTTCTCGAAGTGGGTGATCAAAACTGGCCTTTTCCGATTCCCATCATTAAGAGGGATGGCCAATGGTTTTTCGACACAGAAGCAGGCAAGGAGGAATTGCTCAATCGAAGAATCGGCAGGAACGAGTTGGCCACTCTCGCGGTTATGCGCGCGTGTGTGCAGGCCCAACGCGAATACGCCACCCGCGACCACGATGATGACGAAGTGCTCGAGTTCGCACAGAAGTTTATCAGCACACCCGGCACGAAGGACGGACTTTATTGGCCACCCGACCTGGATGGCGAGATTAGTCCGCTCGGGCCCCTCGTGGCGAACGCGCAGCGGCTGGGTTACAAACACCAACCCCAGGATCCCCAACCGTCGCCCGAGCCATTTCACGGATACTTTTTCAAGGTCCTGACAAGTCAGGGCAAACATGCGCCTGGCGGCAAACACACCTACATCATCAACGGAAACATGATCGCGGGATTCGCGTTCGTTGCCTGGCCTGCTTCGTACGGAGAGAGCGGTATTATGACCTTCATAGTCAACCAGCAAGGCCGAGTTTATCAAAAGGACCTTGGCCAACGGACGATAAAATCCGCCGCGTCGATGCAAGCCTATGACCCCGATGATGCCTGGGCGGTCTCGCCGGATTAAACGTCGAAACCGATCAACCAAACGGAACCTCAACAAATAAAACCCGAATGATCCCTTGAACATTATGAAACAAACGACATTGCCTCCACACAGATTCGATCAGGTAAGACGCAGGTTGGCGCTGCTGACGCATGCCGCATCAATAGCATGCGCGATTGGATTACCGACCATCGCCTTGGTTGGGTGTTCGAGCTCGCCGAAGGTTTACACTCAGCCTAAACCTGGTGCCGACTTCACTCGCTATCACACTTTCGCGCTGATGCCGTTGCCGACTACGGGGCCAGCGACTGACCCAGGACTCATGTTACGCGTGGCCGAACCTGCTCGTCGTGCGGCCGTTGAGGCTCTCACAGCCAAAGGACTCATCAAGACGGATCCTGACAAGGCAGATCTCGCAATCAATCTTCGGGGCCAATTCCTGCCCAAAGTCGCGGTCACTCAGTATGGTTACGTTCCTGGTCCTGGCTTTGCCCGCAGGGGTGGGTATGTGGGAGCATATGCCGGTGTGGACGTGAACAACTACGAGGAACGCACCCTCACCGTTGAGGTATTTGACAACCACACAAAAGAACTGACTTGGGTGGGATGGAGCAAGCGCGATACGACCGGGGAGGTGGATGTTGAAAAACTTCAGAGCTCAATCCGCGGGATTCTGTCTCAGCTCCCGGCTGGTGCAGCCGCAACCCCGCGTTGAAGATTTTTAATCCCAAGCCAATGACCAAGGTCATGCTCCTGTTTTGCACCGGAAGGCTTTGCAGCCTTGCTCTCTTGCGCGCTTGCATCGTGCCTGTTGGTGCCACCTGGTTGATCCTCGGGCTGACGGGGTGTAAAGGCCTTGTTCAATCGGGCTCTAGCAGCTTTGCCTCGGTGACAATCCAGCATCGTTCATCTGACGAAATCCAGGGAGTCGCTGCGCAAGTATTTCGAGAAAATGGCTACTCGGCTCGCGTGCCAGATGCGGGGAAAATCTACTTCGAAAAAGAGGGGAGCCGCGCCAACAGCCTTGCCTACAATGGCGTTGTAGGCACCCATTACGGAGCCCAAACCCTCGTACGCGTCAAAGCTGAAATTGTCGAATTGGATAGCGGCGGCCACCGTCTCCAGTGCCAGGCTTACATGGTGCGCAATCCGGGAGATTCCTTCTTCGAAGATGAAACCCGGCTAAGCAACTTGCGCAGCGGTCCCTACCAGAACCTGTTGGAGGAGATCGCCAAGCGATTGAAATAAACGGTTAACCAAAACAAATATATGATGAGAAATGAAATACTACTGCTCGTAACCGCCGGTTTTCTAGGCGTAGAACTGGCAACGCAAGCCGATATTCTCGAACTGAAAAACGGTGGCATCCTCAACGGCAAATACGCCGGCGGCACTGCCGGCACCTTGCGATTCGACACCAGCGGCGGCCAGCAAATAAT
>Ga0070738_10002378_pt1 | contig 29411 bp, 23 predicted proteins | sample Coa_R2_2_FD_66446 | JGI IMG/M metagenome (GOLD analysis project Ga0070738, IMG submission 66446) | Surface soil microbial communities from Centralia Pennsylvania, which are recovering from an underground coalmine fire - Coalmine... | ecosystem: Environmental > Terrestrial > Soil > Unclassified ...
CCGACGACAGCCCGGAAATCGAGTACATGCAGCAGCGGCGCAAGCAACTCGGCGGTTATATGCCGACGCGGAAAATGCGCGCCAAGCCGCTTGCCCCCATCTCCGAATCGCACTTTGAAGAATTTTATAAAGGCACCGACGGCCGCGAAGTTTCGACCACGATGGTCTTTGTGCGCATGCTCGCGAAATTATTGCGCGACCCCGAAATCGGCAAACTGATTGTTCCGATTATTCCTGACGAAGCCCGGACCTTTGGCATGGAGGCTTTGTTCCGTCAGGTCGGCATCTACTCGAGCGTCGGCCAGCTTTACGAGCCCGTGGATATGGACACGCTTCTTTATTACAAAGAGGCAAAAGACGGCCAGATTTTGGAAGAAGGCATCACCGAAGCCGGTTCGATGTGTTCTTTCATCGCCGCTGGTACGGCTGCTGCCAATCACGGCATCAACACGATTCCTTTCTTTATTTATTACTCGATGTTCGGCTTCCAGCGGATCGGCGACTTCATCTGGGCCGCCGCCGATATGCGCACTCGCGGGTTCCTGATGGGCGGCACCGCTGGCCGCACCACCCTTGCCGGCGAAGGTTTGCAACATCAGGATGGCCACAGCCATGTTCTGGCACTGCCCGTGCCGAACTTGTTGGCCTTCGATCCTTCGTTTGCTTATGAACTTGCCATCATCATTCAGGATGGCATCAGGCGGATGTACGTCGATCAGGAAGATATCTTCTATTACCTGACCATCACTAACGAGCCATTGCCCATGCCGGAAATGCCATCCACTCCCGGTGTGCGCGAGGGGATTCTGAAAGGCCTCTACCGTTTTAAGGCTTCAAGCAAGAAAGACTCGAAGCTTCGCGCGCAACTCTTCGGCAGCGGAACCATCATGTACGAAGTGCTCAAGGCGCAGCAGATTCTGGAAGAAAAATATGGCGTCGCGGCCGACGTTTGGAGCGTGACCAGCTACAAGGAACTCTATCGCGACGGCAATGACTGCGAGCGCTGGAACATGCTGCATCCCGGTTCCGTGCCGCGCGTGCCCTATGTCACGCAAGCCTTAAAGGATGCGCCGGGCGTTTTTATCGCCGCCTCCGACTACATGAAGGTGCTGCCGGAATCCATCGGACAATGGGTGCCGGGAAAGCTGGTTTCGCTCGGCACGGATGGATTTGGCCGCAGCGAAAACCGCGCTTCGCTCCGCGACTTCTTTGAAGTGGATGCCAAGCACATTGTGCTGGCCACTTTGAGTGCGTTGGCGCGGGAAAAACAGATCGGCGTGGATGTCGTGCAAAAAGCGTTGAAAGACCTCGACATCAACCCAGAGAAACCAAACCCGGCCATCAGCTAACCGGGTTTTACTGTTGCATAACCGCTTCGTCCGCCGAAGCACAGATTCAGGAGAACGTTAGGTGACAGATTTTAAGCTACCGGAACTTGGCGAAAACATTCATCAGGGAGATCTCGTGCGCTTGCTGATTTCTCCCGGCGCGAGCATCGCCGAGGGGCAGCCGGTGATGGAACTGGAAACGGACAAGGCCGTCGTCGAAGTGCCTTCTTCGATTTCCGGGAAAGTCAAAGATATCCGCGTCAAAGAAGGCGAGAAAGTCAAGGTCGGCCAGGTCATTTTCACCGTAGAAAATGGCTCAGGCGCGAAAGCTGAGCCTGCGGCAAAACCCGTCCCTGCTCCTGCAGCCGTGCCGCAAGTTGCACCTCAAAAAACAGAAGTTGTGCCTCAAAAAGAAGAGGCCAGGGCCGCGGCAGCCTCTTCCTCGACGGTGCCAACATCGCCGGCGGTTTCATCTTCATTCGGCCCCTCGGAGTTCCGCCTTCCCGAGCTCGGCGAGAACATCCACCAAGGCGATTTAGTCCGCCTGATGATTGCACCCGGAGCCAAAGTTTCCGAAGGCCAGCCGGTGATGGAGCTGGAAACCGACAAAGCCGTCATCGAAGTGCCCTCGTCTGTCAGCGGTACCGTAAAAGACATCCGCGTCAAAGCTGGAGAAAAAGTCAAAGTTGGCCAGGTGATCTTTACTCTGGAAGGCGGTGCATCTGCCGCGCCTGAAAAACCAAAGCATCTTCCGGTGGAACACGTTTCCGGGCAGCATAGCGCGAGGCTTGCCTACCAGATGGCGGTTCAGGCGGAAGGAAAAACTGAAGAGGAAGTTTTTAAACCCGATGCTCCTTCGGCATCGCTCCCCTCTTTCAGCATGCCTCCGCAACTTGGAAAAGTTGCCGGCACCGAACACGGTGAACCCGTACCTGCCGCGCCCTCCGTTCGAAGATTGGCGAGGGAAATCGGGGTTGATATCCATCAAGTAACCGGCTCTGGCCCGGGCGGCCGCATCAGCGAAGATGACGTAAAGCTCTTTGCAAAATCATTGCTCGCCGCCGCAGCAGCCCCATCTGCCACGCATTTCGCCGAGCCCGCGCTCCCCGATTTCTCCAAGTGGGGAAAAATTGAGCGCGTCGCCATGCGCGGCGTTCGCCGAAAGACCGCCGAGCACCTCCGCGAAGCCTGGAACACCATTCCCCACGTCACGCAGCAGGACAAAGCCGATATCACCGAACTCGAGCAGCTTCGCGCCCGCTTCGCTCCCAAAGCTGAAGAAGCTGGCGGCAAGATGACGGTGACGGCGATCGCGCTAAAAGTCTGCGCCTCCGCCCTGAAAGTTTTCCCGCAATTCAATGCCAGTATTGACATTGGGAAAGAAGAAGTTGTTTACAAGCAGTACATCAACATCGGCGTCGCCGTCGATACCGATCGCGGCCTCCTCGTTCCTGTGATTCGCGACGTGGACAAAAAGAACATCGTCGAACTTGCTGCCGAACTGACCCAGATGTCGAAAAAAGCCAAAGAGAAAAAACTTCAGCCAGCCGACATGGAAGGCGGGACATTCACGATTACCAATCTTGGCGGCATCGGCGGGACCGGCTTTTCGCCGATTGTGAACCATCCTGAAGTGGCGATTCTTGGCCTCTCGCGCTCCAGCATGGAGCCGGTCTGGATGAATGGAAAGTTCGAAGCGCGCCGCGTGCTGCCGCTTTCGCTCTCCTACGATCATCGCTTGATTGACGGCGCTGACGCGGCCCGCTTCCTGCGCTGGATCGCCGAAGCCTTTGAACAGCCATTCTTATTGTCAGTACAGGGATAAAATTCAACCGCCGAGCGCGCAGAGTACACAGAGACAGATTTCAAATTCCAGGTTTCTCCGCGTACTTGGCGTTCTCTGCGGTGAGCGAAAACAATGACTGAATCTTCTAATTTGCGCATTGCAGTTGTCGGTGCCGGCCCCGGCGGTTACGCTGCCGCATTTCTCGCGGCCGACCTCGGCATGAATGTCACGCTCATTGACCCTGAGCTTAATCCCGGCGGCGTCTGCCTCTATCGCGGCTGCATCCCCTCCAAAGCTTTACTTCACGTCGCCAAATTAATTGATGAATCGCGCCACGCCAAGAATTGGGGAGTCGAATTCGCCGATCCGAAAATTGATCTTGCCCAACTGCGCTCGTGGAAAGAAGGCGTCGTAAAAAAGTTAACCGGAGGCCTTGGCCAGCTCTCCAAGCAACGCAAAGTCACCTATTTTCAAGGCACTGCTGGATTCGAAAACTCGACCACGCTCCGCATCACGAAAAATGACGGCAGCGCCGAATCACTCAGTTTCGACCGCATCGTTCTTGCCACCGGCTCGCGGCCTGTGATTATTCCCAGCCTCAAGCTCAATACGCCGCGGATGCTCGACTCCACATCCGCTCTCGATCTAAGCGACGTTCCTGGATCTCTGTTGGTCATCGGAGGCGGCTACATCGGGCTCGAACTTGGCACCGTCTATGCCGCGCTCGGCTCCAAAGTTTCCGTGGTCGAAATGCTTCCCGGGCTTCTTCCCGGTGCCGACCGCGATCTCGTGCTTCCGCTGCACAAACGCCTAGAAAAAATATTCGATTCAATTCTGTTAAACACCACCGTCGCCGGAGTCAAAGAAGAAGCCAACGGCATCTGCGTCACTTTCGATGGCCCCGACGTCAAAGAAAAAGAGCTCGTATTCGATAAAGTTCTCGTCTCCGTTGGGCGCAAGCCGAACTCTGAAATCCCCGGCCTCGATAAGACACAGGTTCAGGCCGACGCAAAGGGATTTATCAAAATCAATGCCCAGCGTCAGACCGATGATCCAGCCATCTACGCCATTGGCGATGTTGCTGGTGAGCCTATGCTGGCGCATAAAGCTTCGCACGAAGGTAGAACCGCCATCGAAGCGATTGCCGGACACAAAGTCGCTTTCGAGCCCAACGCGATTCCAGCGGTAGTCTTTACCGATCCCGAAATCGCATGGGCTGGTCTCACTGAAACCCAGGCGCAAAAAGACAATCGCGAAATCACCGTCGCGCGCTTTCCGTGGGCTGCATCCGGACGTGCTCTCACGCTCGATCGCACCGAAGGTATGACCAAGCTCATCATCGATCCAAAAACCGAACGCGTACTTGGTGTCGGAATCGTCGGCGCGGGCGCCGGAGAACTCATCGCCGAGGGAGTCCTGGCGATCGAGATGGGCGCGTGCGCGAAAGACTTGGCTCTGACCATCCATCCGCACCCGACGTTGTCGGAAACAGTCATGTTTTCCGCGGAAGTGTTCTTTGGAACGGCCACCGACATCTATCGTCCTAAAAAACGTTAGGGAGTCATCATTCGATACAATAAATCGCTTGAGCGTGGATGAAAGTCTATGCTTGCTACGTCTATGAAGATGCGCTCGCAAAAAGCGGTTTTGGGCCGGATTGCCTTATACGTTGCCCTTGTTTTCGCGTTCTTGCCAAACGCTTCCGCGCAGCTTCTTCAGCAACTCACCAATCCCCAGGCCACCGCAAGTCCGCAAGCTCCGCAAGATCCTCTGGGCCGCGATACCCCCAGCGGGACCGTTTTTGGTTTCCTTCAGGCCGCGCAAGCTCATAACAACGCCGTGGCCGCGCAATACCTCCAAATGCCTGCCGGCAAGCGCCTTCCGCAGGCCCAGATTGAAGAACTCGCAACCCAGTTAAAGGATGTTCTGGATGAGGCCTACAAGGGCAGCGTGCGCCGCATCAGCAGTTCGCCCGATGGAAATCCGCAGGAGGGCGTTGCGCCCGGACGCCAGGAACTCGGCGTACTCGCCGCCGGCGATGTCGAGGCCAATTTAACTTTGGTTCGCGTCACTGACGTGGATGGCCTGAAAATCTGGCTCTTTTCCGAGGAAACTCTCGCCAAAGTTCCCGAACTCTACGATCAGCTTGAAATTCATCAGGTTGAAACCAAACTGCCGAATTTTTTGGTGGGACATGAACTTTCCGGTCTGGCCCTTTGGCAGTGGATTGCCATCTTTCTAGCCATTCCGATCGCGGCGGGAATCGGATGGGTCCTGACCCGCCTGTGCGAAATTCCAAGATATTTTTGGTTGCACATCCGCAAACAGAAAGGTTCCGCAGTCTGGCCCGCAATTATGAAGCCGCTTTGGCTGGTGCTGAGCACCTGGACGCACGCGTTCATTATTGCGCGTCTGCGGTTGCAGTTGCTGCCCCGGCACTATTACCTGATCACGGCCAGCGTGGTCTTCATCGCCGGAGCAAGCTGGTTGTTGTGGCGGATTTTGCAGCAGATTCTCCGCCGTGTACGCCAGCGCGCAATCTATGCCGGACGTACCGGCACCGGTTCGCTTATGCTCCTGGGCGAGCGCATGCTCAAGGCGGCCATCTTTGTTGTGGCGGTTCTCGCCATTCTCAGCACGATGGGCTTCAATATGAGCACCGCGCTTGCCGGACTCGGCATCGGCGGTATCGCCGTGGCTTTTGCCGCGCAAAAAACATTGGAAAATCTTTTCGGTGGAGTTTCCATCCTTGGCGATGAAGTCATTCGCGTCGGGGACATGATCAAGGTCGGTGACCGCCAGGGGACGGTGGAAGACATCAGCCTCCGCTCAACCCGGCTGCGCACGCTTGATCGCACCGAGCTTTCCATCCCCAACGGGACGCTCGCAACAGCCAACATTGAGAACCTCTCCCGGCGCGACAAAATGTTGTTCAATGCGAAACTGGGCCTGCGCTGCGAAACTTCTGCCGATCAACTGCGTTACGTGCTGGCGGAGATTCGCCGCTTGCTCTATGAGCATCCGAAAGTGGAAACCGATGGCGCGCGCATTCGCTTTGTTTCTTTCGACGCCAGCGCTTTGACGCTCGAGATCAATTGCTTCATTCTCGCCACGAAAACCCCGGATTTTGCTGCTATTCAAGAAGACCTTCTTCTTTGGATCATGGATATTGTTGAAGCTTCCGGCACCGGTTTCGCCTTCCCCTCGCAGACTGTGTACCTCGGTCAGGACACGGGATTGAATAAAGAGAAGGCCGCGGAAGCGGAAAAGAAAGTACGTGATTGGCGCGCGGCAGGGAAGTTGCCCTTCCCCGATTTCGCCGCCGACGAAATTTTTGAAATCAGCAATTCGCTGGCTTATCCGCGTCCCGAGGCATCAGTGCGGAAGCCGAAACCATAAGGAGTACGGATGTCTGTTATCGCAGTTCCCGAAGTTGCATCTCAAAATACCGCGCCAGCCTGGATGGATCAAGCGGTCACCAAACTGGAAGCGGATCTCGTCGCCATCCATGGCGAATCGCAGCGCGAGCGCGCCCGCCGCGGCCTGCATCAGGTCGCGCAATTCTGGCGTGAAACCGATGGCGACCAGCAGGTTTTTGAAGACACCGTTCGTACTTATTTTGCCGGAGATGCCGTTACGCTCGACGCGCTCTTTCATCGCTTCGAGACCCTCTTCGAACAACTCGACGGACACATGCACGAGATTTATCGCCAATTCCGCCAGCAGATTGACCTTGATCTTGGCCCCGTCCTTCCGGTGGATGAAATTTTCGGCGGCTACTATCCCGGCGCGCACATGACCGACGACATGTTCGATAACAAACTCGGCTTCGTTGTGTTGCTGAATTTTCCGCTCACTACATTAGAAGAGCGCACCAAAGATGCCGCCCAACGCTCCCGCCGCGAATGGGCAGAAATTCGTCTGGCGCAACGTTTCGATAAACGCATCCCCGCTTGGGTAGGTCAGGCGGTAACTCAGGCAGAAGCTGTTTCCGGCCGCTACATTGCTGAATACAACATCTGGATGCACCATCTTCTAACCGATGATGGCCAGCGCCTTTTTCCGCGAAAGATGCGTCTGCTCAGCCATTGGGGATTGCGTGACGAAATCAAATCCAACTACAGCGATCCAGAAAATGGCCTGCGTAAGCAGCGCATGATCCAGCGCGTGATGGAGCGCGTGATTGATCAAACCATTCCCGCAGCAGTCGTCAACAACCCCGCAGCGGATTGGAACCCCTTCACCAACCAGGTCTCTGCCAGCAATATTAATGACTCGAGTGATCCAATTCCTTCACGCGAAATCAGCAGCGCCGCCGAGCCGGATACGCGCTATGCCATGCTGCTCAAAACTTTCCATGCAGCCCGCAAAGCCGATCCATATTCGCCTACCGCGCCCACGCACATTGCCCGCCGCTTCGACGAAGACCGCGAAATTCCCGAAGAGCGCGTAAAGGCCATGCTCGAGCAAACGCTGACTTCTCCGCTCATGCCCAAGGTCGCCAAACTGATTCAGTCCCGTCTTGGCCGCCCGCTCGAACCATTCGACATCTGGTACAGCGGTTTTCGTCCCGGAAGTCAGCAAAGCGAATCTGAGTTGGATGCGGTTGTAGCCAAACGGTACCCGACGCCCGCATCTTACGAACAGGACATTCCTAATCTTCTCGGTAAACTGGGATTTTCTTCGCAACGCGCCCAATATCTCGCCGGCAAAATCGCCGTCGATCCTGCGCGCGGCTCCGGTCACGCCATGAGCGCTGGCATGCGCTCCGAAAAAGCGCACCTGCGCACTCGCATCGCAAAAACTGGGATGGATTACAAAAGCTTTAACGTCGCCGCCCACGAAATGGGCCACAACGTCGAGCAAGTCTTTTCCCTCAATAATGTTGATTTCACGCTCATGCGCGGTGTTCCCAACACATCTTTTACTGAAGCTTTTGCATTCTTATTTCAAGGTCACGATCTCGAACTGCTCGACTTGCCCGCTCCCGACGCTCGCAGCCAAGCCGAAAAAACGCTTAACGATTTCTGGGCCACCTGCGAAATCAGCGCCGTCGCGCTTGTGGACATCGCCGTCTGGCACTGGATGTACGACCATCCCGACGCCTCGCCGGCAGAACTCAAGCAGGCAGTTCTGCAAATCTCCAGAGATACCTGGAACCGCTTCTATGCTCCCATTTTTGGGGTTCGTGACGTTACGCTTCTTGGTGTCTATTCGCACATGATTGATACCTTCATGTACCTGCCCGACTATCCCATCGGCCACCTGATTTCCCACCAAATCGAAGAGCAGATGAAAAAAGCCGGCAGCATCGGCCCCGAGTTTGAGCGCATGGCCACCATGGGCCGTCTTACGCCCGATCTGTGGATGCAAAATGCCACTGGCAAACCGGTGGGCGCCGAAGCCCTTCTCACGGCCGCCCAAAAAGCCCTGGATATTGTGACTGCTGGATAGCCCACACCACGGTAACTTGCGGCATTCTTGCGGCCATTCGTACCATCAGGCATGGCCCAGCGAGCGTTCGTTTTCTCCAGCGATTTGAAAACGCTGGGAATTCTCACTCTTATTTTTGAAGAACTGGCGGTGTCTTACGAGCATTGCTCGGATTCTGTTACCGCCGTCAAGAAAATCTCTTCCGAGGGATACGACGCAGTTCTTGTTGATTGCGATGCTTTGCAATCCGCCACGCAGATTTTTGCGATCCTGCGCGGCTCCACCATCAATCACGGCGCTATGTCCGTTGCCATGGTGGACGGCAAAGCCGGTGTCCCCACAGCTTTTCGCCTGGGCGCAAAAACCGTATTGAGCAAGCCGCTCTCCATGGAGCAGGCCCGCACCACGTTGCGGAACGCCCTGGCAATGCAGCGCCGCGATACCCAGGAAAGTAAAGCCCACGCTGCGGCTGCCACTGTTTCTCAGCCTCCAGCCACGCCAACTTCTTCAGCGCCGGAGCTGGAGTCACCGTTAAGCACGAATTCATTTCGCACTTTTGCTACGCCGAAAGCTCCAGAAGGAGTTCAACCTGCCGCTGCGTCGGAACCTGTGATCGCAGCTTCAGCCCAGGGTGCAGCCGCCGCGCCTGCGCGTGCCCTTAGCAAGCCGGCGAATGAGCAACTTCCCGTTGAAGCTCCAAAAGCCTCGCCAGCAGCTGAACACAAGGCAGCTCCGGCAGCTCCACAGCCTGTCGAGAAGAGCGTCGCGTCAAAAATTCCCGCGCCGCAGGTGGAAAACAAGCCGCCTGTTCCCCGCGCGCAAACGCCTGTGGCTACGCCTTCGTTCGCCATGCTTGGGGACACACAAAAGAAAAGCAATCGCGGTGTGATCATCGGATTGTTGGTGGCTGCTGTTGCTATCGCGGCCCTGGCATTCCAGCCGCGAGTCCGCAGCGCAATTGCATGGCAGTATGCGCGCTTGGTGCATCACAACGTTGCGGCCACGCCGGTAGCTCCTGTAACTCCGGAGCCAGCTCCTGCGACTCAAGCCGCGCCCACGGATGCGGCTGCAACTGCGGCCCAGCCCGATGCTGCTCCAGCCGCTCCCGATCCATCCACGCTGGCGCAAGGTTTTCAAGATACTCCGCCCGATGCATCGGCCTTATCCACCGCGCCTGCGGCTGACAATGCGCAGCCTGTTGCCGTGCCCGGAGACTTGGCTGCCGCGCACATCGTTCATAGTGTCGCGCCCTGGTATCCCACAAAAGCCCGTCATGCTCACATCAAGGGTGCAGTCGTGCTGAACGCGAACGTCGCAGCTGACGGAACCGTGCAATCGACCGATGTGGTCAGCGGAAATCCCATGCTGACACTGGCTGCGCAGGAAGCCGTCCAACAGTGGCAATACCAGCCCTACTATCAGGATGGCCAGCCCGTCGCATTTCAGACCCAGGTGAGGGTGAATTTCCCCCAACCGAAGCGCTAACCCATAAAAACTCGAAAATACAATTACCTGCGTAACTTGCTGGGCAAAACGAATGTACTTACGATTTGGCCATGAACTACGCTGCGCTCATTTTCTGCCCGGATGAAAAAACTACCCGCGTTTTGACGCAAGTCCTTAACGATGTCGAGTTTACCGTCGAACCCTGCACCGAAGCCTTTGCCGCTGTCAAGAAATTGATGGCCCAGCGTTTCGATGCCGTGGTTGTGGACTGCGACAATGACCAGAATGCGGCGTTGATGTTCAAGAGCGTGCGTAATTCCGAGATGAATCAGGCTGCTTTGACCGTAGCCGTTGTCGGTGATCAAGCTGGCGTCGCCAAAGCTTTCCGCTTGGGGGCCAATCTTGTTTTAACCAAGCCGATTAACGTCGAGCAGGCCAAGGGCACCTTGCGCGTCGCCCGGGGATTGCTGAAAAAAGGCGAAGCTCCAAAGACAACAACATCAACGCCATCAGTTGTTGCTCCATCCGCGCCTGCCGCGCAGAAACCCGCACAACCCGTCACTCGCGCCGAGAGCGCGCCTGTGCAGACTTTTGCCGCCAAACCGGCAATCCATATTCCGCAACCGCCTCCCGCTCCTGCAAAAGCCGTTCCTGCAATCGCCGCTTCTGCTTTGGAGTTGGAGCCAGAACCGCTTCCCGCAGCCACGCCCGATGATGCGGCATTGCTTGAGTCCATGCCCACGCCCGTCAATCCGCTGAAAAATTCGTGGCCCGCAGCCAGTGAAACCAAAATTTCCAAGCCCGCGCCTGCTTTCTCGGATGCTCACGCTTCCAGCGGCGCCGCCGCCGCACCGGCAAGAGAAGTCGCGCCGGCAAAAGAAGCCACGCCGGTTAAGGCCATCGAGCCGGAAGTAAAGCCAGCCGAACACAAAGCCGCGGCAACCGTTTTCAACTTGCCGAAAACAGAAGAGTCGGCGCCCGAAGTAAGCCACACCCAGGACTTCGCAACTGCAAAAATCACGCACTCCGACGCTCCCATGTTTTCTTCCATCTCGGGCTCGGCGGATGCCGATGCTTCCGGAGACGGCAGCGGCAAGAAGATTGGCATCATCGCCGTGGCGGTCTTAGCTTTGGCAGCAGTGGGTTATTTTGTGGTCAGCAAATCGCATCATCCAACGGCCGCGCCAGCGCAGCAATCGTCGCAGGCGTCTCCGGCAGCGTCGCAGAGCGCGCCGATTCCAACGGCTACACCGAATTCGCAGTCGAGTGCCTTAACGTCAACGACGTCAACCAAACCGGCAGCGCAAGTTTCTTCGCAGATTTCGAACACTCAGCCCGCAAAACCCTCGTCCAATACATCTCCGGAAAAGTCCGCAGACAAGACTGACAAAACCTCGGAGAAGTCCGAGAAATCCAGCGCATCCGCGAAGAATTCCGAAGCAGCAGCAGAAGTTGCTCCGCTTCTTGTGAAGAATGAAGCGCCTCAACCGCCCCCCGCGCCTGTAGCTGAAACACCGGCTCCGGAAGCCCCCAGCATGGATGTCGCCGCGAGCGATGCCAGCAAAAATGCTCTTTCCGGCATCGTCAGTTCTGTACCCGCAAATGTGCCTAAGCCTTCGGGGCAGGCCATTAAAGTTTCGCAGGGAGTTTCACAAGGCTTGCTCATCAAGCGCGTGAATCCAACTTATCCGCCGCAGGCGATGTCGGCTCGCATTCAAGGCTCAGTCCTGTTGGACGCCCATATCGGCAAAGATGGCAGCATTACCAGCGTGAAGACCTTAAGCGGCGATGCTGTGTTGGCTGGCGCCGCCACGGATGCGGTGAAGCAATGGAAATACAAGCCCTACTATCTCGATGGGCAGGCGATTGATATCGAGACCCAAATCACGGTGAACTTCAAGCTGCCCTAAAATAGAACTTGAGAATTTGGAAGCGCGGGCACGATGCTCGCGCTTTTATTTTTCAATAAGCCAGCAGAATTCGCAGATCTCGCAGATTGTTACCCGTCGGCCCAGTCATAATCGCATCGCCGAGTTCACTAAACAGGGGATATGCGTTGAAAGCGGACAGGTAAGCGGCTGGATCTTTACCTAACTCGGTCGCTCGCGCGTGCGTACTCCCGTCCACGACCGCTCCCGCTGCGGGACTATTTCCATCAACGCCATCCGTGCCTGCGCTTAGGACCGTGATATTTTCTTCTGCTATCTGTTCCGCGCAAACCAGCGCAAATTGCTGATTGCGCCCGCCTGTTCCTCCATTCGTCACTTTCACCGTCACTTCTCCGCCGGAGAGCAGGCAAACACGCTCATACTTCTGTTTCAAATCTCGCACTTTTCCAAGAAGATACTTCGCGGCATCGGCATAATCCCAATCGTCGCAACTGTTGTCCACTTCCACATGAAACCCCAGCCGTTTAGCTTCGGCCTTTGCCGATTCCAGCAGCGTGGCGTTCGATAACACCGTCCACCAGCGCGAACGCTGAAAGGCCACATCATCCGATTTTGGAGTTTCTTCGAGCGCGCGCCGTTGAAATAGTTCCCGCACCGTTTCGGGAAACTGCGCGGCCATACCGTACTTGTTTGCAATGGCATAGCAATCTTCCACCGACGTCGAATCAGGCATCGTCGGTCCGGAGGCCAATGCATCCGGCGCGTTATCGGGAACGTCTGAGATCAAAATAGAAACCTGCTGCGCGGGAGAAGCTGCTTGCGCCATCCGTCCGCCCTTGACTGCGGAAAGATGCTTGCGGATCGTGTTCATCTCCGCAATCGGCGCTCCCGAATGGACCAGCGTTTTGTACGTGGCAATCAAATCTTCCAGCGAAATCTCGTCATCCATCGGTTTTTCGACGATGGAAGATCCTCCTCCGCTGATCATGTAAATCACGAACGAAGCTGCATTTTGCGCCTGCAAAGATTTCAATATGGCTTCCGCAGCAAGAATGGACTCTTTATTCGGCGTGGGATGTCCTCCCCGAAAATACCGAAATCCGCGTAATTGCGAGTCCGGTTCAGTTGAGCTGGCCACAATGCCTTCAAACCGGTCGCCTGCCTGCGCGGTCAGAGCGCGGGCCATGCTGTGGGCTGCCTTGCCGATGGAGACAACCACAATCCGCCCGAAGGTATTCAGATCGTAGAGATCTTCACAGATGCGCAGTACGCCGCGTTCACACTGCACCTGCCGTTCGAATGCCCGGTCAATGGAAGATTCGGCCAGCGCGTGGTCAAAAAGATTCCTCGCCAAAGTGCACATTTCCGCGGAGGCATTTTTATTTTCCGGCAATGCAGGCATGACCAGGATTATACAAAGCCCGGATGGCAAAACTTTGATAGGGCAATTGCGGCACAAGGTGCTGATCGTAAAGAGTTTATTCCCAGAGCGTGCGAACTTCTGATTCGCGACGCTGCAAGAATATGCTTGACAAGGCCGGTAAAACGTAATAAATCGTAACTAATAAGTTATAAACGAAACAAATCGGAATAATCGAACGCTGGAATTTCCCCTAGGAGGCTCCATGAAATCCCGTTGGTATTCCATCTTCGCAGCCGCGCTCATGGCTGCTCTACTTTGTATTTCCGCATCAGCCACCACTTACTACGTTTCCACCTCCGGCAGCAACAGCAACAACGGACTCAGCACCAGCACCGCCTGGCGCAACATTCAATATGCGGCCAATCATGTCGTCGCCGGCGACACGGTCGAAGTGCTCGGAGGTACTTACAACGAAACGGTGAACATTCCCGCCTCCGGCTCCGCGACCGCGGGATATATCACCTTTCAGAACTATTCCGGCCAAACTCCTGTGATAGACGGCACCGGCCTCAGTATCCCCGGCGGACAATATGGTTTGCTGAACATCGCCAGCCAGAGCTACATCATTTTTGAGGGGTTTACCTTACAGAACTACAAAACCACCAAGCGAAATATCGTTTCCGTCGGAATTTATGTAACCGGCGCAGGAAGCTACATCCAAATCCTCAACAATCACGTGCAAGACATCATCACCACGGCAACTGGATGCAACGCGAACGCTTTGGGCGTCGCTTTTTATGGAACGCAAGCGCCCGCCTCGCTCAATAACATCACATTCACAGGCAATGAAGTCAGCAATTTGAAAACCGGTTGCAGCGAGTCCGTCACCTTCGACGGCAATGTGGATACTTTCACCGTCGCCAACAACTCCATCCACGACAACAACAACATTGGCATTGACGCCATTGGCTTTGAAGGAGTCTCTCCGCAGACTGCTTATGATCAGGCGCGCAACGGATACATCGGCGAGAACAGCGTCTACAACATCACTTCGCAGGGAAATCCTTCCTACTCAAGCGGATGCTGGTGCGCGGACGGCATCTATGTTGACGGCGGCACAGAGATCATTATCGAGCGCAATCTTGTCCACAATGTTGATCTCGGCATTGAAATGGCCAGCGAACACTCCGGCAAGACTTCGAGTTACATCACCACGCGCAGCAATCTCATTTACTTCGGCAACTCGGCGGGGATTTCCATCGGCGGCTATGCCAGCGGCGTCGGCGGCAGCGATCACATTGACATCGTCAACAACTCGCTCCTCGAAAACGACGGAAAGAATACCGGCAGCGGCGAATTCCAGATTCAATACCATGCCACCAACAACATCTTTGAAAACAACATCGTCTATGCCGGAAAGCAGGCTTTGCTGGTGAATGATTACACAAAATCCACGCCCAGCCCGGCCACGCTCGACTACAACATCTACTACTCGCCTTCCGCTGCTAATAATTCCAATTGGGTCTGGCAGGCTAAAGCAATTACAGGATTTACTGCTTATCAAACAGCATCTGCGCAAGATTCCCACTCGCAATATGTGGATCCCGAGTATCTAAGCATCACAACGCCCAATCTTCAGGTGCAGCCCACTTCCCGTGCCGTCAATGCCGGCAACAATTTAGGCGTGACAATTGAAGGCGCGCTCGACTACGCCGGAAATGCCCGCGTACAGGGTTCGGATATTGATATTGGCGCTTACGAGCAGTGAATTTCAGGAGCGGGTGCTCGCGCCCGCTCCGTTCTTCCCAAAATGGGAATCCTCGGGCCTGCCAGCCTCGTTTCCATTGACGTTTAAAACCCCTACGTAGTGGCCCTAGATTGCCCCAGGATCGACGATCAGGCCGCGGACCATCTGACCCCTGCGGGGAATCTCTATCGCGTTAAAACGCATTTAAATGCGATTGTCGGCTATGTAAATTTTACTCTTTTATATGTACAAAAATGTACGTATATTTGCAGAACACACTAATCTGTTTAATTTCATAAACATCCAGAGCTTTTGCCTGGTCATCTCCATCCAGACGCAATTCTTTTCGTCGTTGTATAAAATCCAGAGAGGCTTTAACGGAGGAATACACGATGAAAGTCGCATTTCTGGGGTTAGGCATCATGGGACGGCCGATGGCGGCAAATCTGGCCAAGGCCGGTCACGAAGTCACGGTTTGGAACCGCACTCCGGGCAAAGAGGTCGAAGGTGCGCGCACCGCCGCTTCGCCGGCCGAGGCCGCTAAAGGCTCGGAAGTCGTATGGATTTGCGTCTCCGACACCAAAGCCGTTGAAAACGTTCTCTTTGGGGCGCAGGGAGTGGCTGAATCTCTGGCTTCCGGCATGACCGTCGTGGACTCCAGCACTATCGCTCCCTCTGCCACGCAGAAATTTGCTGACCGCCTCCGGCCGCAAGGTGTTCGTTATGTGGACGCTCCTGTCACGGGCTCAAAAGTAGCCGCCGAAGGCGGAACGCTGATCTTCATGGTCGGCGGCGACGAGGCTGTGATTGATTCGCTCAAACCGCTCTTCGCTGCGATGGGCAAAAAGATCTTCCGCATGGGGGAGACCAGCAAAGGCCACGCCGCCAAGCTGGTGATGAACCTGCAAATTGCCATGATTTACGAAGGCTTTGCCGAAGCCCTCACTCTCGGCGCAAAACTTGGCGTGGACGCCGAAACTTTGCTGCCGCTCATCAATGCCTCCATGGTGAAATCGGGCGTTGTCGAATATAAAGCCCCGTTCATCCTCAAGCGCGACTTTACCCCCAATTTTCCTTTGCGACTGATGTATAAAGACTTGCGCCTGGCGCTCGAAGCTGCGAAGGAAATGCGCGTGAAGCTGCCGGGACTCGAAACTGTCGAAGAGATTTACGAAATCGCCGCCGAGGATGGCCAAGGAGATCTCGATTACGCCGCAACCCTGACCCTCCTCGAAAAATGGGCCGGCGTGGAAGTAAAAGGCGCAGCATGATCGCAAATTTGAAAACAACGAGGTTGCTATGAGCGTCATGAACATAAAAGAGAAAGTGGCTTCGCTCGGCAAGCCCGTCCCCGAGTTGCCGGTTCGCGATCTCGAGCGCGCGCAACAGTACTACAAAGCCACGCTCGGCTTTGAGATTGGATGGCTTTACCCCGGCAATGAGATTGGGTCGGTTTCACGCCGCGATATGGGCCCAATCTTCTTTCGTAAAAAGACACCGCCCTTCGAAGCCGCGGTTCACTGGGTGTACGCCGAAGACATCGATGCCTCCTACGAAGAACTAAAGTCCTCGGGCGCGAACATCGTCGATCCCCTGCAAAAGAAGCCCTGGGGATTGCGGCAATTTACCGTGCAGGATTTAGACGGCAATCTCTTCCACTTCCATCACGATTGAACATGACGAATTAAGAGGAATTTTATGGACTACCTACTCAAAACCGAACCGACCGTTTATTCCTTCGCGAATTTACAAAAAGACAAAACCACCATTTGGGATGGCGTGACCAATCCCGTCGCAGTAAGGCATCTTCGTGAGATGAAGCCCGGTGATCACCTGATTATTTACCACACTGGCGACGAGAAGAGCGCGGTCGGCACCGCGACTGTGGTTTCCGTGGACGATAAAGACCCCAAAGTTCCGCTGGTAAAAATTCAGGTGGGCGGCCCGATAAAACCTGTAACTCTGGCCGAAATCAAAGCGAATAAACTCTTTGCCGATTCGCCCTTGGTGCGTATAGGCCGATTGAGCGTCGTCCCGCTGACCAAGCAGCAATATAAAGCGCTAACAGAGGGGTAAGCCCGCAAAATTAAAAGCCGGAGCGGATGCTTTGCCGGTACCTCACCCGCTCCGAAAAGCGCCAATTTATTTCACTTGGGCGCGAAGGTAGTTGCCCAGCTCTGATGCAGGGCCTTTGATCAGCTTGTCGTCCACATCCATGACGCGGTGTTTGTGTTGCGGATGCGGACGAAATTCCAGGGTTTTTCCGTCGCTGGTCTTGAACGAATCAGCGCGTACTGCACCCACCAACTTGCCATTCGCATCGGTAATTACATTTAGCTTTGCCATTTTCGAATCCTCCGGCCATAAGGCCCGTTTGTTGTTGAGATTGTGGAAGGCCAATCCCTTAGGACAGACCGCCGCCTTCCAATTCCATCCACGTGTCTGAGCCGAAGTTCGAAACTGTGATGGAATAACCCACCCGGCCTTGCAAATCCAGTGACTTGCCCTGGTTGTTGGTGACCAGAACGCCGCCATTGTCTTGTGGAGAGCCTTGTGCAAACTGCGCCCCTTCATCCGAGGTGCCGTTGTTGAACCAAAAGCCGATTCCAAAGTTCTGTGCGCCGGCTGGAATGAACGCCCAAAAAGGTACGTTGTACGCCATACTTCCTCCTTGATTACATCCGGCTTGATTACCGGACTCTTGCCCAATAGTGATCGAGCGCAAAGTTTCGTTTCATCCCTTGCGCTGAATCTTGCAAATTGGGGCGATTTTCCGATTTGAATTTCGCGGACTATTTTCTACGTACCTGTTACTCAGGTAATCCCTCTATTACACAAGTCTTACAATCGGTTTTCTTATCCGCTGCTATGTTGGTGATATACCACCAGTTCAGGGGACAGAAAGCCATGGAACTCGAAGCTCTCAATCGCAAAGCCGCCGCCAACAATGAAGTCAACTGGGTCACCGCCATCTTTATGGGTCTTTTTCATGTCGGCGCCATCGCGGCGTTGTTCTTTTTTACGTGGAAAGCTCTTTTTGTAGCAGCATTTTTGTGGTGGGTGTCGGGCAGCCTCGGCATCGGCATGGGCTATCACCGTCTGCTGACGCATCGCGGATACAAGACTCCCAAATTCGTCGAGTACTTCCTGACCGTCTGCGCCACACTCGCCCTCGAAGGCGGCCCGATTTTCTGGGTGGCCACGCACCGCATACATCACCAATATTCTGATCACGATGGCGATCCGCACTCCCCGATTGACGGCAAGTGGTGGGCGCACATGGGCTGGATCCTCATGGGTAAGTCCATGCACCATGACACGACCACGCTGGCGAAGTACGTTCCCGACCTCGCCAAAGACAAATTTCACGTCTGGATTACGAAATATCACTACGTTCCCATGGTCGTGCTCGGCCTGATTCTGCTCGCCATCGGTGGCCTGCCCTTCCTGATGTGGGGAATTTTCCTCCGTACGGTTGTTGGTTTGCATGCGACCTGGCTGGTGAACTCCGCGACGCATACCTGGGGCTCGCGCCGCTTCGTGACCAAAGACCTCTCCACCAACAACTGGTGGGTAGCGATTCTGACTTTCGGCGAAGGCTGGCACAACAATCACCACGCGCATCCGACTTCAGCGGCCCACGGCCTGCGCTGGTATGAAGTGGACATGAACTGGTACGGCATCTGGGCCTTGAACAAGCTCGGATTGGCCAAGCAGGTCTATCGCGTGAAGCTTGATGAGTTGAAGAAAAAAGATGAGTTGAAGAAGAAAGAAGAAGAGCTGAAAGAAAAGCTCACCGCCGCGCCGGTGCCGGAGTTGGCGGCAGCGTATTCCGCATCGGGCGACTAAAGTTCACTAAATAATTCAGATGGATGTCCCACTCTTTCGGGCTTTTGCGAAAGGGTGGGTTCACTTTTAGGGCGAAACTTCGTAAACAGTGCCATAGGATGCGCCATTCGTGGTTTTGCCGCCGCGCTGTGTCGTTCCAAATACATTTCCCAGCCCGTCAGGTGTGAGACCTCCAACTGGAAGTTCGCCGTCGACACAATTTGCACGCTGACAAAACGAATGAAGTGCAGATATCTTGCCGCTGGATCCGATGCGATATAGCACACCTAAATTCGTGGTTCCGCCGAAGACAGTAGTTCCATAAATAGAATTTGTATTCGGATCTAATAAAACGCCAGAAGCCGGTCCTCCCCCATTTATACCAGCAAAACTGTAAAAACTAGCTGATCCACCACCTTGGGCGCTTAGCTTTAGAATTGCACCGAAGTTACCCAATGGGCCCCCTTCTCCAATGGGAGCGTACAAATTTCCCGCAGAGTCGAAACTGACGTCTCCCCCAGGTGTACGGTATGAACCTCGGAGAGCATATAGCACTTTTTCACCCCATGTACCCGAGTTTGGTGAAAGTTCATACACCGTGCCTTCGCCTTGTATTCGTGGAAATCCACCCCAAACGGTTGTTCCGTAGAGGTTGCCGGCTGCGTCGAAAGTTACTCCCGATGCAGGCATGTTACCATCTGGACAGATTTGATCGCTGCCACCCACGCAGAAGTTATACAAAATACTTTCCATCCAATTGTCTGCGCTCGGAGTTAGTTCAAACACCACTCCTCCGGCAATGAGCGATGTAGCCCCCATACCACCACTGAGTGTTGTCCCGTATAGATTGCCAAGACCATCGGTCGTTAGCGAGCCTTGCGACGGAAATGAGCCATCGAGGCAAATGCCGTTTGCCAATTGTTCACAGAAACTGTAAAGCACCGTTTGCATCCAGGCCCCGCCTGGAGCAGAGGGAGGCGACAACTCAAACACAATTCCACAACCCGTCTTATTGGTGGGACATGAAGTCGTGCCGCCATAGATCGTCGTGCCAAACAAATTTCCCGCAGCGTCAAGGATCAGCGCGCTTTCTGGCATCTGTCCGTCGTAGCATTGGCTGCCCACGCGATTTTCGCAAAAGCTGTAAAGAACGCTCTCGTTCCATGTGCCATCGCTATTAGGAGATAACTCGAAAACAGTGCCGCATCCCCCATAAGGTCCGCAATCGTGTGTACCGCCGGCGACTGTCGTTCCGTAAAGGTTTCCAGCGGAATCACGGATCAGGGTGGCAATCGGATACGCCCCGTCACTAGCTTTTGGCCCTTTAAAGTTGTAGAGAACTTTATAGTGCTGCGCCAAGGCAGCGGTTGAGTAGGCGATCACAAAGGTGGCGGCAATAAATTGAAGATAGCGGTTCATTGGCAACTCCTGCACTGCGAAAAACCACATAAATATATAACTCATGGGAATGCATTGCCAGAAGCCGAAAGTCTCCAGTTTAGTTAGGTGCTGCGCGTTCGGCGTGCCGCATAAAATAGTGGGAAACATCGCACGCAGTCGAAGCATCGTGCCCACCCTTCGAACCCCGCGAAGGGTGGGCAACCATGCTCCAGATGACACTTCTCAATGAGAAAGAATGACTGAAATCCCCACCCTGTCGCAAGAGACGCGACAAGGGTGGGGCACCCAGTTAGAATCACTCCATGCGCATTTCCAGCCGCCGCAAGGCGACGATCACCTTTCTCGTCCTGGGGGTGACGCTCGCTTCCATCGCGGTGGCCGTCGGTTTTGGCTGGATCATTTTCAACTGGCGCGAAGGCATTAAAGTTTTTCTCGGCATCATCTTTTTCGGGGCCATTTCCGCCGGGCTGATTCTCAATACAATTTTTCTCGTCCGCGAAATCAAACGCAATGAGCAGCACGACAGCTTTATCAACGCCGTCACCCACGAACTGAAGACGCCGATTGCTTCGATTCGCCTTTATCTCCAAACCCTGCAAAGCCGCGAAGTGGAGGAAGCCAAGCGCAAAGAGTTTTACCGGCTCATGCTCGACGATTCGGACCGTTTGCTGAAAACGGTGGAGCAGGTGCTGAAGGCGGGCGAGGCTATCCACAAGAAAACGCCGCCAGAGCGCGTGCTGCTGGATTTTGGCGGGCTGGTGCGCGAGTGTGTGGAAATGGCCCGCACACGCCATCATTTATCGGAAGAGCATTTGCAATTTCAGTTGTCGAGCAACAGTGAAGGCGCGGGCGTGCTCGGCGATGGAGAAGAGTTGCGCACGGCCGTTACCAACATGATTGAGAATGCGATCAAATATTCGGGTGAAAATATTGATGTGGCCGTGCGTGTGGATACGCCCGACACCAAGCGAGTGATTTTGAGCGTGCGCGATCACGGCGTGGGCATTCCCGCGAACGAACTCAAACGAATTTTTAAGCGTTTCTATCGCGTTCCCAGCCGCGCTCTGGGGCAGGTGAAAGGCACCGGGTTGGGGTTGTTTATCGTGCGTTCGATTGCCAAGAAGCATGGCGGGAGCGTGTTCGCGCAGAGTCCGGGCGTGGGGCAGGGAACGACGGTGGTGATGGATTTGCCGCGAAGGCTCTCTCCGGTGCGGCCTTCGTAAGTACAAATATAAGTATGAGCCGCGTTCTTATCGTCGAAGATGAAGCGCATATCGCGCAGGGACTTCGGTTTAATCTCGAAGCCGAAGGACACAACGTCGTTGTGGTCGGTGATGGCGAAAGCGCGCTGGAGTTGTTGCTGAAACCGAAAAACGGCGACAAAGCGCCTAAGGAATTTGACGCGGTCGTTCTCGACGTTATGCTTCCCGGCAAAGATGGATTCGCAGTTGCCGCCGAGCTTCGCGCCGCTAAAAAATTTGTTCCCATCCTGATGTTGACCGCGCGGGGCCGCCCCGAAGATGTGCTGAAAGGCTTCGCTTCCGGCGCGGACGATTATTTACCGAAACCATTCGAGTTGGCGATTTTGTTAGCCCGCCTGCAAGGGTTGCTGCGCCGCAGCGAATGGATGCAGCAGAGCCGCGAAAACACTTCCACAGAAAACGAACAGAATCCCACCGCAAAAGTCGCGGAGTACGGCGTATTTACCTTTGGCGGGCGCACCATTGATTTCGGCAAGCTGGAATTGCGGGTCAAAGAGAACGTCATCCATCTCACTTTGATGGAAGCCGAATTTCTGCGTCATTTGATTGTCAATCAAGGGCGTGTCGTATCGCGCAAATCAATTTTGGAAGAAGTATGGGGACTGCACGAAGACACAGACACGCGCGCCATTGACAACTTCGTCGTCCGGCTGCGCCGTTATCTTGAGGATGATCCGGCGCACCCGCGCTATTTGCTCACCGTCCGTGGCGTGGGATATCGCTTCGTACCTGAGCCGTAAACCGGAAAACCCGCCGCTATGAGAAGAAAGACTCTAGACAACTACAGTGAATAAGTTTATTAACTATGCAGTGTAGTCGCTTTCCTGCAAGCTTAAGCCGTTCGTTTGCATAATCGTGATCCCATAAAAAATTGTTTTCCTTTCCCATCCCAGGAGGATGCTAATGAAAGAGAGTTCCGGCATGAGGATGTTCACGGGCCTCGCAGCGGCCTGTATTTTGTTGGGTTCTGTAGCTTCCGCGGAAGTGCAACGCGGCGCGCAGGTGACCCGCGAAGTTAAACACGATGTTTCGCAACCACTCCGCGAGATGGCCAAGAACGCTCCCAAGCCAGCCGCCGGACAGGTGGAAATGCGTGAGCATCGTTCCCCCAAACATATTTTTAACGTGACGCCCGGAGCCGATCCGGTGGTGCAGGAAACTTACAGTTCTGAAGTTTCGACGGTGAAAGGTTTGAGCTTTGACGGAGTGGATGGGAACGAAGGCGGCGCGATTCCTCCGGACACGAATGGTTCCGTGGGCGCGACGCAGTACGTCGAAATCACCAACTTTGACTATGCGGTCTATGACAAATCTGGCAACCAGATTCTGGCTCCGACGCGGATCAATGTTATCTGGGCTGGATTTGGCGGCCAATGCCAGCAGTACAACGGCGGCGACCCGATTGTTCTGTGGGACAAGCTGGCGCAGCGCTGGCTGGTGGAGCAGTTGGAGTACACCACTACCAACCAGGTTTGCGTCGCAGTTTCTACGACTTCGGACGCAACCGGCAGCTACAACCGCTATGTCTTCAATTTCGGCGGCAACCTGCCGGATTATCCGAAGCTTGCGGTTTGGCCGGATGCTTATTACCTCTCCGTGAACTCCTTCGGTTTTGGTTACGGCGAGCCTTGCGCTCTTGACCGCACGGCCATGCTGGCCGGACAAGCTGCCACCATGGAGTGCTTCACTCCCAACGCTGCGAACTTCAGCTTCATGCCTTCCGACTTGGATGGTGCGACTCCGCCTCCGGCGGGTGAGCCGAACCACTACGTAGAACTGGGCAACAACACCAGCACTTTGAACGAATACGAGTTCCACGTGGACTTCTCCAATTCCAACAACGCCACCTTCACCGGCCCGAACGTGATCAAGGTTCCGGTCTATACCACGCTGTGCGGTGGCGGCGGCGGATCTTGCATTCCCCAGCCCAGCGGCGGAGCGCTTCTTGATGGTCTTGGCGACCGCCTGATGTACCGCCTGGCTTATCGCAACTTTGGCGATCACGAGTCCATGGTGGTCACGCATTCGGTGGCGCCGAACAAGAACTCGACTGCGGCTTCGGACGTTCGCTGGTACGAACTGCGCGCAACTCCGGGTGGAACGTTCTCGCTCTATCAATCGGGAACTCTGCAACACCCAACCATCAGCATCTGGATGGGTAGCGTCGCCATGGACAAGATGGGCAACATGGCGTTGGGCTTCAGCGCGAGTAGTTCCACGCTTGATCCGAGCATCGCCTACACCGGACGCCTGGCCACCGACAAACTGGGAACTATGGAAGCTCCGGCGGTGATCGTAAAAGGAACCGGAATCCAACAGGGCAGCAATCGTTGGGGAGACTACAGCAGCATGAGCCTGGATCCCGCTGACGACTGCACCTTCTGGTACACCCAGGAATATGGCAAGACGAACGGAACGAATTGGGCGACGCGCATCACGTCGTTCAAGTTCAGGAACTGCCAATAAGTTGTAGGTGAATTTTTCTAAATGCTCGCTGGGCGCAAGCTCAGCGGGCTTTTTTATTTTGAAGGGAATAAGGAATTTACTGCGGATGGAGCGATGCGCCTTCCGCCAGCGCGCGCAATACTTTCAGGAAACTATTCGCTGCTTGTTCATCTCCCAGAGCTTCGAGAGGAAGAGTCGCGGCCAGATGAGGCGATTTTTCGCCGAAGCGTACGCTCAACAGGTTATGGCCTCGGGAGGTCATCAAGGTGTTGACGACGGGAGTTAATTCCTGCGTCCACTCGCTGCGCGTGGTCAGCAAAACCGGACTGGAGTGGTGCAACTCCCAACCTCGGTGTTGAACATCGCCGCGGGTGTGATTGTGCGTAAGCCAGCGATGGCGGAACACCTGCAACTGGAAGCCGGGGGCGCAGTCGAGATCGGCTTCAAAGGTCAACGTCTCCCGCTCGCGCCGCCAGATCGAGTAGAGCCAGCGCAGAGGGAGTTGGCGCGGCTTCAAACGGACCGTAACCCGCGCATTTTCAAACCAATGCGAAGCAAAAGCCAGTTGCGCTTGCAGGTTGCTCGAGCCTTGCCAGTGGAGTGCGGTGATGCGTGCGCGATGCAAGCAGGCAGATTCGAAGCGGCGCAGGGTTTGAGCGGCCTTTCTCTTGTTGTAACGGGTAAAACAGGTGTACCAGAGCGCAAAAATAGCGGCCACGACGAGGGCGTTAATGAGAAGAGGGTTCTCCACGGAACTCGTACCACGCACCCGTCGTACCCGGATGCATTTACTCCTATGATGCGCATGTTACGGCCAAGGGTGCAGTTACGGCAAGCCCTTTGCAAGATTATTTGTACAGAATCATTTCTTGTAAGCCGCTTACAATAGCCGGGTGGAAATGACGTTCCGTCCATTCCGGCGCAGTGACTTCGATATTCTCTGGAAAATAGACCAGGAATGTTTTCCGCCGGGGATTGCCTACTCCAAACATGAACTTTCGGATTACATCCAACGTAGGAAGTCGTTTACGTTGGTCGCCGAAACTGCTTCCGATGGAAGGCATCCTGCCGATCCAGACGTTATGCCTTCAGGAATTATGGGATTCATCATCGCCGAGGCGAGTTCGCGGGGCGTCGGTCACATTATCACCGTGGATGTCTTGCCCGTTGCTCGCCGCACCGGAACCGGATCGAAATTGCTAGCCGCAGCCGAGGATTGGCTGCGCGCAGCAAAATGCTTCCGGGTGCGATTGGAGACTGCAGTGGATAACATCGCCGCCCTCGCCTTCTACAACCGCCACGGATATGCCAAAACCGGCACCATTCCGCACTATTACGAGACCGGGCTGGACGCCTATTCTCTGGAAAAAGAGCTCTGAGTTCTTGGAATCTGGTGAAAACGCACCGTACACGTACTGATGGTGCCGTGCAATCTAGCCCACTGGGGTTTAGAATCCTCCCGTCCGATATAGACATAAAATGATGCGCATTGCATCTTTTGGCTGTAGAATTCATCAAAACTTGAGCAAGATACACTCAAGGTGACATTATGGCAAAGCAAACTCAGAGTGAAGTGGTTGAAAATAAGGTAGATAAAGAAATCAATACAGCCGATCGCGCGCTGCCGATTCTCCCGGTTCGCGATACGGTTCTGTTTCCTCATGCAGTTTTACCCCTCACTGTGGGACGCGAAAGCTCAGTGCAGTTGATCAATTCGCTGGGAGAAGACAAGACCATTGTCGTGGTCGCCCAGCGCGAAGCGCGCGTTGACTCTCCGCAACCCGCAGATCTATACACCGTTGGTTCATTAGCGGTCGTTCATAAAGTTGTGAAGATGCCCAACCAGAGCCTTTTTGTTTTCGCAGAAGGCCTGGAGCGTGTGCGTCTCACGGAATTCGTCCAGCTTTCTCCGTTCATGCGGGGAAAAGTTGAATCAGTCCCGGAGTCTGCTCCTCCAGCAAGTTCTGAAGTCGAAGCGCTGCAGCGCAATGTGCTGACACTGTTTCAGCAAATTGTTTCTGGATCGCCGACTCTGTCAGACGAGCTTTCGACTGTAGCCGCGAACATCGATGAACCTGGTCGCTTGGTGGACTTCATTGCGTCGTCATTGCCGTCGCTCTCAACGGCCGACAAGCAGGATACGCTCGAAACCACCGACGTTCGCATTCGCTTGGAAAAAATTAATCAACATCTGGCGAAAGAACTGGAAGTCCAGCAGCTTCGCAACAAAATTCAATCGGAAGTGCAGGACCGCGTGCAGCAGACGCAGCGCGAATATTACCTGCGCGAACAGATGAAAGCGATTCAGAAAGAATTGGGCGAGCAGGATGAAGGCGCTCGCGACAGCGAAGAGCTTCGGCAGAAAATCGAAGCGGCTGGGATGCCCGACGAGGTGAAGAAGGAGGCGCTCAAGGAATTAGGGCGTTTGTCTCGCATGTCGCCGATGGCAGCGGATTATTCGCTGACCCGCAACTATGTGGAATGGCTCGCAGCATTGCCGTGGACCAAGACTTCGGGCGGGGAAGTGGACATTCCCAAGGCGAAAGAAATCCTCGATGCCGACCACTACGACTTGAAGAAAGTGAAAGATCGCATCCTGGATTATTTATCTGTGCGCCGTTTGAAGCCGGGAATGAAGGGGCCGATTCTTTGCTTCGTGGGCCCTCCGGGCGTGGGCAAAACTTCGCTGGGCAAATCAATCGCTCGAGCGTTGGGGCGGAAGTTCGTCCGCATCTCGCTGGGCGGCGTGCATGATGAAGCTGAAATCCGCGGCCATCGCCGGACTTACATCGGCGCATTGCCGGGACAGATTATTCAGGGCATTCGCCGGGCAGAGACGAAAGATCCGGTTTTCATGCTCGACGAAATCGACAAGGTCGGGCGCGACTTCCGAGGCGATCCGGGTTCGGCATTGCTCGAGGCGCTTGATCCTGAGCAGAACTCAACCTTCCGCGACAACTATCTCGACGTGACGTTTGATCTGTCGAAAGTCTTGTTCATTACGACGGCGAACATGCTCGATCCCATTGCGGAGCCTTTGCGCGACCGCATGGAGATTATCGAACTGCAAGGCTACACCGAGGAGGAGAAGGTGCACATTGCCTATCAATACCTCGTGCCACGGCAGATCGAAGAGAACGGCATTACGGCGGAGCAGATTGAATTTCCTCCGGATGCGATGAGCTATCTTATCCGCCATTACACGCGGGAAGCCGGCGTTCGCAACCTCGAACGCATGATCGGCACGGTCTGCCGCAAGCAGGCGCGGCGATTGGCTGAAGGAAAGAACGACAAGCTCGTGGTTACACCGCAAATCATTCAGGAGTTCCTCGGCGGAATTAAAGTTCGCAGCGAGGGCGAGATTGAGGAGCGCACCAAGCGAGCCGGCGTGGTTGTCGGATTGGCTTGGACTCCTGCTGGCGGCGATGTTCTATTTGTCGAAGCGAGCCGCATGAAAGGCAAAGGCGGATTTACCATCACCGGGCAAATTCAGGATGTGATGCGTGAATCCATGCAGGCGGCGCATAGCTGGGTGCGATCGAACGCGAGCGAGTTGGGGATTGAGGAGGATTTCTTCTCCAACCACGACATCCACGTGCACGTGCCCGCAGGCGCGATTCCGAAGGATGGGCCATCTGCCGGAGTCACGATTGTGACCGCGCTGGTTTCGCTGCTGACTGGGCGTCCTGTACGTCCTCTCATGGCGATGACTGGGGAAATCACGCTAAGCGGCAACGTGCTGCCGATTGGCGGCGTGAAAGAAAAAGTTCTCGCCGCAAAACGCGCGGGCGTGGTGGATGTAATTTTGCCGGCGGAGAACAAAACCAACGTGGAGGAAGACCTCACTCCAGAACAATTGGAGAATGTGCAAATCCACTATGTGAAGACGATTCCCGAAGTGTTGCAATTTGCTCTGCCCTCTGCGACAGAGCAGAAAGCATCGCCGAAACCTGCAAAAGCCAAGCCGGAGCGGGCCTTGACTGCACAGCCGGTTGGATAACCCGTTCATTTCTACAACGAATGCCGGTTTTCCAAACTTCGGAAAACCGGCATTTTTGTTGCCCCGCAATGAAAGGCCGCAAGTCTTTGCACAGTCATACAGATTTCACTTGACATCTCGGGGGGGGGGCCAGCGTAATTTGAGCAGGAGTCAAGAGCATGAGTAGTTCCTCGCAAGCTTCTTCGATGTCTAAGCTTTATTTAAAGCGCCTTAACAATGTATTGTGCAACTGCCTTGTAGCGTTCCTACTTGCGCTTTCTGTAAATGCGCAACAAGCGGACGATCAAGAAAGTGGCGGGTCGCCGCTGAAGAATCCCAATCAGATTGCAATTCTCAAGTGGTATGGCGCGAACACGGCGCCGACAACATTTCCAGTTGCCGACCAGCCTTATGGGGTTTGTTTTGACGGGGCGAATATTTGGGTCGCGAGCGGCACAGGTATTCTAACGAAAGTCCGCGCCAACGACGGAGCAATACTTGGAAAGTTCAACATCGGAGGTTTTGTTTACGGCGTTGCTTTCGACGGGGCCAACGTGTGGGTAACGACATCGGACTCGGTTGTTAAGGTGCGTGCGACCGATGGGAAGGTACTGGGAACATTTGCTCTTTCTGGCTTGGCCGGCTGGCCGGTGTTTGATGGCGCAAACGTGTGGGTGCCGATTTCGGGTCAGCAAGGCGTGGGAACAGTCGTTAAGCTGCGTGCCAGCACCGGTAAGGTTCTCGGCACGTTCCCGGTGGGATCGGGGCCGATCCAAGCCGCCTTTGACGGGATTCATGTGTGGATCGCGAATAACGGGGCGAGCACGGTTACGGAATTGAATGCTAGCAACGGCAGCTTGGTGGGAACCTTCACCGTCGGCGCCAATCCGCTGGGTATCTGTTTTGATGGCGCCAATATCTGGACGGCGAATCGCGGCGAAGGCACGATTACAAAACTGCGGGCCAGCGACGGGACTGTGCTTGGGACGTTTAATGCTCCTGGCGGACCGTACGGCATCGCCTTCGACGGAAATAATATCTGGGTTGCAGGGTCCCCCTACATTCAGAAATTTCGCGCTTCGGACGGGACCACGCTGGGCGAGTGGTTTCCTCTTGGTGCGAGCACCGGCGTGGCATTTGATGGGGCGAACGTTTGGGTTTCAATTCTCAACTCGAAAGTGGTGGCAAAACTTTAATCGCGGTACCGGGGCGGTAAACATGTAGCACATTTCAAAAAGGAGCAAGTTTCCGATGAGCCGTAAGGTGCTTTCTCTGGCTGGCTTCGCGGCCCTCTCCCTCTCCTTCATCCTTTCACTCACTTCCCAACCGAGCCAAGCGCAGGTGAACGTAAGCACGTGGCACAACGACATTGGACGCACCGAGCTATGACCGCTTAGCCGGTGGCTTAACTCCCGTTAAAAACTGCCTCTTGACCGATGCCGATTTCTCGTATAGTTTTCTCAGACCGGGAAACCGGCATTTTTGTTCCTCACGCAATGAAAAG
>Ga0070738_10002380_pt1 | contig 29399 bp, 26 predicted proteins | sample Coa_R2_2_FD_66446 | JGI IMG/M metagenome (GOLD analysis project Ga0070738, IMG submission 66446) | Surface soil microbial communities from Centralia Pennsylvania, which are recovering from an underground coalmine fire - Coalmine... | ecosystem: Environmental > Terrestrial > Soil > Unclassified ...
TGGTACAATGGTCACGACAGCCACCGGCGGGAGTAGCTCAGTTGGTAGAGCGCTTGCCTTCCAAGCAAGATGTCGCGGGTCCGAGTCCCGTCTCCCGCTCGAATGAAACGGGGAATCGGAGGGGATTTACCCTCCGATTCCCCGTTTTCTCGGCCCTGTGACCGAATGATCTTCAGTCGATCGCTCTGGCGCTCAATCGACACTCACAAAAACATCACGGACGACCTCATTTGTCTCGCCGCGGATCAGCTTGCCAACGCCGGCGACGACAGCGCGCCTTTCCCCGGTCTGGGCGTGCGCATACAGATCCATCGTGATAGATGTCTTGGCGTGGCCCAGGAGTTCGCTCAATGCTTTCAGGTTGGAGCCGGAGGCGAGGGCGAGCGTCACGAAGGTATGCCTGATGTCATGTATCCGAATGGGTGAGACACCGGCCCGGCTGATCAGCACGCGATACTCGCGATCCAGATTGCGTGCATTGACGGGCGTACCGATCTCGCTGGGGAACACCAACTGGTGATCGTGCCAGGCTGCGCCAAGGGCCAGACGCCGTTCGTTCTGACGGGTTCTATGCTCGCGCAAGGCTTCAATAACCGGCCCCTCCAGCGGGATAACACGATGAGCCGAACGACTCTTCGGAGCCTGAATCGTCGGCTTGCCATGGAGCATCACCACCGCCTGGCGCACGTGGAGCACACCATTGCCCCAGTCTATGTCCTGCCAACGCAGCCCTAACAACTCGCCACGACGCATCCCGGTATTCATGGCAACCAGCCAGATCGGTCCATAGTGGCTTTCCTTCGCGACTGCCAGAAACGCTTGCGCCTCCTCAACTGACCAGGTTTGCATCTCATTGTGCGGCACACGGGGCGCCGCCACGACATCAGCTACATTGCGGGCCACGAGGCCTAACTTCTCAGCCATGGCCAGCGCTTGCCGCAAGCGCAGATGGCAGAGCTGCACAACACGCGGCCCGCATCCACTGGCAAGCTTATCTGCATAGAATTGCTGCAGGTGCGCCGGCGTGAGCTTCTGCAGGGGAATCGAGCCGAGGCTCGGGATGATGTGCCTGTTGATGGTGTACCCGTAGCCCTCCAGGGTCGTCGCCCGGACGTTGTGCCTGGCGTAGGCCTCCATCCAGTACTCTAGCAGATCGGACACAGTCTGGCGAGAGCGATCCACGGCCGTCCCCTTATCGATTTCGGCCAACCATTCTGTCAGCCCTGCCTGGGCTTCGCGCTTGGTCTTAAACCGCCTGGTGCGTTGGCGGCGCTTACCCGTCACGGGATCAGGCCCAAGATCGACCACGACTTCGTAACTCACACCGTCCTGCCGGCTGCATTTTCGTATACTGCCCCGTGCCATCGTTCCGTCTCCCTGATCTCCTATTCATCACCGCTTGCCGCAAACTGCTGCACTCGGATCAATCGCTCAAGGCTGTGTCGGGGAATCAGCACTCGCCTGCCTAACTTGACGCTAGGGATCGTGCCCTGGTGCACCAGCTCCCACGCGAAAGTGGTCCCGATGCTCAAAAGCTCCGCTGCCTCCGGCACCGATATCAGCAGCCGCGTGTCACTGCCACTCTTCTCTTCTTGCTCCTTTACTCGGACTGCCATGGCTCTACTTACTGCCTCCCATCACGAATAGTCTCGCTCCGACAGAGCGTGAGTTGGCGATAGTGGACGTGCGCATCAAGAACTCCTCCTTGTGGTGGTGTCCTGTGGCTCCAAGCCACCGCGGGTGAGAAGGCCGAACAAGATGCCTTCTGCATGATAATATGCATTTTAGCATAATGACAAGATGTGCCGCATTTGATCACGAACTGACGGCATGATACGCGAAGTGAATGCAGGGAGAGGATGATGGCCCGGGGCAACGACAGCGGGCTTCCGCCTATCGATTGGTCCACGTTCGCAGGCCTACATCAACCGCGCACGACACAGGTGCCCGACGATCTGTTCGACTGGATCATGCCCTACCTGACCGGCGCCGAGCTCAAGGTGCTGCTCTACATCATTCGCCGCACCTTCGGCTTCAAGAAGGACGCCGATGCCATCAGCCTCGATCAGCTCTGCAACGGCATCACGCGCCGCGATGGCCGTCGCCTCGACTTCGGCACGGGACTCAAGCGCCCGACCGTCCTGGAGGCGCTACGCTCACTGCGCGCCAAGAACCTGATCATCGCGCAGCAGCAGCTTGACCCGGTCACCGGCACTCGACCGACGATCTACGCTTTGCGCCTGCAGTCGCCGACGCTCCACACCGCGATGAAGGGGAGTATGGCAGAACATACCCCGGGGTATGCCGCCGCTGACCGGTCACCCGTGAAGGGGGTATGCCGGAGCATACCCGGGGCGTCTGGCCCGGCAGACCCACAAGAAAAAGTAAAGACAACAAACAGACAACAAGAAGTCAGCGCGCCGGAGCAACAGACAGCGGCCGGTTGGAGAGGAACCAACGAGGGCGATCAGGTGATCGCCGGCGACGGTATAGGGCCGCTCTCCCCGGCGCACGCGCTGTGGTCAGAAGTGCTTGCTCAATTGCAGACGGTCATGACGCCTGAAAACTACACAACTTGGTTGGCTCCGACACATGTCGTCCGGTACGCTGGCGATTGTCTCTATGTGGCGACTGCCCGCTCATTCCATCGGGAATGGCTTGACTACAAACTGCGACACAGAGTTGAAGCCGCGCTGAAGCAGATCGGGCGCCCAGAGATCAAGGTAGCGTTCGTCGTCTCGGGGGAATAACTGCGTAGCCGGTTCAACCACCGTCCTCGTCGTTTGCCAGATCTAAGCGCACAGGCTGGACCATGTCACGTTCCAGCGCCGATTCAGGGGCTCGCCCTAGGACCGCCGCACGCGCAGGTCCATGATCGATGCATAACGCTCGCCATGCGTCGCCGAGCACGTGATGCGAAACGCGACGATCTCCCGCCGTACGGCAAAGTATCGTCGCCGCAGATAGTTGTCCCGCACCTCTCCCACACACATCCAGGCGCCGCCTGATCGAGGCGGAGCGAGCGGGAGAGGTGAATCGGGCCACCGTGGAGTTGCTGGGCGACGTGGTCGAGACGTACCTGCCGCTCAGCGGTGAAGATCGCGTTGCGCTACGCCAAGCAGTGGAGCAAGAAGGCGGTGATCTGATGACACTGGATGCGACGGAGTTGACGTGGCGGAGCCGTATCGACCTGGAAGCGGCGCTGCGGGCGCGGCGGGAAGACGTGCGCAAGGTGGTGCAGGCGCATGTCGGCCGCGTGTCGCCAGAGGTGGAAGCGGTGATCCGTGAGGCACAGACGGAGGAAGCGCTGACGACACTGTTCGACCGCGCTCGCGCGGCTCACGTCGAGGTGGACCTGCTCGCCCCGGTCGAGTGAGCTGTGCGCACCATCGGGCTACATGGCTCCTCCGCGCGGAGGAGCCATGTAGCCAACGCACCGATTTTCCGGACGCTACAGGCCCAGCGAACCCAATCAACCGATGGTGATGCCGCCGTCGAGTGAGAACAGCGAGCCGGTGGCGTAAGGGGCGTCCGCGGCCAGGAAGAGGATCGCCGCCGCGACCTCGTCGGCCGTGGCCAGGCGTTTCAGCGGCACCTGGGCCACGGTGGACTCAAAGGCCTTCTCGGGATCGGGGAACAGGGCGAACTCGCCGTGCAGCATCGGCGTGTCGATCGGGCCGGGGCAGACCGCGTTGACGGTTACCTTGGGTGCCAGTTCCGCCGCCAGCGCTTTGGTCAGGCCGACGATGCCGGCCTTGGAGGCGCAGTACGCGACGTAGAGCGCAGCGCCGCGAAACGACAGCTCGGACCCCACGTTCACGATGGTCCCGCCGCCGGCCGCCATCATCCAGCGCGCGGCCTCTCGCGCCACGTAGAAGCTGCCCGAGAGATTGACGTCGATCGTCTCCTGCCATGCCGCCGGGGCAAGGTCGTCGAGGCTAATTGGGGCGGCCACACCCGCGCTATTGACGACGATGTCGAGGCCACCCAGTCGCGCCACGGTCTGGTGTACCGCGGCCGCCACCCGGTCGGGACTGGTCACGTCGGCCGGAATCGACACGGCATTCTCTCCCAGTTCAGCCGCCAGCTCGTCCAGCACCTCGCGGCGTCGCGCCACCAGCGCTACCTTCGCGCCCTCGCGAACGAACAACCGCGCGGCGGCGGCTCCGACGCCCGACGATGCCCCCGTAATCAGGGCGTGCCGCCTGGCAAGACGACCTCTTCGGTCTCCGTCATCGACCATAGTCCCTCCCGGCGTTGCAATCGCTATGTTCCAATTCGCTGTCGCCTTCGCCCACGACGCTACAGCGCCAGATATCCGCCATCTACGTGCAGAATCTCTCCGGTGGTGAAGTCGGCCTCCGAGGAGGCCAGGTACAGCACCGCCGCAGCGACCTCATCGACCTCGCACATGCGGCCCTTGGGGACGCGCCGTAGCTGATCCTCATAGAGATCGGGGCGTTGTCTAAACACCTCGGCCGCCATGTCAGTCCGGACGAACGCCGGCGCCACGGCGTTGACCGTGATGCCGTGCGGTGCCCACTCGGCGGCGAGCTGGCGCGTCAAGAGGTTGAGGCCCGCCTTGGAGACGCCGTAGTGCGCGTAGCCCGGTATCGCCGCTTCGGCCGCCTGCGAGGAGATATTGATGATGCGACCGTAACCCTGACCGCGCATGTGTCGTGCCGCGGCTTGCGCGCAGAAGAAGGCGCTCGTCAGGTTAACGGTGAGCAACCTGTCCCAGGCGGCCAGGATCATCTTGTCGGCTGATATTGCCTGCACGGTACCGGCGTTGTTCACCAGGATATCCAGTTGCCCCAGCTCTCCGGCGGCCTGATCGACGATGTGCGCGCCGTTGGCCGGATCTTCGAGATCGCCCACCACTTCGATCACGGTGCCGCCAAGCGCACCGAGCTGGCGCACGGCCTCGGCGAGCTGTTCGGAAGGCGCGCGTGCGTGCAGGGCGACGCTTGCCCCCGCCTTGGCCAGCGTCATGGCGATCGCTCTGCCAATGCCGCGGCTCGACCCGGTCACGAGGGCGCTGCGCCCGCTCAGATCAAAAGCCATGATGGTGCTATCTGTGCTCGCCCTTACTCGGGTGGAATCTCCTTGTAGGTCATGGCCAGATCATATCCATGCTGCCGGGCCACGAACCAGGCCGCGATGTAGTAGACGATGCCGGCGACAACCACCCCGATAGAGAACCACTCGGCGGTTCCGGTGGTCACGCCGAACGCACTGTTGGTGACGTAGGCGTAGACCATGATCAGCATGAAGATGGTCGCCCAGACCCCGAGGATGCTGATCCAGGGGATACCTCCGATCTCATACTTGATCGAGCCGCTGTAGAGGGCCCGCATCCTGAACGGGAAGACGATGGCGGCGATCGCCGTGAACAGGAAGAGGATGGCCTGCAGCAGGCTGCCCGTGACGTAGGTGAAATTGGGCAGGAACTGCAGGAGCAGCCCGAAGAAGAGGCCCAGGACCGTCAGCAGGGCCAGCGCGACGACGGGTGCGTTGCGGCCACCGGCCAGGATGCCCAGCTGGGGAGGCGCGATGCGATCCATCGACCAGGCGAACATGTACCTGGTGCCCCAGAGATAGAGGCCGATACTCGAGAGGAAGAGCCCGAATCCGACGGCGCCGCTAATGAGGATCAGCAACAGCGGGTTGCTGGACGCTAGGGCGATTGGCACCTGCGCGTTGACGGTGAAGGGGATCGGATTGGTGCCCGGATTGACGAGGCCGAAGTACCCCATCGCGGTCATCAGCGACGACGGGATTCTTGATACGCCCAGTGCCAGGAAGGTCGCCAGGATCGCCGCCGCGATGATCGTCGAGCCAATGACGCTGTAGTACTGCGCGCGCTTGGCGTTGCGTATCTCGCCGCCGACCATGATTGAGTTGACCGCGTAGCCGAAGATAACCATGACCCACGGCCAGAAGCCAAGCGTCTGTCCCCAGCTAAAGGGAGCGTTCAACTGCGCACCGCCCTTGGCCGCGATGGCCACCATGCGCGCCGCGCTGGTGTGGTAGTACGCGGCAAAGTGGTCGAAGTTCGCCAGGTACGTGCTGCGGGAGGTCAACAAGAGGGTGGGTAAGGCCACGACGAGGGTGGCTGCCGTGAAAAAGGTGGCGATCCATTGCGTGCGCGCCGAGAACTTCGCCCCGGCGAAGATGATCAGGAAGTAGAGGGCAAACGAGATGACGATGATCGCCACGACGACGGCCGGCTGCGCAATCCAGGCTGCCGCGTCGACGAAGCCCTTATTGCCCGTCATGATCCCCAGGGGAGCCAGTAAGTCGGGCAGGACCCAGTTGCCCAGCGACCAGGCATTGAAGGCGGAGAAGAACGCGCACAACACCAGCATCGCCCAACTCGCGAGGAAGCCGAGCGCCGGATGCAACGCGCGGCTGATGAACACGTAGTCACCCCCCGACCGCGGCATCGCCTGCGCGAACATGGTGTAGACGAGGACCACCGACATGCCGGCAATCGTGCCGGTGACAACGCTCAACCACAGGTTGCCGCCGGTGAAGAGCACAAGGCCGAGCGGTAACAGGATGGCTACGTTGGCAAAGGCGTTGGCGTTGGTCAGGTCGATGTTGAACGCATCCCACGCGTTCATCTCCCGCACGAGCCCGGTGGCCTGGCGCAGAAAGACGCCCGGAATCGCCGACGTTATGTTGCCATCTTGCTTGGCTCCCACGTTTGCCATGGTCGTTTCCTCCTACTGCCTAAACCAAAGCCGGGGTGAAACCCGCGGGGTCGGTACTGTCCGGCAATGTCGGCCCCGTCGCCGCTTTGGTTTACACACTTCTCTCCACTCAATAGACGGACCGTCATCACCGGCGCGTCCTGGTCGCCACACGCACGAACGGTCGCGACCAGGGTTGGCGCACGGCCCAACTGCGGAATCGGCGCAACCGCGGATCGCTGGCCAGCGCCCCGACGAGGCTGCTGGCGCCGGCCCTCACCGGTGGCCGTTGCACGGTATGGCCGTGCAGATCGGACAACAGGGCCTGCGCCGCGTTGTGGCCGGGGGCGCCCATCACAGCTCCCCCGGGATGGGTACCCGCGCCGCACAAATAGAGTCCCTTGATGGGCGTGCGATAGCCGCCCAGCCCGGGGGCCGGCCGCGACGCAAACAACTGGTTGGTAAACATGGCGCCGTGGAAGATATTGCCGCCGGTCAGACCATACTCGCGCTCCAGATCGAGGGGTGTCAGCGTGAACTGGCCACGAATCGCACCCTCCAGGTTGGGGGCGAAGCGGAACAGCGAGCGCAGGACGCGGTCGGTAAACTCGTCGCGGCGGCTATCCCAGGTGCCTTCGGACAGCTCGAACGGCAGTTGCTGAATGCCCGTGGTGATGGTGTGCAGCCCGGCCGGGGCCAGCGTGGGGTCGGTCACGGACTGGATGATCAGCTCGATGGGATAATCGTCTATCAACTCTCCACGGGCTTGAGCCTCCCAGCCACGCTCGAACATCTCCGGCGTGGCGCCGAGCAAGGTGAACCCACGATGCTGCGGGCCCTCGCCGGGGGGCAGGCCCAGATACTGCGGTAGCGCATCGACCAGTAGATGGACGCGTGCCATCGAGCCGCGCATATCGATGCGTTTCACCTTTGTCACGACACCGGCCGGCAGATCTTGGCTATCGATCAACGTGAGATAGGTATGCTGGGGATCGGCGTTGGACAATACCGCCTTCGCCTCGAGAACGCTACCGTCGCTCAACCGCACGCCGGTGGCGACGCCACGATCGGCCAGAATGCGCTCGACCGTGACGCCGGTCAGGATCTCCGCCCCGTGATGCCTGGCCCCCGCCGCCAGCGACTGCGTAATCGCCCCCATGCCTCCACGGGCGAAGCCGAAGCGCCCAAACTCGCCCTTGTATTCGCCCCACGAGTGGTGGCTGAACTCGTAGGCCGTGCCCGGCGAATACGGCCCGGCGTGCACGGAGACCAGGGCGAAGAACATGAAGAGGCCCTTGAGGAGTTCGTGCTCGAAGTAGCGGTCGAGCAGGTCTCCCACGCTGAGCGTGACGAACTCATGCCACAGATCGATCTCTCCGCTGCTCTCGAAGCGCGCAATCAACTGGGAGAGTCGCGGCGGCTCGCGCAGGAGATAGGGCTCCACGATGCGCGCGAAGCGCTGGAAGCGCAGCCCAAAGTCGACGAAGGTCTCGGCATCGCGCTTGCTCAACTGCTCCAGTTCGCGGATGGACCGGTCGATCTCGGGCCACAGGAAAAAGCGCTCGCCCGACGTCCCCATCACGAAATTGAGCACATCGGTGGCGTAGACGTCCAGGCCGAAGCGCTCCAGCTCCAGCTCGCGGATGATCTGCGGGCGCAGCGACGAGACGACGTAGGCGCAGGTCGAGAAGCGGGCGCCGGGGATGAGCTCTTCCGTCACGCAGGCCCCACCCACGACGCCGCGCCGCTCGAGAACGGTTACGCGCAGGCCCGCACGAGCCAGGTAGTTCGCAGCCACGAGGCCGTTGTGCCCCGCGCCGATGATGATGGCATCAGGCTGTGCCATTCGGTAAACCCTCCCGGCCCGATGTTCGATCGCCAACTTGTTTCGTTGATCGATCCACTACCCTGAATAAGAACTACGCTATCATAGCGATGTCACGGCTGTCAATCCCGCGCGACGCGCGAACCTAGCCTGTCGCGGAATCGCGGCACCCGCCAGCGCGACGGCGCCGTATCGGTCAGAGAGCAGGCTGAGCCCGGCGACGCAGGCTGTACAGCCGCACGTCAAACTCGCCCAGGTGCTCCACGTCGAAGGTGACCTCGCCCGCTTCGATGCGATGAGCCCTCGCCATCCGCGTTCCGTCGCGCGGGTCCACCTCGACCACGCCGGCTATCGCATCGTCGCCGACGCGCACGGCGATTGGTAGCTGCGACACCGGGTTCTCAATGTTGACGAGGGCGAACAGGAACTCCCCGTCATCGCTGCGGACAAACACCGGCTCGACCCCCGTCGGCCCGAGCGCCCGCACCTCGATCGGATAAGTGACGGAACCGAACGGTTTCATGAATGGCGAGAAGCCCCGGTGAATGGCCGTCAGGTTGTTCCGATCTCGCATCATGAGGGGCAGGGCGAGTGCGAAGCGCAGATCGATCTCGCCGGCCGCCACGGCGTAGCAGATTACCGGATAGGAGCGATAGGTATGGGTTTCGCCCCTGGCGTAGCCGCGCCACCAGTAGATCAGGGCCTTGCGGATCATGTCTCGGATCGCGGGATTCCGCGCGACCCGGTTGGCCAGCATCAACCGGTAGCTCGCCGCCACCGTGTAGGTGTCCTCGATCCCCGGGACGAGGTTGAGCCGGATGTAGGGCGGGTCCGAGGCGCGTTCCAGGGTCGGGTCAACCTGGCTCAGGGCATACCAGAGCCGGCCGCTCTCCTGCTGGAGCATCGGTAGCCTGGCCACGATAGCGTTCATGCCCTGCCGCATCAGCGACAGCGCCTCCTGGTCTCCGGTCCGTTCGTAATACATGGCGTGGAAGAGCACCCCCATGGCGTGGGTATTCAGGACATGTCGCTCATCCGTATCCCCATTGGGGAACAGGTAGCCGCCCCAGCGGTGCCAGATTTGATCGTCGGCATCGCGGGAGTAGCTGTTCGCCGGGGGTGCCCCGCCCCAGAAGTCCTTCACGCGGCCGGCCGCTTCCAGGAATTTTCCACAGCCGGTGTTATCATAGGCCTCGAAGAGGCTGTGCGCCCCGATATAGGTCGGATAGCCCTGGTAGTGCCTGGGCGGCAGGTTGTAGAACTGGATGCCTTCGTACCAGCCCCCGTGCTCGGACTGGTCCTGCATCAGCCCGTAGACCTTCTTGATGGCGATCTCCCAGAAGCGGTCCTTCCCGGTGATGTGCCAGAGCGAGAAGTCCTCGTTGGCCCAGGTGAACCGCTTCCTGGCCAGCACGTTCAGCCCCATGACGCGCCGGATCAGTTGATCGGCCGGGTACTGCGGCGAGCCGTCGGTGATGTGCGGCCCCATCCAGCCGTCCTCGACCTCCCAGGTCAAGTAGGTGTTGAACTCCTCCTCGGGGCAGTACAGGCGTTCCGCGCGGCCATCCAGGACGGCCTCGCGTCGCGTCGCCGCCCAATTCGGGCTGCCCGGCCGGAGCAGGACACAGGCCTCCAGCGTATCGCCCGCGTCCAGGGCCCAACCGGATTCGCCGGTCAGGCTGATGACCGACCCCTGCTCGGCGTCAGCGTCCTTGACCAGGCGCAGGTGTGTCTGCTGCAAGGTGCTGTGCCCGAAACAACCGGCGTCGTTCCAGCGCGCGTGCCACGGCAGCTTCTGCACGATGACGCCGAGCGCGGCCTGTGGGCCCCCCAGGTGCAGCCAGGTCTCGCCGCCGGCCAGATCGAGCTGGCCCGGCTCCACGCCCTCGGGCGCGCTCCCGGCATGGGTGACGGTCCCGTCCAGCGCCCGCGGCAGCCGGAGACGGGGCAGGTCGTAGCGGTCTAGATGCACGGCCTCCAGAGCGCGCAGGCGGGCATAGATGTGGAGATTGCCGGTCTGGAAAAGGTCATAGGTCAGGCTGAATTCCAGCCGCTCACGCCCGGCCCCGGACTGGCCTAGGTAGCCGGCCGTGCGCACGCGCGCCAGGACCTCATCGCCAATGGCCAGCCGCGTCTCGGCCGAGGTGACTACCAAGGGCTGGTCGCCTTCCGCGGCGGCGATGTCGACGAGCAGCGGCCCCAGACCTGCGAGGCTCATCTGATGCGACGACAGGTTAAACTCCACCGCGCCACAACCCGCCTGTAGCGCGAGCAGATCACCCTCCTGGTGCGCCTGGATGCTGGGGAAGTTAGCGCCCACACCTTGCTCCTTCTTCTATCTATTACCCACTCGTCCTACAACCCACCGGTCACGCCCAGGGCTTCTCCGGTGATCTCACGGGCCTCGTTGCTGCACAGGAAGACCACGGCCGCGGCCACGTCCTCGACGCGCTGGAAACGCTTGAGCGGGACGCCTTCGGCGAATTGCCTCAGGCATTCCTCCTCCGGCTTGCCGGTCAGGCGCGCGTAGTCGGCCAACACGCGCGGCCAGATGTTGCTGTGGACATTGCCTGGCAGAACCGCGTTCACCGTGACCTCCCACTCGGCCGCTTCCAGGGCCACGGCCCGCGTCAGGGCGATGACCGCCGCCTTGGAGGCGGAATAATGGGCGAAGAGGGGCAGGGGCGTGCGCCCCACCCACGACGCGATGTTGACGATCCGTCCCCGACGCCGCTGCGCCATGTGTCGCAGGATCGCCTGTGTCATCAGGAAGACACCCTTGACGTTCACGTCGAAGACGCGATCCCACTCCTCTTCCGGTAGATCCAGCAAGGGCGAGCAGACGTTGACCCCCGCGTTGTTCACCAGGATGTCGACCTGTCCATAGGCGGCCAGGGCCTCCGTCGCGGCCCGGTCCACCTGCGCCTTCAGGCCAACATCGGCGGCGATGGCCATCGCTTCGCCGCCCGCGTCGCGGATCGCTCGTGCCGTCTCCTCGGCATGGGCGGCCGTCTTGCTGACGGCGACCACGCGCGCCCCCTCCCGCGCACAGGCGGCCGCGATACCCCTACCGATCCCCGAACCCGCGCCCGTGATCAAGGCTACCTGCCCCTCAAGTCGCCCCATGTCAACCACCTCCTTGAATAGAGCGGGGATGTCCGGCCACCCACCATGCACCATCTACCTGCAGCCGCCGCCATGGCGGGCCACTCAGCCCTTGACCGCGCCGAAGGCCATGGCGCGCACGAGATAGCGCTGGATGAAGATTGCGATGGCGATGATCGGCAGGATGGCCACCAGCGCCAGCGCCGCCTGCGGCCCCCACTGCAGGCCCGTGGCTTCGCTGAAATAGTCGGACAGGCGCACCGGTACGGTGTACATGTCCGAGCGCGTCAGCACCAGCGCGAAGATGTATTCGCCCCAGTTGAAGATCAGGGTGAGTAGCAGGGTGGTGACGAGCCCGCCCGCCGCCACGGGCAGGGTGATCCGCCAGATCACGCCCAAGCGCGAGCAACCGTCCACCAGGGCCGAGTCGTCGAGCTCCACCGGCACCTCGTCGAAGAATCCCTTGAGCATCCACACCGCGAACGGCAGATTGAACGTCGTGTATGTCAGGATGAGCCCGAGATAGGAGTCGAGCAGCCCGAGCGTCTGGAACCAGGTCAGCAGCGGCACGATGAACGCCGCGGGCGGCAGGAACTTGACGGACAGCACCCAACTGGCGAAGTTGCGCCCCCCCGTGTGGAAGCGCGACATGCTGTAGCTGGCCAGGGCACCCAGGATGGTGGCCGTGATCGTGCTGACGCCGACCGTCACACAGCTGTGGAGCAGGGCTGCCGCCCCCCCATCGGTCCACATCTGGCGGAAGTTGTCGAAGGTGAAGGGGCTCGGTATCCAGATCGGTGGATCGTGCTGCCATTGATCGGGGCCTTTCAGGGAAGTGGAGAGGATCCAGAGCAGCGGGACGAGCGTGAAGGCCAGCGCCACGGCGATGACGGCGTAACGGAGCGCCATCAAGGTCGCCATGCCGAGGCGCTTGCGGCGGAGGCGCGATGCGCGATCGTGCAAGCCGACGGTGGAGGTGGACATGCGTGCTCTACTCCTCCTCAACCGACAACAGAGCGGCCCAGTGTGCGTATGACGAATGAGGTGATGGCCATGATCGCCACGAGCAGAATGAGGGAGGCCGCCGCGGCATACCCGAAACGGAAGTCCTGGAAAGCCACGTCATAGATGAAGGGGCTGATCATCTCCGTGGCGATGCCCGGACCGGCCCTCGTGGCGAGCATGATCGTATCGAAGAGCTTGATCAGATCGAGGCTGCGGATCAGGATCACCACCAGGATGACGTAGCGCATTTGCGGCAGGGTGATGTAGACGAAGGTCTGCCAGCGGGTCGCCCCGTCCACCCGGGCGGCCTCGAAGGGCTCGTGCGAGAGCGCCAGCAGGCCGGCGAACAGCAGCAGGAAGACGAACGGCGTCCATTCCCACGTGTCGATGAGCACGATGACGGCCGGGGCGAAGTTCGGATCGCTCAGCCAGTCGATGCTGATGGGGCGCCGCAGGATGGCTTGCAGCACCGGTGTGACGAAGCCGTAGCTGGTCGTGAAGGCCATGCGGGCAGTGAAGCCGACCACCACGGGGCTGACCATCATCGGGATGAGCAGCAAGGTGGTCAGGATCCTCTTGCCCGGGAAAGGGCCGAGGAAGAGCAGCGCCAGCGCAAAGCCGGCCACGAACTCGATGGCCAGCGCAGCCCCGCCCATGACCCCGGTCCGCAGCAGATCGGCGATGAACCGCGAGTCCTGCGTCAACAACTCCTGGTAGTTGGCCAGTCCGATAAAGGGGTGATCGATGGAGGTGGCATCCCAGTCGAGGAGGCTCATGCGCACGGCCAGGATGAGCGGATAGATGGTGACGCCGACAAGCAAGAGTGCCATCGGGGCGACCATCAGATACTGCACGAGCCAGCGCCGCCAGGGCCTGCGCCTCTGCAGGCTCAGAAGGCGTGCGCGTGATCGTGTCTCGTATCCCGCAACCTGTTCGCCCATCTCTTATCTCCCCTGTCCGTTTGCTCGCGAAAGCCGCCGTCCGAGTCAGTTGCCCCCTGGTCCTGGGGCATCCATCACGGTCACGGCCGCACCAGAAGGCCTCCGTCCACGATGAGCGGGCAGCCCGTCACGAATGACGACTCGTCCGAGGCCAGGTAGACGGCCGCGTGGGCCACGTCGTCGGGGTCTCCCAGCCGGCCGAGCGGGTGCAGGCGTTCCACCTCGAGGCGGGCGGACGCTGGATCGGCTTGCTGAGACAGGTAATGGTCCAGCTCCGGGGTGATGATGAACCCCGGGCAGATGCAGTTGACCCGGATCTTCAGGCGGGCGTTCTCCAGGGCCATCTGCTTGGTCAGCATCAGCAACCCGCCCTTCGACGCACAGTAGGCTGCGTCGCCCGGGAAGGCCACGTAGCTGGCGACCGAGGCGAGATTGATGATGCTGCCCCCGCTATCGGCCATCGCCGGGATGGAGTACTTGCTGCACAGGAAGACGCCGGTGAGGTTGGTGTCGAGCACGTAGCGCCACTCCTCCAGCGTCGATTCCGTCAGCGGGCGCACCAGCCCGACGCCGGCATTGTTGCAGAGGATGTCGAGACGGCCATACGCCTCCAGGGTCTGGTCGATCAGGCGGCTGGCCTGCGCTTCCTGAGTCACATCGGTCGCTATGAAGCGGGCCTCGCCGCCCACGTCGCGGATCAGGCGTACCGTCTCCTCACCGGTCGCGGCGGTGCGGTTGGCGACCACCACCGTCGCGCCTTCCCCGGCGAAACGACGCGCGATGGCCCGGCCGATGCCCTGGCCCGCGCCGGTCACGATAGCTATTTTCCCCTCCAGGCGCATACGCCCCTCCCGCAACTCACTTCACTAACCCGCCGTCCACCACCAGCGTCGTCCCCGTGACGAAGCCGGCCTCGTCCGACGCCAGGAACAGCGCCGCCGCCGCCACGTCTTCGGGACGGCCGAGACGGCGCAGCGCCGTGGTGCCCACCACGCCGGCGCGCACACCCTCGTCCGCGAGCAGGTGGCTGACCATCGGGGTCTCGATGAAGCCGGGGCAGATCAGATTGGCCCGCAGCCCCTCCGGCCCGTAGCGCAGGGCGATGGAGCGCGTCAGACTGTGCAGCGCGCTCTTGCTCGCGGCGTAGGCGTGGTAGAGCTGGTCGCCGGCGAACCCCGCCACCGAGGAGACGTTGATGATGCACGACGGCGCGCAGCGCAGCAGGTGGGGCACGGCATATTTGCAGCAGTGATAGACCCCGTCGAGATTGATACCCAGGACCTGGCGCCACGTCTCGGGGGCGACCTCGGCCACGGTGCCGTCCCGTTCGGGCCAGAAGACGCCCGCGTTGTTGTAGAGGATGTGCAGGTTGCCCCAGCGGGACACCACCCGCTCGACGGCGCGCTGCACCTCGTCCGCGTTGGAGACGTCGGCGGCTACGGACAGGGCCACTCCTCCCTGCCCTTCGATCAGCTCTGCCGTCTGCCGGGCGGAAGCGGCGTCGCGATCGAGCACACCAACGGAGGCGCCTTCGGACGCGAAGCGCAGGGCCACCGCCCGGCCCTGGCCGCTACCCGCGCCGGTTATCAGGGCCACACGCCCGCTCAGTCTCATGCTTCCTCTCCGTAGGGGGTGCCGGCCGGCACCCCCCTCGAGACCCTCTTACAGCCGCGGTATCCCGGTCGCCTTGCGATAGGTCTGGACGAAGGCCGCGTAGACGGCCTTCTGCTTGTCACGGCCATGGCGGTTGGTGATCCGCTCCCAGTCCGCCGCCGCCTGATCCAGGGCAGCCTCGGCCGAGACACCGCCGCTCATGAAGCGCGAGAGTTGGATCTCCAGCGCCTCGGTGTATTCGCTGGAGCCGGGGATGATCAGCTCCGGGTGGGCCTGCTGCCCGTTGGCCCGCTGCGCGTCGAGATAGGCCCCGGCCCCCGCGAACTGGTTGCGCACCTGCGGATCGGCGTAGACGCTGACGCGGATGGCGTCGGTGTTGCCGCCGGGGTTCATGTCTGCATACTTCAGGATCTCGGGGCTGGTCACGAATTGGCTGTACAGATAGGTGGCCAGCGGGTTCTTGGAGTAGCGGGAGACGGTCAGACAATAGCCCGGAGCGGTGGTGCTGCGGGCCGAGAGCTTGCCGTTGAGCAGGTAGCCCGGCACCGTCGCGTAGCCGGTCCGGCCGACGACCTTGGACTGCGTGGGGTCCTCGACCGTCTTGCCCAACGCCGGCCAGGTGGTGGTCATGGCCGCGTGCCCCTGGGCGTAGGCCGTGAGCACCTCGACGTAGCCCCAGCTCAACACGTCGGGCGCCATGAACTGGTTCTGGTCCTTCAGGTCTTGCAGGGCCTTGATCCCCTCCGGCCCGTTGATGCCGGGCTTCATGGTCGCGGGGTCGAAGTACTGGCCCTGGAGCGCCCCGAAGCGCTGGAAGAACCAGAAGTAGTTGAAGCCCTTGACGCGCGGCTCGGCCACGCCGTATAGGCCCTGGTGCGGCCGGGTGAAGAACTCCGCCACCTGCCGGAACTCGTCCCAGGTGCGCGGTACGGCGAGGGACCGCCCATATTTCTTCTGGAAGGCGGCTTTCTCCTTGGGGTCGTTGAATAGGTCCTTGCGGTAGTAGAAGATGAAGATGTCGCCGTCGGTCGGCAGGCCGTACACACGGCCGTTGACGCGTGTCCACAATTGATCGAGCGGGTGGACGTAATCGCCGAGGCTGGGATTGTATTTCGCCACCCAGTCGTCGAGCGGGTAGGCGTAGCCGGCGGCCAGCAGGTCCGGCACGAGCGACTGCTCGGCGAAGACCGCATCGTAGGCGCCGTGCGTGACGGTCACGTCGCCCATGATCTTGGTCACGTGGCTCAGGAACGGCGAGCTCTGGTTATTGATGGTGATGCCGGTGAGCCGCTGGAACAGCGGGGCCACGGTCTTCGAGCAATTGATGGTGAGATCCTCCGCGAAGACCGTGATCGTGGCCCCCGACAGCTTCAACGCCTTGGCCGCGCGCACGGCACGGTCCGCCGGCGATCCGGGCACGACGGCGATGTGTTTGTCGGCCCAGGCCATGTAGGGGCCGTCGCTGGCACGCCAGGGGACCTCATAGCCCATGCCGCCAGCCCCGGTATGTGCGGCCTGGGCCGCCCCGCCCCGCCCCAGCACCAGCAGGGTGCCCAGGGCCAGGCCCGCCCCGACCGCGGTGGACGCCTTGAGGAAATCGGCACGAGACAGTCTGCTCGGCGCGTCGTCGGCCTCGAACGTATCCATGATGTTCTCCCAATTAAACTCGTGTGGATACCTGTATGATGTGGGTGCCGGCCCCAGCGCGATGCGCTGGCTTCATCTCTGCGCTAAACCTCCGGGCTCTCTCCTGTGCGTCACCTCCCTTCCGGCCGCCGGCCTATGCGCTGGCGTCACCGTCGTCATCTAGCCGACCTGGACTCTCCGGCCGATGGCTTCCGGGTTTACCAGGGCGTCCGGTCGCCTGCCGCGCAATACGTCAGCTACCACCTGCGCGGCGCGGCGCTGGACCTCCACGATCGCCTCTAGCGAGTAGAAGGCGGCGTGGGGCGTCAGAATAAGGTTCTCTATCTCCCGAATGGGATCGGCGGCGGGCGGCGGTTCCTGCTCCAGCACGTCAAGCGCGGCGCCCGCGATCTGTCCCTCCCGCAGCGCCTGCAGCAGCGCGGCTTGATCCACCAGCGCACCGCGCGCCGTGTTGATCAGGAAGGCCGAACGTTTCATGCCTGCCAGCGCCTCCCGGTCGATGATATGCCGCGTCTGGGGGGTGGCCGGCGCATGCAGGCTGACGAAATCCGCGCATGTCAGGAGATCGTCCAACTCGCAGAGTTGCACGCCGCGCTCCGCGGCCAGTTGCTCCGGGACGAAGGGGTCGTGGGCCCGCACAACCAGGCCCAGGGCCTGCGCCCGGGCGGCCAGCTTGCGGGCGATGGCGCCGAAGCCGACCAGGCCGAGGGTCTGGCCGCGCAGGCGGCGCACCGGCCCGGCGAGGTTGTAGTCCCAGTGCCCTCCGCGCACGCTGCGATCGAGCGGGAACACGCGGCGCGCCAGGGCCAGCAACAGGCAGAGGGCATGGTCGGCCACCTCCTCTTCACAGTATCCCGGCGTGTAACCGACCAGGATGCCCAGTTCGGTCGCCGCCGTTACGTCGATGGCGTCGACACCGATGCCGTACTGGCAGATCACGCGACAACGCGGCATCTGCGCCAGCGCATCGCCATCGAAGCGGAAGTAGTCGGTGATCACGCCATCCGCCTCCCGGCAGGCATCCAGGATCGCACTGTTGCCGGCGTAGCGCCTGTCGATCACCTCGGCCGGCACTGTCTCCAGGATGGCCCGCTCGTTCTCCAGGCCCGGCAGATTCGAGCGCGCAATGACGACGTTCAGCATGTCATCCTCCACCGCAACCCGGGGACCGGCTGATCACCCGCGTCCCTCCTTCCATAGCCATGGTCTACCGACCTCAGGACGAAGCAACGGCTGACGCGGCGGGAGACAGCGCCCCCAGCACTTCCGCGCGCCGCTCCTCAGACAGGGGCACGATGGGGATGCGCGTCTCGGGCGAGGCGATCACGCCCCTGTGGTGGAGCACCGTCTTGATGACCGCCACGTAGTCCGGCGCGCCCAGCGCGATATGGATGAAGTGGCTGGTCCGGCGGTACGCGGCCTCGGCCTCGGCCCAATCCTCCCGTTCCAGCGCCGCCCAGATGGCCCGGGATTCCTCGGGGTAGATCATCGACAGGGCCACCATGCCCCCATGGGCCCCGCGCGCCAGCATGTGCCACAGCACCACGTCGTCGCCGGCGTGCACGATCAGATCGGTGCGCTCGCGCAGGGCGCGCACTTTCTCGGGGCTGGGATCCGTGACCTTGATCGCCCGCAGGGCGGGCACGGCCTGCGCGAGGGCGACGATGTCCGCCACCGAGAGCGTCGTGTGGCTGGCGATGGGGTTGTCGTAGAGGCACAGTGGCACGCTCGAGTACGAGGCCAGCGCGCCGAAATAGGCGATGAGCATCGGCAGGGTGTTGAGGTAGTAGTTGGGGCAGGACACCAGCAGCAGGTCCGCCCCGGCGGACTCGGCGGCGCGGGCCATGCGCCGGCAATGCTCCAGGCAATTGTCGGCCACGCTGACGGCGAGGGTGCGGTCGGGCCCGCGCCGCCGCGCGACGGCGCGCGTCAGGGCCTCCCGCTCGTCGAGCGAGAGGCTGGGATGCTCGCCCACGCTGCCACCGACCAGGTAGCCGCTAACGCCGTCGCGCACGTAATCTACCAGGCTGTCCAAGCTGTCGTAGTCGATAGCCCCGTCGCGCATAGGGGTCGCGATCGGGGGAATGAAGCCGCCCAGGTTCATCGTCGCGCCTCCCGCAACACACGCGTGCGTTCCACATCCACCTCCGGACTATCTGGTTTCAAGACAACCGTGTACTCGCGCTCGGCCTGTTCCCGGCTCATGAATCCCTGGCGCACATCCTCGGCGATGCGCTCGAAGTCGCGCTCCAGCGGGTCGCCGTAGCCGCCGCCGCCCGAGGTGACCAGCTTGAGCGCCTCTCCGCGGTGCAGCAGAATGTCCGAGAACTTGCCGTTGCAGGCGGTATGGAAGGCCTCCGAAAAGGTGGCGAAGTCGTCCTGGCCCTGCCTGCGTACCAGGATCGCCGAGTTCTTGCCCGGCTGGCCGCCGAAGAGCCCCCAGGGCCGGACCATCTCCTTTTCGATGAACGCGGAAGCGCGCATCTCATCGCAGTTGACGCGAATCTGGCGGATGCAGCCCAGGCCGCCGCGATTGCGCCCGGCTCCGCCCGAGCCCTCGTGCAGGGCGAACCGCTCGTGCAGCAGGGGGTAGCGCGTCTCGAGCACCTCGATCGGCGCGATGGCGCAGTTGCCGTTGGGGATGCACAGCACGTTATTGCCGTCCTTGGTAGCACGCCCGCCCCATCCGCATCCTTCGTTGCTGAGGTTGGCGAAGACCTCGCCGGTCTCCGGATGCACCCCACCGATGGCCAGCAATTCGGAGGTGCCGCCGTCGTGCGCGGAGACGCGGTCCGGGAGGACGCGGGCCAGGGCGCCGTAGATGGCCATCACCAGGTGGGGATGGATCTCCGAATTGCCGCCCACGCTGGCGCCCGGGTACTCGACGTTGACGATCGTTCCCGGGGGGGCGATGATACGTACCGGCCGGTAACAACCATGGTTGGACGGTATGTCGTGGTCCGTCAGGTGTAAGAGGGCGTTGTAGGTGGCGGAGGCGGTCACGCCGTAGGTGCAGTTGATCGGGCCCTTGCGCTGCGGATCGGAGCCGGTGTAATCCACGCGCATGGTGTCGCCGGCGATCGTGACGGTCACCTTCAGGCGCGCGGGCGTATTGGTGATGCCGTCATTGTCGGCGCAGAAGTCTTCGAACGTATAGACGCCGTCGGGCATCTCGGCGATCTCGGCGCGCATGCGCCGCTCCGAGTAGTCCTTGATCGCCTCCTTGATGGCGCGGAACTCCGCCAGGCCGTATCGCTGCACGAGCTCATACAGCCGTGCCTCGCCGACGTGGAGCGAGCCGATCATGGCGCGGATATCGCCGTACGACATGCGCGGCGTGCGCACGTTGGCCATGATGATGTTCCAGATGGCCTCGACGTCCCGGCCACCTTCCATGATCTTGACCGGCGGGATGCGCAGGCCCTCCTGGAAGACCTCGATGGCGTCGCCGGCGAAGCCGCCGGGCACCATGCCGCCGACCTCGGTCATGTGCCCGATGTTGCACACGTAGCCGACGAGATCCTCGCCGGCGAAGACGGGCTTGATCACGCAGAATTCCGGCAGGTGGCAGCCGCCGCGGAACGGGTCGTTGTGCAGCACCACGTCGCCGGGATGGAAGTTCTCCGGGCCTATCTCCTGGATCGTCCACTCGGCGATGTAGATGATCGCCCCCAGGTGCGCCGGGCAGAACTCGGCCTGCGCGATCATCTCCCCCTTTTCGTCGAAGATGGCGCAGGAGAAGTCCAGGCCCTCGTTGAAGAGCGGGGAGTAGGAGGTGTTGCGCATCGCTACCCCCATCTCGCGCGCCGTCGTCACCAGGTAGTTGTTCACCACCTGCAGCGTGATCTGATCGATATCCATCTACAGCCCCTTCCGGTACCCCGTGCTGATGAAACAGTTGCCGTAGTCGTCCACGCGCAGACGTTGGTTCGGCAGGACCAGCGTGGTGGCCGTGGCCTCTTCCACGATCGCCGGGCCGTCGAATTCCGCGCCGGTGGGTAGGGAGTCGCGGTCGTAGATCGGGCAAGGGACTCGCCCGCCGAGCTCCTTGAAGAACACCTGGCGGCTCGCCTTCGGCTCCAGGCACCCTCCCGCTGCCCTCTTGCGAATCCACGGCTTGGGCATGGCGCCGATGGCCGTGACCTTGAAGTTGACCAGCTCGACGATCTCGCCGGGGATGTCGTACCCGTAGAGCGAGCGGTGCGTGTCGTGGAAGCGCTGGATGACGCCGTCGAGCTGCTCCTGATCGAGTTCGCCATCGGGTGTAGACGGCACCTCGATATCGGTGCCGTAGTTCTGGCCGAGGTAGCGCATCTCGATCAGCGTCTCCATCTCCGGTTGCCGGTCGTAGCCTTCGGCCGCGATGGCCTCCAGGGCGCGGCGGCGCAGGCGCGTCAGGACGGCGTTGACGGCGCCGAGCTGCAGCAAGTCCGAGCGCATGTTGGCGGTCTGCGATTCGTCCACGCGCATATCGGCCGTGGTCAGGCCGAAGGCCGAGAAGACGCCCTGATGAATCGGCACCATCACCTCGCCGATGCCGATGATCTCGGCCAGCGCGCCGGCGTGCAACGAACCGGCCCCCCCGAACGAGACCAGGGTGAAGTCGCGCGGGTCGAGGCCGCGATCGATGGAGATCAGGCGCAGGGCGTTGACCATGTTGAAGTTCACCAGGTCGATGATGGCCGCGGCGGTCGCTTCGCGGCCCATCCCCAGGCGCGCCCCGAAACGATCGATGGCCTCCACGGCCGCGTCTCGATGCAGCCGCATCTCGCCGCCGAGGAAATACGCGGGGTTCAGCCGATCCAGCACCAGATTGGCGTCGGTCACGGTCGGCTCGGTGCCGCCCCGGCCGTAGCAGACCGGGCCGGGGTTGGCGCCGGCGCTCTGCGGCCCCACCCGCAGCAGCCCACCCTTATCGATCCAGGCGATGGAGCCACCGCCCGCGCCGATGGTCTTGACGTCCACCATGGGCGTGCGCACCGGGAGGCCCCATTCCAGCTCGAACTCGGTGGTCCGATTGGCCACGCCATCGGCGATCAGGCTGACGTCGAAGCTGGTGCCGCCCATGTCCATGGCCAGCAGGTTGGAGCGACCCGTCACCTGGCCGAAGTAGATGGCGCTCAGCACGCCACCCACGGGGCCGGACATGATCAGATCGATCGGCCGCTTGACGGCCGCGCGATGATCCTCCATGCCGCCGTTGGATTTCATCACCAGGAAGTGCCCGCGCATACCGCCGCCGGACAGGCCGTCGGAGAGATTGTGCAGGTAGGAGTCGATGCGCGGCTTCAGGAAGGCGTCGGCCAGCGTGGAACTGGTGCGGTCGTATTCGCGCCAGCGGGGGTAGACCTCGTGGGAGAGGGAGACGTACGCCTCGGGGAACTCTTCCAGGATGATCTCGCGCAGGCGCAGCTCGTGGGCCGGATTCAGGTAGGAGAAAAGGAAGGAGACGGCGATGGCCTCGACGCCGCGCTCCCTGAGGTCGCGCACGGCGCGGCGGGCGCCGTCTTCGTCCAGCGGCACCAACACCTCGCCGCGGTGGTCGACCCGCTCGCGTACCTCGACGCAGTATTGCCGTTCCACGAAGGGCTGGGGCTTGTCCCACTGCAGGTCGTAGTGATGCTTGCGATTCATGCGCTGGATGAACACGACGTCGCGAAAGCCCTCAGTGGCGATCAGGCCGGTGCGCGCACCTTTGCGTTCCAGGAGAGCATTGGTGGCCACCGTCGTCCCATGCACCAGCCCGCGGACCCGGGCCATGTCATGCCGGGTCTTGTCGATCACCGAAAGCACGGCTGCGATCGGATCGTCCGCGGTGCTCGGACTCTTGGAGATGTAGAGCTCGCCGGTCTCCTCGTCGACCAGGGTCAGGTCGGTGAAGGTGCCGCCGATGTCGATGCCTACCCAGTACGCCACGTTGCTCTCCTTCATAGCAGCTTGGAATGCGAAGCGGTGGACGCCACAAGGCTGTCGCGTCACCGCGTGAGGCGTCATGCCAGGTCCGTCACACCCGGGCGGTCTCCCGGCTCTCCAGGCGTTGCTCATACTCCTGGCGACACACCTGCGAGCAGAAAGAGAGGGATTTGCCGTCGGGAAGGATCACGGTCTGCGGCTCCGCACGCAGGGGGATCAGCTTGCCACAGAGCTGGCAGCGCGGGAATTTCTGGTTGATCTGGATCGGCATGCCGCGACGTTCCTTTCTGACACCGCCGGAACGGGTACCCGTCGGCCCCGCACCGCGCCGAGCGGGCCGCGCGTCGGGGTCGCTTGTTGATCGATCATCTAAACGCCCGAGATAGTATTACCACAGGCCTTGAGCGGTTGTCAATGGCCGATCGCCGGCGCGTCCCCGCCGCCGGCCGTCTCGTCGCCGGTTTGTGCGTCCGTTGAAACGCCTATTGCGGCCATGTGTACTCGTTCACAAGAGTCAATTGTATGGACTTGCGGGGTGCCGGCCCATCTCCACGACCTGGGAGCAGACGGACAACCGCCGAGACGTCGGTTGACAGTGTGGTGCCATCTGTGAGACACTGTGCGGCAGAATGTGGAACGATCAACTCGAGGAACCGCCGCGACCTTTGCGCGGCAAAGCGGTCACCATCGCGGATGTCGCCCGGCACGCCCGCGTTTCACATCAGACTGTATCGAACGTGCTCAACGGCCGGCGGAAGTCCATGACCACGGCAACCTATCAGCGTGTCCTGGAGGCCATGGACGAGTTGGGCTACCACCCCAATGCCCATGCGCGCCGGCTGCGCAGCAATCAGGCCGGCGCCCTAGGCCTGACCCTGATCGATCCGAGTCGGGGCTTCCTCGCCGACGCGTTCATCGTGGAGGTCATGGCCGGCATCGGCGACGTGCTACGCCGTCACAACTACGAGCTGTTGATCCACGGCATCGATCCGGCCCGGAGTGAGAGCCCGCGCGATGTGGTAGCCCCGCTGGGGGAGCGCCGCGTCGACGGCATGATCCTGATCGCGTCCGGCCCGTGGGAGCAGCGTCGGCCATACGTGGTGACGCTGGTCGAGAGCGGCTACCCCGCCGTGCTCCTGCAGGAGCAGGTGCAGGCCGCGAACGCGTGTTGCCTGCGGACGGACGACCTGGTTGGCGCGCTCTCGGCCACCGAGTATCTGATCGAGGCGGGACATCGGCGGATTGGCTTCCTCACCGGGGCCGTTTCCTGGCCGGCCGTGGAGGCACGCTATCAGGGTTACCGGCAGGCCCTCCCATCGCATCAGTGGAACCAGCCCCAACCCCGCATCATCGCGCCCGAATGGACCCGTCAGAGCGCATCGGCCGCCATGGTCGACTTCCTCCAGGGAACCGACCGCTCGGCTTGGCCAAGCGCCGTGCTTTGCGCGAACGACGTGCTCGCGGTCGGTGCATTGCAGGCGGCCAGGTCCATGGGCTTGCGCGTACCCGACGATTTGGCCGTCGTGGGCTTCGACGACATGGATCTATGCTGTTACACCGATCCACAGTTGACCACCGTCAACGTACCCGCGTACGACATGGGAGCCTATGCCGCGACGTCTCTGCTGCACTGGCTGTCTGAGCGCACATTCCGCAGCCAGGATGTCGTCTTCCCCGCCCGGTTTGTCCGCCGCGACTCGGCGTAGCCCGCGCCCCATCGTCCGTGTTGTCGGGAGTCTGGCGCGAAAGGACCGTTCGACGAGAAAGGACCGCACACCGTGGAGACGCTAAGGAGCCGGCGCTGGCTGGATCGCCCGGATTTCTGGGGGGCCGAGTACCGCGCCTACCTGCGGGCGGAGGGCTTCGGCTCGCAGATGTTCAAGAATAGGCCGATTATCGGCATCGCACAGAGTTGGTCCGAATTCAACTCCTGCCATCTCCATTTGCGCGGCGTGGCCGAGGCCGTCAAGCGCGGCGTGCTCCTGGCCGGCGGCTGGCCGCTGGAGTTCCCGACCATCTCCATCAGCGAGGCGCTCTACCGCCCCTCGCCGATGCTGCTGCGCAACCTGATGGCCATGGACCTAGAGGAGTCGGTCCGCGGCCTGCCGATGGACGGCGTGGTGCTGCTGGCCGGCTGCGACAAGAACACCCCCGCCTACCTGATGGGCGCGGCCAGCGTGGGCCTGCCCACCGTGCTGGTCAGCGCGGGGCCGATGGCGGAGGGCCGCTGGCAGGGCCGTCCGGTGGCCGTGGGCACCGACTGGTACCGCGTCGAGGCCGATTACAGAGCGGGACTGCTCTCCGACGCCGAGATGGCGCAGATCGAGTCGCGCATCGCGCCGTCCTGTGGCACCTGCGCGGTGATGGGCACGGCCTCCACCATGGCCCTGCTCGCCGAGGCCCTGGGCTTCGCGCTGCCGGGCGACGCCGCCGCACCGGCCACCGACGCGCGGCGCCTGGTGCAGGCCGAGCAGGCCGGGTACGCCATCGTGCAGCGGGTGCGCCAGGGGATCGGCCTGGAGCCCATCCTCACGCCGGCGGCGTTCGGCAATGCCCTGCGCGTGCTCCTGGCCGCCGGTGGCTCGACCAACGCGGTCATCCACCTGCTGGCGCTGGCCGGGCGGGCCGGCGTGCCGCTCATCCTCGACGATGTCGACCGCCTGGCACGCCAGACGCCGGTAATCGTCAACCTCAAGCCCAGCGGCGAGCACGGCATGGCGGACCTCTTCGCGGCCGGCGGCGGCCCCGCCCTGCTCAAGGAGTTGGCGCCACTGTTGGACGGCGAGGCGCTCCTGGCCGATGGGCGGCCGCTGCGCGCGCATCTGGAGGGTTGGGAGCACAGCTGGAACCGCGCCGTCATCGCCCCGCTGGACCGGCCGCTGCACCAACAGGGAGGCCTGGCCGTGCTGCGTGGCAGCCTGGCGCCGGAGGGGGCGATCATCAAGCCGTCGGCGGCCAGCCCGCACCTGCTGCGGCACCGCGGGCGCGCCGTGGTCTTCGCGGGCTACGACGACCTGCTGGCGCGCATCGACGACGAGACGCTGGCGGTGGACGAGGACTCCGTCCTGGTCTTGCAGGGCGGCGGGCCGGTGGGCGGGCCGGGCATGCCGGAGTGGGGCCAACTGCCGCTGCCGGCCAGGCTGCTGCGGCGCGGTGTGCGCGACCTGGTGCGCGTCTCGGATGCGCGCATGAGCGGGACGCAGTACGGGACGGTGGTGGTGCACGTCTCCCCGGAGGCGGCAGTGGGGGGGCCGCTGGCGTTGGTGCGCGACGGCGATGAGATCGAGCTGGACGTGGAGGGGCGGCGGCTGGACCTGTGCGTGCCGGCGGAAGAACTGGCACGGCGGCGCGCCGCCTGGTGCCCGCCGGCCCCAGCCTACGAGCGGGGCTACGGCCGGCTCTACCTGGAACACGTGCAGCAGGCGCACCTGGGCTGCGACTTCGACTTTCTCCGGGGCAGCTCGGGGCCGGACATCGGCACGCTCTGAGGCGCACGCGCGCCGACGTGTGCGATGGAGGGATAGGGGCAGGCGCTGCGGCCACCTAACCACTTGGCCCTGGGGCTGGCCCTGATCGGCGTGGCCGGGTCCGGATGCCGTGGCGCTCCCCCCCTCATGACGGCCGATATGGCAGTGGCCGTCGACGGCCAGCATCCCGTCGATCACAGGATCTCGCATCCTTTCTCGCGCAGGCTGCTCTCCAACCACGATGGGATCAGTTGGCCCTCGACGGATTCCCGCAGCCGCACCTTCTCGTACTCCGCCACAGCCCGCGCTGCCTCCAGCACGGCCGCAGTGTCGTCCCGTAGGACGACCACCACGCCGTTGGCATCTCCGAGCACGACGTCCCCCGGCAAAACCGGCACGCCGCCGACGGCCACCGGGACGTTGACCTCGCCGGGCCCGTTCCGGCGTGCCCCATTCGGGACGAGCCAGTCCGCGGCGAAGACCGGGAAGCGCACCGCGCGGATGCCCGCAAGGTCGCGCAACGAGCCATCGGTGACCATGCCGCCGAGCTCGAGGCGCCGGCCGATCATGCTCACCAGGTCGCCCCGCTGGGCCACAGAGGTGAACCCACGTGCCTCGATGACGATGATGTCGCACGGCTGCGCGATCTCCATGGCCTTGTAGTCCATCAGGTAGTCGCCCGGTGGGACGCGCACCGCGACCGCCGGGCCGGCCAGCCGCATGGCGGGATCGACCGGCCGGACGTTTGCGTCCATGCCGCCGAAGCGGTTCATGGTATCCGTGACATAGGTCGTCTCACCTTTGCCCGGGCCCGCGACGACCGCCGCGAGGGGCCGCTGGATCTGCGTGAAGACGCGGAATCCGACGTTATGAGTGGGCGGCATTGCGCACCTCACATTGGCCGTCGCGTCGGCGAGCCGGGGGCGCAGCCACGGAGAGCCCCGCGGCATCGAGCCCGAGGACGCGCGCTATCTCGGGCCATTCGCCCTCCACCAGGAAGCGCTGGTGGCACCAGGCGAGGGCCGCATGATCGAGCGTGACGCCGAGGCCGGCGCCGGCCGGGACATCCAGGAAGCCGCCCTCGGGCGAGAAGATGCCCTACTCGATGACGTCGTCCGCGTGCCAGCGCAACAGGCTCTGGCTCGGCTCGGTGACCTCGGCTCAGGCCGCGGCGACGTGCAGATAAGCTGCGGTCCCGATGCTGGACTCGCCGCTGTGGAACCAGGCGCCCCGGCCGAAGGTGTGCGCCGCCTTGATGAACTCGACGGTGCGCCGGATCCCGCCGAGCTCGCTGAGGTTGAGGCAGAAATAGTCGGGCACCGGCATCAGGGCCGCACGTCGCAGATCGGGGTTGTGCGTGCAGAAGGAAGCGTCGGTATACGGGCGCAGGCGGGCGAGCTCCTCGTAGGTGTCAACGGGGTCCTCGTAGTTGCGGATGTTGAAAGGCGCGAAACGCCGCACCGCTTCCCGCGCGGTCGTGAGCGACCACATGTTGTTCGTGTCCACCCGCAGCACGGCGTCCTCGCCGATGGCCTGGCGGATCTCCCGCAGCATCGCGACTTCCCCACCCAACGAGAGCACCCCGACCTTCCCTTTGAAGGCGGTCGACCCGTGTGCCTCGCGCATGCGCGCGCAGATGCACGCGCGCCAGGCCGATGTAGCGGGTGCGCCGCGACAGCGTACCCTCGATGCCCGCGTGTTGGGCATAGGTCGCCACGAACTTGGCGCTGTTCTCGCGCGCTCGGCCCGCCACCAGCGCTTCATAGGCGTCCTTGGGGCGGACCGTGATGGTCTGCCGGTGGTATTTCTTGATGGAATGGATACAGTGGGTGCGCTGGGGGCAGGGGCCACCGTCTTTGGTCGAGAACTTGATCTTGATGACCTGATTCTTCCGATTGTCGATCGCCGGCGTCCAACTGATGCTCGTCCGGCCCAGCGGGCAGGTGGCCTGCGCGCGCGCCCAATCGATCGCGGTGTCGACGCCCTCGCCCGCCTGGGCTTGCCAGCGCAGATCGGGCCGGATGGGCCCGTACAACTCCACCCCGTAGTCCCGCTGGCTCGCGGCCAGCAACGGGCCGTCGAGGTAGCCGGTATCGAGGAGAGGGACCCCGGGCAAGAGATCGTGCTCCTGCAGGCGGGCAGGGAGGAGCGGCGTCAGGGCACCATCGGCGGTGGGGCCCGGGGTACGCGCGACGTGCGTGATCAGGTGGGGGAAGTCCGCCTCGCACGTCTCGGTGACGTGGATCTTGTAGCCGACCCACGGTGTGGTGCGTGTCTTGGCGTAGTGGGCATTGGGATCGTAGGGCGAACTGACCAAACGCGCCGCCGGGGCAGGCCCTGGGCGTCGGTCCGCCAGTGCAGGGTGTGCCCCCTTGATAGGAGTTCGGTACCCAGACCCGGTGCCGGGTCTGCACCGCCGGCACCTGGCGCACCCAGGTGGGGGCCGCGGGGGCATAGGCGGCGCGCAGCAGGGTCGCGCCGTCCGCGCCGATGGGGAGCGCCAGGTCTTCCCGGGCTGGCTGGCCCTTGGGTCAACGGGTGTCCCGCGCCCGCCGCGCGTAGCGCATGCTCCCCTCCGGCTGACTCAGCGTCCGCAGCCAGACGGGAGCGACGCCGGCCAGGCTGTTGAGCGCACAGCGCATCGTCTCGCCGACCAACTCGACCCGATTGCGGGCGCGGATGGCCGCACGGACGTGCGTGGAGTCGGTGCGCTGACGGTCCCGCGCGCGCAGGAGGTGGTGCTCCCGACACCACGCGAGCAGGCGGTCGAGCAGCAGCGTCCCGGCTGCCCCCGCGATCAGGCGGCTACGGAACTCGCTCAAGACGGAGCCATCGAAACCCGGTCGGTTAACTCCAGCCGGCCACATACTTCCAATCGATGCGGGTGCGCAGGGCGTGGGCGGCCGGCTGATCCGCGAGGCCCTCGGCGAACTGCAAGATGGCGACCAGGGCCAGCCGCCAGGGGGCGAGGGCCGGTTGTCCGCGCGGCGGGAAGAGCGGGGCGAACAGCTCATCGCGGAACACGTCGTCAAGTTCATCGGCGAGACGGAGAGAGGGGTGTCCCTCGCTTTTGGGGGAAGGTTTTTCCAAAGAGCTGGAGGAGACAGGCTGATTTGCTAGGATGAAGGCTTGTTCAAGAGTCATCATCAGCAAAGGATCAGCTATGTCTCCCTGTGAAAGCCTAACA
>Ga0070738_10002383_pt1 | contig 29315 bp, 27 predicted proteins | sample Coa_R2_2_FD_66446 | JGI IMG/M metagenome (GOLD analysis project Ga0070738, IMG submission 66446) | Surface soil microbial communities from Centralia Pennsylvania, which are recovering from an underground coalmine fire - Coalmine... | ecosystem: Environmental > Terrestrial > Soil > Unclassified ...
AGCACAAGCCTTTCGTGAATCCCTGTCATGATGCGCTCAAGCCCGCGGCATCTTCGATTGGAGATGGAAGCCAAATTATTGAACTCACGGAACGCGGCCGCGAACGCGCCGTCAGCATCATTCGCCGCCATCGTCTCGCCGAGCGTCTCTTCACTGACAGCCTCGCCATGGACAGTGAATCTGAAATCGAGCAACAAGCTTGCAAGTTCGAACACATTCTCAGCCCGGAAGCAACGGATAAGATATGTACATTTCTCGGGCATCCGGCAACATGCCCGCACGGGGCGCCGATTCCGCCGGGACCATGCTGTCCGGCTGAGCGAGAGCAAGTCACTAATCATGCAGAATCGGCATTGCATCGTCACCAACGCTAACCAAATTGTCATTCCGAAGAGCGTAGCGACGAGAGCCTGCCCTGAGCGGAGTCGAAGGGAATCTGCTTTGCTTCGGGAAAAAGCAGGTTCCTCACCGCTGAAGCGGATTCGGAATGACAATATGGTTAGTGCGGATTAAGGATAACGGTGAAGCTTCCTAGCGTAGTGAATCACTCCCCCTGTGAGTTACTATCTATAATTCATGCCCTCACCCTGCATAGGCGTCTTTGATTCAGGCTTTGGCGGACTCACCGTCCTTAAAGCTTTACTTGAACTCATCCCCGGCGCAGATTATCTCTACTTCGGCGACACCGCCCGGCTTCCCTATGGCTCAAAATCCGCGGAAACCGTGGCCAAGTATGCGGTCGAAGCGTCGAACTTTTTGCAACGGCAGGGCGCGCACATGCTGGTGATCGCATGCAATACGGCAACCGCTCTTGCTTTCGATGAGATCGAAGCGGCTACGCGAATTCCCGTTGTTGGCGTGGTCGAGCCCGGAGCGCAAGCTGCGGCAGCGGCCAGCGAAAACGAGTCAGTCGTCGTCATTGCTACGGAAGCTACGGTAAACAGCCATGCTTATCAGAAAGCGCTAGAAGCGCACGGCATGGACGCCCGCGAAATGGCCTGCCCCTTGCTGGTTCCTCTTGTCGAAGAAGGATGGATAGACCATCCTGTCACCGAGCAGGTCGCGCGCATTTATCTCGAAAAAGCTTTTACCGATGGATTTCAGGCCGCCGATACGCTCTTGCTCGGTTGTACGCACTATCCTCTGCTGGAGGCTGTGCTGCGCCGCGCCGCGCCCGAGCACGTCACGTTGGTGGATTCCGCGGCCTCGACTGCGCGGGTGGTTGCGCAGCAGATGCAGACGCATCCTTACTTTGCCGCGGGGCACCCCACGCATCCTGCGCGCTTAAAGTTCTACGCGACTGACAGTGCGGAGAAGTTCAAGCGACTGGGCGCCCACTTCCTGGGGCAGCCGATTGAGCAAGTCGAGCACGTAGATTTGAAAGAGTAAATCCATTACCGCAGAGAACGCTGAGCACGCAGATTAATTCCGCCGCAAGAATCGGATAGCTCTCAATCCAGCATCCAGTTAACGTGATACTTCATCAGATAGATACCATGTCTCCGCTCGATAACATCACTTGGCACGCATTAACCACTTCGCAGGCGCACTTTGCCGAAGGCAACGGCATGGCGCGGCGCTTCCATACGGATATAGGACCGCTCGCAGGAATCTCCACCTCGACCGTGGAAGGTTTCGCTGCGCTTGCTCAACTAATCGGCCCGAATGAGCCGGCGGCATTATTTTTAAAAGAGGAAGTCGAAGCGCCGTCGAATTTTAAAGTGCTGCGGTCTATCCCCTTGTTGCAAATGCTGCATAACGGAAGCCGTCCGGCGCAGCCGACGCATGAGCATCTTGCGCTCACTCCTGCGGATGTTCCCGAAATGATTGCGCTCGCGCGCCTCACCGAGCCCGGCCCATTTGAGCAACGAACCATCGAGCTTGGCGGATACATTGGCATTCGGCGCAACGGCCAGCTTGCTTCCATGGCCGGAGAACGGCTGCGCATTCCCGGCTATACCGAAATCAGCGCGGTGTGCACGCATCCAGATCATCTGGGCCACGGCTACGCTGGTTCGCTGATGACGGAGATCATTCACCGCCTGCTCGACCGCGGCGATGTGCCATTTCTTCATTCGCGGCATGACAACGACCGCGCCATTGCGATTTACGAACGTCTAGGATTTCGAAAGCACGCGATGCTGCATTTGTTGGTGTTGGCGAGAGTAGAGTGATCTCAAGTGGATCTGTTCCAGAAAGGGCTTGAAACCAGGAACGTAATCCACTCAGCAAGCTCAAAGGTGTTCCAACGTGATAGATAGGCCGTAGGTTGTCACATCATCGGAGGCGATGGCCATCTGAATCGGCGTGCCAGCCTTTGCGTGAATGAGAACCGCACCGGAGTTATAGTACGCCCCACCTTGAGTTGTGCAATTTAATGACACAAAAGGAGCGTTGAATTGTGCGTTGTCATCCGTCCAATAAATCCGGGTTCCCAAGACTTCACCGTTACCACTGCACGAAGCCGATGAAACATAGACGTAAAGCTGAAAATTTGCATCGTCGTTCGTCGTGTACAAATCGAACATCTTTATAGACCCAACTCGGTTTAGAAACTGCTTCTTAGCCACAATCACGGGAATGGACGGTAGATTTTGCGAATCGGGTGCTGTAGTTGTCTGCGCAAAACATGAAGCGCAAAGAACAGCAGCGAAAATGAAAACAATGGCTTGGCGCATTGGGACTCCTAAATCGGACTTAGTTGGTTAATTGTTCAATCGTGAAAGCAACGTCATAGGTTGCATCGACAGGGCCGGTATTGTACGGCTGAAGCTGGAACGATACGGGCTCCCCAACTTTGGGACTGAACATAATCGTTGGAGCTGCGTCCCACACACAACAACTTTCAAACGAAACTGTCGCCACGGAGTCGCCGCCCGCTCCCGACCGGTCAGTCCAGAAAACACCGAAGCTCCAGCCACCATCCTGCGGATAGCTCGTCGTCGTCGCAGAAAGCACTACGCTTACACGGTATAAGCCATTGGTCTGCGGAGTGAAGAGATTTTTGTAGAATGATTTTGTTCCGCCTATCACATGCCATTCCTTAATCACTTTCCATTGCGGAGTCTGACCAAAACTGTGGATAGTGAATGCAATCAAAAGGACGAACAGACTTAGTGTCGCTTTACGCATTGTGAATCCTCCAAAAGAAACGCGCCCAATTCTAGCAAACCTCGCCTGGTGCCCCAGCTCATTGAGCGTCGGGATCTTCGCAGTCGAGATCGTCCGCCGCGCTTTTGGCCATCATGCCACACGCACCAAATACAAAAGCTAAGCCAATGCCCAACATTTCAGCTAGTAGGCGATCCATTTTCGCGAACTCACTAATCGCCTTCCCTCCGAAGAGGAATAGCAAGCCAGCAATCCCAATTAAAATCTGGCTCATTCCTTTCAACAAGATTTTCATAGCAAAGGCATTTTAACGTGGCGGGTACTCACCCCCTCGCCAATAAGTGCCAGGCTTCGCGGTATTTGCCGTTGATGCCTTGACGCAGGCAGTTGCGAGCGGCGAGGACTAACTGATCCCGCGGCGGGATTTTGTCCACCGGCAGGATGTACCAGCCGTCTTCGGGAATGATGTGGACGGCGATGATGTCACATTCCGCCACGCTATAAATCGCGGTTCCACCTTTCTGGCAGAATTGGCATTTGACGTGGTAGCGATCATCCTTCATGTGCGCCGTGCTTTTGACCTGGACGCGAAACAGACTCCGCCCGCGATTGCGAGGGCCGACGTCCACGATGAAGTCGTAAGGCTGATTGTCCCCGTAGGGCTTGGAAACCACGAAGCCCAACTCACTGGCGCGATGGAGGAAGGCGAGTTCGGAAAGCTCTCCACGTTGCTTGGCGTCGGCAGGGACACACTTATCCTCGGGCGCTTTGAGGCGCGGATACGGCTTTGGAGATTTCATTGTTGATTTCGCGGATCCCACCCTTTACGCAAAGAACGCGTAAAGAGTGGGGCACCCGATTTGTTCAAAAACACAAAAGGCGCAAGCTGAATGCCTGCGCCTTTTTCGAACTTTATAAACCTAGATTAGCATATTGGAGGGGGTAAACCCGCCACGGTTTTCGGTTTTATATTGTCTTCAAATTCAATAATATAACCGAAAAACATCAAGTTCAGGGTCTTGACAAGATTTGCACAGAAGGCTTCCTGTGACGGGCGTCACATTTTATCCACAAGAAGCTCAGGCCGGAATGCCTGTGGATAACAAAGTGTCCAGGGGAAATGAAGCCAGAAGTTAATACAACCGAAATTCAACTTCCACGCTGATTTCGACGGCGACAGGTTTGCCGTCTTTCACAGCGGGTTCGAAGCGCCAAGTGCTGAGTTTCTCGACAACTTTTTCGTCGAGGCCAAGACCGAGCGTGCGGGTGACTTTGATGTCGCGAGGACGGCCATCGGGGCCAACGATCATCGAAACGACAGATGTGCCCTGATACTTTGCCTTGCGGGCCTCTTCGGAATAATCGGGGTCAGGATCGTAGATAGCTTTCGGGGCAGAAACACCGCCGCCTACGCGAAAGACACCGCCGCCAATCCCGCCTCCGCGGCCATTGCCAACGCCGGGGCCTGAACCAACACCCACCCCACCGCCAGAACCTGAACCAATGCCTCCGCCCGCTCCCGTTCCGTTCGAAGGAACCATGGAGGGCATGGAAGTTGGGTCGCCGAGATTCGGCATATTCGATGAAATTTTGATTTGGGGCGGAACAACCACGGTCGGATCCACCGTCAGCTTGGGCTGCTCATTGCGAACCACAACGGCCGGAGGCGTAATCTGCTCCATCGAGAACTTGGGCAGCTTGCCTTTGGTGGCTTGAAGTTTGTCGCGGTCTCCACCGCCTCCACCCCCGCCGGATACGTCTTTCGAAGGCTTCAAAACGATATCCGTGGGATCAATTAATTCCACTGTCGCTTTGGGCGCTTCCATCTGCTTGACCATGCGGCGACCGAGAATGGTGAGGCCGATGATGGCAGCAATCAGCACGATGTGAGCGATGGTCGAGCCCCAAACGCCGTTTTTCTTATAGTTGTAAAAGCCCCAAATATCATTGACTGGAATGGGCTTTGAGGTCAGTACCAGTGGGGGTAGCTTTTTCGGAAAGAAAAATTCGTCGAGATTGCGGAAGAGCGATTTCCACAATGGCTCTTCAAACGTGGAAGTGGGCATGAGCAGATGCAGCTCAGGAGCTGACTCTGGCGTTGTTTCCGGCTTCGGAGTTACTTCCACACTCGACATAGTTCTTAAGACGCTACCCGATTGCTGGCGCCTAACATAACTTGATGAATATACGCGGCGTTAAGTTGCTTGCTACCTCATGCAATGTCCAATAACTCAACTACTTGGATGCTGAAACACGATGAAGTAGCTATGTAAAAAATTGTACACCTGATTTTTACGCAAAAAGCTGTGATTTTGGGCGTATCTCTCCGGTGAACCTAAGTATCAACCGCAAACTGTTTCGATGCGGGTTTGGAAACATACGCAGAAACAATCAAGGACTTATAATGAAATAAATCCACTATTTTGAGGAAACTACGCGAGTGCCGCTAGAGCTGAAATCCACCATCAATCTGCCGAAAACCGACTTCCCCATGAAGGCCAGCCTGCCCCAAAATGAGCCGAAAATTCTGGCGAAATGGGAGCAAACGGATATTTATGGGCAGATTCGGGCTGCGCGGAAGGGCGCGCCATTGTATGTGCTACATGACGGGCCTCCGTATGCCAATGGGCCGCTGCATCTGGGCCACGCGCTGAATAAGTGCTTAAAGGATTTCATTGTGAAGTCGAAGACCATGGCGGGATTCGACTCACCCTATGTTCCGGGATGGGACTGTCATGGCTTGCCCATCGAGATAAAAGTGGATCAAAAGCTGGGCGGCAAGAAGTTGCAGATGCACCCCAGCGATGTGCGCAAAGAGTGCCGCGCCTACGCCCAGAAATACCTCGATTTGCAGCGTGAGCAATTCAAGCGCATTGGAGTGTTTGGGCGATGGAATGATCCCTATTCGACGATGACGCCGTCGTATGAGTCGGCGGTGATAAGGACGTTCTTCGCGTTCTATGAAAACGACTTTGTCTATAAGGGATTGCGGTCGGTGTATTGGTGCATCCACGACAAAACCGCATTGGCGGAAGCGGAAGTCGAGTATGAGAACCATGTAAGCCCGAGCGTGTATGTGCGCTACAAGCTGTTCTCTGCGCCAGAAAAAATTGATCCGCGGCTGGCGGGCAAAGAGGTTTATACGATCATTTGGACGACTACGCCGTGGACGCTGCCGGCTTCACGAGCGGTGGCGTTTAATCCAGATTTTGTTTATGTTGCGCTGGAAAATCCTGAGGATGGGAAAGTCTATATTGTTGCGCGTGATTTGGCCGAAGCGACGAAAGTTGCGACCAAGCTGGAGAACACGAAAGAAATCGCTGAGTTTAACGGCGCGGTTCTGGATCGCACTGTGTTTTTACATCCATTTCTCGATCGGCAGGTTTTGGGCGTCAATGCGAACTATGTGACGACCGAGCAAGGAACGGGCGCAGTTCATACCGCTCCAGCGCATGGCGCAGACGACTTTACCACCGGCGTGAAATATCAGATCGAACTAACTTGCGATGTGGATGCTGCTGGGCGTATCCACAACGGCCTGCCGGAATACGATGGCTTGCAGGTATTTAAAGCCAATGCGCCTATCGTCGAGTTACTCGAAAAGCGCGGAGCACTGATGGGACGGCGGGATATTGAACATTCGTATCCGCATTGCTGGCGCTGCCATAATCCGATCATTTTTCGGGCGACGGAGCAGTGGTTTATCTCGATGGAAACTCCAATGCCAGAGGCGTTATCCGGTCAAACCGGAAACGAAACTTTGCGGCAGCGGGCATTGGCCGAAGTCAAGAAAGCGAAGTGGGACCCGGCCTGGGGTGAAGAACGCATCTCGAACATGATTGCCACGCGGCCGGATTGGTGCATTTCCCGGCAACGCATTTGGGGCGTGCCGATTGCGGTGTTTCTGTGCGAAGGATGCGGCAAACCGCTGAATGATCAGAAAATCAATCGGGCTGTAGTCGAATTGTTTGCAAAATCGGGCGCGGATGCGTGGTACACGCCAGAAGGCGATTCGGCGCTTCCCTCTGGCACGAAATGTCCGCATTGTGGAAAAAGCGAATTTAAAAAAGAAACTGACATCCTCGATGTCTGGTTTGAGTCGGGATCGAGCCAGGCGGCGGTTCTTGGCCATGAGCCCGGCCTGCCTTGGCCGGCAGATTTGTATCTCGAAGGCGGCGATCAATATCGAGGATGGTTTTTGTCGTCTTTATTTTGTGCGCTGCCGGTGCGTGGGCATACGCCATTTCGCATGACGGTTACGCCTGGTTGGACACTCGATGAGCAAGGCCACGCAATGTCGAAGTCGAAGGGCAACGACGTTGATCCGGTTGACATTGCGAACCGATTGGGCGGAGAGATTGTCCGGTTGTGGGTTGCCTCGGTGGATTTTCGCGATGACGTTGCAGGTTCGGAAAACCTGATGCAGCGGGTGGCGGAGAACTACCGCAAGATTCGGAATACTGTTCGCTATATTTTGGGAAATCTGGACGGATTCAATCCGGCAAGCGATGCAGTGCGATTTGAAGAGTTGGAATCGATCGATCAATACATGTTGCGCATAACGGCGCGCATGGCGAAAGACGTCGTTCAACATTATGAAGATTTCGCGTTTCATCGCGTATATCAACGCGTAAATCATTTTTGCGTGGTGGAATTAAGCGCCTTTTATTTCGATGTATTGAAAGACCGGCTATATATTTCGGCGCCAAATTCACCCAAAAGACGGGCCGCACAGACGGCGATCTGGCGGATTGGCGAAGCCTTAGTCCGGTTGCTCGCGCCGATCATGAGCTTCACGTGTGAAGAAATCTGGGGACACTTGCCGCACGTGGATGGGCGATTGGCGAGTGTGGCATTAGTAAAGTTTCCAACGGAAAAAGAACTTCTTGCCGGGGCGGCCAGCGAAGACGCCAGGCAAAGCGAAGACTGGACAGTGCTTCGTGGAGTACGTGAAGAAGTGTTAAAGGCATTAGAAGAAGCGCGAACAGGCAAGCTGATAGGAACTGGACTGGAAGCACAGGTGCGCCTATCAGCCTCCGAGCCAATGTATTCCGTGCTAGCGCGGCATCAAGATCAGTTGCGCTATTTGTTTATTGTTTCCGCCGTGAGTTTGGAGAAAGTTGAAGCGAGTAACGGGGACTCAGCTTTGCGGGTACAAGTAAGCAAAGCGGATGGGAAAAAGTGCGAACGCTGCTGGAATTATTCGACGCGTGTGGGCGAGGACGCTGAATATCCGACAGTCTGCGAACGGTGCAGCGCGGTATTGAAAGAAATTACAAAAGATTCCGCCGCTTAGCCGCGGAGAGATGCATCCAAAAAGCGCATGATCATCTCATCGCCTGCGACACGATATAGAACCTAAATATGACATCTGATAAGCAATCCCCAGCGCACGGCAAACACTTGTTGATTGCTGTTGTCGTTCTCGCCCTCGACCGGCTCACGAAGTGGCTGATTGCACGCGACATCGCGCTGCACGATTACATTCAAATCATTCCAGGATTTTTTCGTTTGACGCACGTGGAAAACCGTGGGGCGGCGTTTTCACTGTTTGCGGATTCAAATGCTCCCTGGCGAACATCTCTACTGGTGACGTTTTCGCTGGTCGCATTGGTCATTGTACTGGCGTTGCTTTGGAAGAATGGCCACTCACTGAGCAGCACCGGGGTGGGGTTATCCTTAATTTTGGGCGGCGCCTTGGGGAACTTATGGGACCGATTGATGACCGGCCGGGTCGTGGATTTTCTGTTGTTTTATATCGGGCAGTATCAGTGGCCGGCGTTCAATGTGGCCGATAGCGCGATTGTAGTGGGCGCAGGGTTGCTGGCAATTGAAATATTGTTCACCAAGACCGCGGAAAAGAAGTTAGCGTAGATTTCCTTAATATGGTCGAGATGTTGTCGAGCTTTGCTCCGGCTGCTCTGTCGTCCGAGCTCCGCTCTGAGCAAGTTCATACGAGCGTCTTCACATAGTCCTTAGGAACTCCTCGGGCGTGCTCTTCGTATCATCATGTAGTTGGGCCACTCTTTGTCTTTTCCTTGGAGGGCGATGAAACTCGTCATTGACCACGTCAGCAAACAATACGGCAGTAAGGTTTGGGCGCTCCGCAATTTCAGTCTGGAATTAGGCCCAGGAGTGGTGGGATTGCTCGGCCCGAACGGAGCCGGCAAGAGCACACTGATGAGCATCCTGGCGACGATCACTCGCGCCACCGAAGGCAGCGTGGTATGGAACGGTACAAATATCGCGAACAATCCCGATGCACTGCGCTTTGTTCTCGGCTATCTGCCACAAGATTTCGGGGTATATCCCAACCTCAATCCAGTGGAATTCCTCGAATATCTTGCGGCGGTCAAGGGATTGGACGCTGCTGCGTCACGCCGACGCATTGATGAATTATTGAATTTGGTCAACTTGACCGAGGCCCGTAAGCGCCCACTGGGCGGGTTTTCCGGTGGCATGAAGCAACGAGTTGGCATTGCGCAAGCACTATTGAACGATCCCGAACTGCTCATTGTGGATGAACCTACGGCTGGGCTGGATCCCGAGGAGCGCGTACGTTTTCGTAATCTTCTTTCTGATCTTTCCGGCGAAAGAATCGTTATTCTGTCCACGCACATTGTTTCTGATATTGAAGCCACGGCCACTGACATTGTGCTGATTTCTAAGGGCGCGCTGGTGGCGCACGCCTCGCCTGAAGAATTGCTGCGGCAAGTCGAAGGGAAAGTCTGGGAGTGGGTGGTGCCGAGTGCAGAAATGAACGCCGCGAAACAAAAATATCTGATCAGCAGCACCATGCGGCGCAGTGACGGCGTACATGTTCGCGTACTGGCTACGGAAGCACCAGAAGGCGCGCAGCCGGTGATTGCGAGCCTTGAGGACGCGTATTTGTATCAACTCGCCAATCATCGCGCCGAGGGCACAGCGTGAAAAACGCACACGTGCTCTACCACATGGTGAAGGCGGACTTGCTGGAACGCGTCCGACGCTACGGCTATTTGCTCACGTTGTTATTCACGTTATTTATGGCATACGGCGTTTACACTGGACAACTCGCCTACCAGTTTGAGGGACATCGCGGCGTTTACAATTCAGCGTGGCTGGGCTGTGAAATGGCTCTGGTCACGACGGTCTTTCTGACACTGTTTGGTTTTTATGTCGTAAAGAATACGATCCAGCGGGACCGCGAAACGCGCGTCGGTCAAATCCTCGCCAGCACCCCGATGAGCAAAAGTTTCTATACGGTTGCGAAAGCCCTCAGCAATTTTGCGGTACTGACGACCATGATTCTAGTGCTGGCTTTAGCCGCATTGGCCATGCAGCTTCTGCACGCCGAGAACCGCCATATTTACCTCTGGCTGTTGCTGTCGCCTATCATGGCATTTGGTCTGACTGCTCTGGCCGTAACCGCAGCCCTGGCTGTTCTCTTCGAAACCTTGCCGGGACTGCGTAGTGGGCTGGGCAATGTGGTTTACTTTTTTATTTGGATTTCACTTCTCATTGCAGGGGCGCGCCCTCTCGACCAGAACCGGCCAGTAACCACAGGGCGCTACTTTGCTGACTTTAGCGGAATCGTTTCCATCAGCAGCCAAATGCAGGCAATCGTGCGCCATCTCGATCCGCAGTACAACGGCGGCGTTGCGCTGGGAGTCGCGTTTAACGCCGACAGGCTGTCGGCCAAGAGATTTCTGTGGACCGGACTGGCCTGGAACCCAGCCATGGTGTTGAGCCGGCTTATGTGGCTGATGATCGCCGCCGCAATTGCATTGCTTGCCTCGCTGTTTTTTGACCGCTTCGATCCCGCGCGTGGGTGGCAATTCGCAATGAGAAAAACAAAAGCGCAATCCCCGATTGAGAATTTCGAAGCGGCTGTCAATCTGCCGGAACAGGTTGTATTGCCTGCGCATCTCACGCCGCTGGTGCACACGAGTTCCGGGCATAAACTGCGCTTCATTCACCTAGTTCGCTCTGAATTGCGCTTAATGCTGAAGGGCCTGCGCTGGTGGTATTTGGTGGCTGCCGGATTGTTGATTGCCGAATTCGTGGCTCCGCTCGCTGCGGCACACGGGAGCGTGTTAGTTGCCGCGTGGATTTGGCCAATCTTGATTTGGTCGCAGATGGGATCGCGCGAGAATCGCTATGCAACACGGTCGCTCATCTTCTCCTCGCCGCATGCGCTTTATCGCCAACTTCCAGCAGTCTGGACAGCGGGAATTGTGGTCGCTCTTGCGACCGGAAGTGGAGTCGGCATTCGCTTATTGCTAACCGGGAACTTACACGCTTTCGCGGGCTGGCTGGTGGCAGCGGCATTCATCCCCAGTCTGGCTATTGCCTGCGGAGTTTGGAGCGGAAACAGCAAGTTGTTCGAAGCGATTTATACCGTGTGGTGGTACATCGGACCGCTAAACCACCTTCCGGCCTTGGATTTCATGGGAACCACACCAGCTTCCGACCATACCCCGGTATATCTTTTCCTCACCATGGGATTGCTGGCAGCTTCTCTGTTTGGGCGGCGGGTCAGGCTGGCGTACGCATAGACAGTAGCTATGGTCGAGCTGCGCTCGACCGGGCAGATGGGGACATCTGCCTGCACAATCTCCTACACCGACAACACTTGCAGCACGCGAGCGACGGCGACACGGAATATCTCTTCCGGAACAATCAGGCTCAAAATTAAAAACCCATCGGATGGAAAATCATAAAAGTGCCCTGGATGTACAAGGACAGAAGCTTGCTGCAAAAGCTGAATAGCAAGGTCTTCGTCCGACTGTGTGACCGGGACGCGGAGAACGGCATACCAGCCACCTTCGACATGCAAACGTTCGCAATGGCGCTGGTGAGCGAGTTGGCGATCAAGTTCTTCGAGGTTCGCACGCACGCGAGCGAGTAAAAGCGGCTGAATCGAAAGTCTTTGATTCAATAAAACCGGCGCGGCATATTGAATGGGCGCGTTCATCGAGAGATATGTATCTGCAATGACCTCGAGGCGTTCGAGTGCGAGTTGAACCATCGAGGGTGGGCCCGAGGCAACCAGCCAAGCCAGTTTCATCTGCGGCAATGCAGAGATTTTTGAAATTCCACTGAGCGTAAATGTCAAATTTTGCTGATTTGTCGCGAAAGTTGCTTGCAAGTTTGTGTCGAGACTGTAGTCGAGAAAAACTTCGTCCACGATCAACGGCAAATTGTGCTGCCGGCAAAAGTCATTAATGGCGCTGCGCTCTGGGCCATGAACGTAAGAACCAGTGGGGTTGTTCGGGTGGACCAGCACGATGGCACGTGTGCGATCGGTGACGGAGCGGTGAAGCGATGGAAAGTCAATTTGCCAGCCATGATCATAAATCAGCGGGAATGGAACCAGCTTCACATCCTGCAAGTCAGCCAGAAAATCGAATAACGGATAACTGGGCTTCGGAACCAGGATCTCATCGCCGGGGTTGCAGAGCAGGCGAAAAACGTACGAGTAAGCTTCGCTCGTGCTCGTGGTCAGCAAAATGGATTCCGGCGAAACTGGAGGCGTGGCGGGCGGTTGCGTGTGATATTGCGCGCAATAACGCGCGTAGTAATCCTGATAGTACTGCGCAACACACTGACGCGCTGTGAGCAGGCCTTTAGCTTGCGGGTCATAGTCCAGCGAGGCGGGATGGGCGAGTGCCGAAAGTATGGCTTCGCCGTCGAAGGGCAATTCGGCCCGTGTGGGGTTCGAAAGCGTGAGGTCGAGCACTTCCCTTGCCTCACGATTTATCTCGCGGTGGACTTCGGTGAATCGGTTCGGGGTGAAATTCCATTGCGTGCGTTGAGAAAACATCACGGGACATAATACGCGAGGGAACATCAACGCGCCGAGGATTAGCACCAAAGAGTAAAGCAACGCGACTCGCGCCTTAACCGCGTCCGCGACCTCGGACAATGCATCTATCGCGGCGCATATTCTAGACAAAATACTAGATTAGATATATTCTACTTTTTCTCATGCAGGCCGATGCTATTAAACGCTCCCTCGAGAGCAATGGATTGCGCTTCACGGCGCAGCGTTACGCCGTGCTGGCATTCTTAATGGAGTACAAGGGGCATCCCACGGCTGCGGAAATCTTCAAAGCGGTCAATCGTATAGATCCCCGCTCTTCCAGAGCGACAACCTATAACAATCTAAGAGATTTGGTAAAAGCAGGTTTGGTGCGGGAAGTAGCCGTCGAAGGTCGCGCCGGACGCTTCGATTTAGAAGGTGTACAGCACCACCACTTCATCTGCGACCGCTGCGGCAACGTTGAGGATATGGAGTGGTACGACGTACCAAAGCCCGATTCTCGTTCTCTCGGCAAGCGAGTTGTTCGCGACTGTCAATTGATTTTTCGCGGATTTTGCATGAATTGCGCACCTCGACGGGCTCGTTGATTGGGTTTGGCGATCATCATTAATTTGAATTTTTTGACTTAAATCGAAAAGGAAAAACATATGGATAATACACTCGCAACTTCGTCGGGAAGCGTCAGCCCCGAAACCAAAGATAAAAGCACCCTGCCCGAAGCGAAGTGCCCGTTCAATCACGGAGCATCGGCTCCCACCAATCGCGACTGGTGGCCCAAGCAGGTGAGCCTTCAGGGGCTACATCAACATTCCAACTTGTCAGATCCGATGGGCGAAGAATTCGACTACGCAAAGGAATTCAAGAGCCTCGACCTTAATGCCGTGATCAAAGATCTCCACGCGCTCATGACGGATTCACAGGATTGGTGGCCGGCCGACTTCGGGCATTATGGTGGACTGTTCATCCGGATGGCGTGGCATAGCGCGGGTACGTATCGCATTGGCGACGGCCGCGGCGGCGCCGGGGCCGGACAGCAGCGCTTTGCACCGCTCAATAGCTGGCCTGACAACGTAAATCTTGATAAGGCCCGCCGTCTGTTGTGGCCGGTTAAGCAGAAGTATGGTCGAAAAATTTCCTGGGCAGACCTGATGATTCTTGCAGGCAACGTCGCTCTTGAGTCGATGGGCTTTAAAACTTTCGGTTTCGGCGGCGGACGGGCGGATGTTTGGGAGCCGGAAGAGCTGAACTGGGGGCCCGAAGGCACATGGTTGGCAGACGAACGCTACAGCGGTGATCGCGATTTGCAGAATCCGCTCGGCGCGGTTCAAATGGGTTTGATCTACGTGAATCCAGAAGGGCCGAATGGCAAGCCCGATCCAGTCGCGGCTGCGCGTGACATCCGTGAAACATTCAAACGCATGGCCATGAACGATGAGGAAACGGTTGCACTGATTGCCGGCGGGCATACGTTTGGCAAAACGCATGGCGCTGCCATCCCGTCTGACTATGTTGGACCCGAACCGGAAGGCGCCGAGATCGAGGACCAAGGCTTCGGATGGAAGAATAAATTTGGCAAAGGTTGTGGCGCTGACACCATCGGTAGTGGACTGGAAGTCACCTGGACCACGACGCCGACGAAGTGGAGCAATAACTTCTTCGAGAACTTGTTCAAGTATGAATGGGAACTCACCAAGAGCCCGGCCGGCGCGCACCAATGGACACCGAAAAATGGCGCAGGCAAAGATACCGTGCCCGACGCGCATGATCCGGCAAAGCGTCATTCGCCAGCCATGCTGACCACGGACCTCTCACTGCGCTTCGATACGGCTTACGAGAAAATTTCGCGCCGGTTCTACGAGCATCCAGACCAGTTCGCAGATGCGTTTGCACGGGCGTGGTTCAAGCTGACACACCGCGACATGGGTCCGATAGTTCGCTATCTCGGCCCCCTCGTCCCCAAGGAAACGCTTCCATGGCAAGATCCGATTCCTTCCGTTAATCATCCACTTGTAGCCGAGCAGGATATTGCTGCACTGAAGGCGAAAATCCTGGCGTCGGGCTTGTCTGTGTCCCAGTTAGTCTCGACGGCTTGGGCGTCGGCTTCGACATTCCGTGGCTCTGACAAGCGCGGGGGAGCGAACGGCGCGCGCATTCGACTCGCTCCGCAGAAGGATTGGGCAGTCAATCAGCCGGCTGAATTAGCGAAGGTGTTGCAAAAGCTTGAAGGGATCCAAAAAGAGTTCAACGCTTCAGCATCCGGCGGAAAGAAAGTTTCACTCGCAGACCTCATCATTCTTGGCGGCGATGCAGCCATTGAGAAGGCGGCCAAAGATGCCGGGGTTGATGTGAAAATTCCGTTCAAACCGGGCCGCATGGACGCGTCGCAAGAACAAACCGATGTTGAATCTTTCGAGCCGCTCGAACCGAAAGCAGACGGCTTCCGCAATTTTCTCAACGGAAAGCACGGGCTTCCAGCAGAAGCGCTGCTCGTGGATAAAGCGCAGTTGCTAAAGCTGACCGCACCCGAGATGACTGTTCTCGTCGGCGGGTTGCGCGTACTCGGAGCAAACACCGGCAACGCAAAACATGGGGTCTTCACGAAGAAGCCCGGCACACTTACGAACGACTTCTTTGTAAACCTGCTCGATATGAGCACGGAATGGAAGCCCAACGGCGCTGACGGCGTGTACGAGGGGCGCGACCGGAAAACGAACGCAGTGAAGTGGACCGGCACGCGGGTTGACCTGATTTTCGGTTCGCACTCCCAACTGCGTGCGTTGGCCGAAGTTTATGGTTCTTCGGACGCGAAGGAAAAGTTTGTGAAAGACTTCGCAGCAGCGTGGAGCAAGGTGATGAATAACGATCGCTTCGACCTCGCGTAATCTCTCAGAGATTTAGCGAGGCGTTTGAGTTGCAGCCATGAGCCTCTCTCTGATGTCATCATCAGATTGAGGCTTTGCTGTCAGGCGGTTTGGGCATATCCGAGGACCATCGCTCCCCAGAATCAGGATACTAGTTGACTTTATTCGGGCACCACAATATAGTTCCGTGCTGATTTAGGATTCTCTCTCCCGAGTTCTCCTAAGCGTCTCCCACCAGGAGGATACTTATGGTTCGCCCAGCAACACCCAGCGGTAAACCCTCGCGAAAACCGTCCACTCTCAACACAAACCTAAACAAGGGCCTGTTATCTTATGTGGCTGCGGCTTGCGCCGTCAGCGGAGCAATCCTGGCTGAGACCGTGCCTTCCGACGCCGAAATTGTTTACACGCCCACGCATACACCGATTGTGGTGGGCTCGCCCGTCTTGCTCGATTTGAATAACGACGGCACTGCTGATTTCGTCATTAGTAACAACTTCAACGCCTTTGACCGAAAAAGCTGCTCCGTATGCACGTTCGGCTCGCATGCCTCCCTCAAAGCCGGCCCCGAGCAGGCGGGCAATGCAATCTGGGGCGTTAGCAGCAGCGTGCGTCAAGTTGGCTCGCGTGCGCAATTCCGGAAGCGGCAACAGAAAAAGCCGAACAACATTAAAGAGGCCGCTGCGGCGGTGCCCTGGGGCGTACTGGTCGGGAACGGCCCCGAGAGGTCGTTTCAATCGCAGGCGCTGCTGATGGATTCTTCGAATTCCGTCTATTACTTCGGCGGCGGAGGAACCGTCAATTCATTTGGGCCGTGGGGAAGAGGCGGCAAGTTCGCCGGCCCCTACATGGGTTTCAAGTTTTTGATCGACGGAGAGATCCATTATGGTTGGGCCCGCGTGGATGTCAAAGCGAATTTCCTCCATCCTTCTGCGACTTTGACTGGGTATGCTTATGAAACCATCGCGAATCGTCCGATTGTGACTGGCTTCACCAAGGGCAATTTCGACGAAAATAGCGAACCCTCGCAGGAGATGCAGGCACCGAAGCCCCAATCCCTGAAAAACCAGGCGCTCGCGCCCGGCAGTTTGGGGCGGTTGGCTTTGGGCGCTGCTCGCTGACGGAGACGTCATCGTGGCCCATTCAATTTGTCATTTCTGTGTTTGAGGGGCCGTGGAGACAAAGGTTCCGAAATACGCACAACGGTTTAAACCGGGGAGATTTTTATGAAAGCCAGATTTCTTTCGTATGCCTGCGGCGCGGCCACAGTGGCTTTGCTCGTCTTAACCATTTCGCTTTTTGCTTCGGCAACAGAAACTCGTGTCCACACGTTTCCCGGAGGAGTCGATCCGGTAGGTCTGGTGGCGGACCGCGCCGGAAATCTTTATGGAACGACCGGGTCGGATGGGTTTTATAGTTTCGGCACGGTTTTTCAGGTGCATCCATCGTCCGGCGGAATATGGACGGAGAACGCGCTGTATTCATTCACGGGAGGAGCCGATGGAGGCCATCCGGAAGCCGTGCTGACTTTGGATGCTAAGGGAAATCTCTATGGCACAACGCAGTACGGAGGAAGCGGAACGTGCAACTGCGGAACGGTATTTGAATTGAGTCCATCAAAGGGCGGAGTCTGGAAAGAAACCACGCTTTATAGTTTTGCCGGAGGCGCCGATGCGTCGCATCCTCGATACACAAACTTAATTTTTGACGCATCTGGCAATCTCTATGGGGTAGGAGAGTTTGGGGGAACCGCTCTTGGAGGCGTTGTTTTTGAGCTGAGTCCACAAGCTGGCGGAGGCTGGACGGAGACCGTGCTCTATGCATTTGCCGGCGGCACGTCCGACGGAGCCAATCCTATTGGTGGACTGGTATTTGATAAAGCCGGAAATCTTTATGGTGTCGCCAATGACGGCGGATCGCAGCAATGTGGTGACGGATGTGGAGGCGTTTTCGAATTATCTCCACAGGCCGGCGGGGGATGGAAGGAAAAAATGCTTTATTTCTTTCAAAATGACGCCGATGGGACTACTCCTGACACGTTACTTGTCATCGATCCCAAGGGCAATCTCTATGGCATGACGCAATTTGGCGGCAGTGGAAATTGCGGCACGGTATTTGAGGTGTCGCCCGGGAGTGGCGGTACCTGGAGCAAAACGACGCTCCATCAATTCGCGGGTACCGACGGATGTGCGCCGTTTGGGAATATGGTGCGCGATGGCGTCGGTAACCTTTACGGAATTACAGAAGGCGGAGGAGCAAACGGTAGTGGAACAATATTCGAGATTCCTCCAGGTGACGTGGAACAAGTGCTTTTTAGTTTTCCTGGCGGCAATGCGGGTTCCCAGCCCAGAAGCCTGATTGCGGGCCCCACGGGACAGGCTTTGTTTGGCGTAACTTTTGGGCCCTATTATCCGGAGAGTGGAATCATATTCGAGCTCTCTAAGTGACCGAGCCAGCCCAGCCTTAATTCATTGAAATAAAGCTATGGGAGGCGGCGCCAGCCGCCTCTTTAATTTATTGGCGGTCGTATCTGTGAGCACGGCGCTCTCGCTGCGCAGATCGCTTATGAACTCTTTACGAGTGTTCATTTGGTAAGAATCTATATGGTGAGCGCGGATGGACTCGAACCATCGACCCATGCCTTAAAAGGGCATTGCTCTGCCAACTGAGCTACGCGCCCGCTCTTGAAAACGGCTGAAGGGACTAACCGCGGCGTGACGACCCCGCACAAACATAATATCAGTTTCGCGCGTTCTTATCGCACAGCGCTGATGGTTTGTTGGGTTGTGTTATCGGTTACAACAATCGGAGGCAACTGGCTGCGCAGAAGTGTTTTCACTTGCGACCAAACTTGGGGGTCGCACTCAATGGCGATATGCCCCTTCATCAACCAGCGAGCCGACCGGGGATATTCACTACATTCTTCGGAGGGCTGCTCCTTGTAATCGAGGCGGAAGTTGCCAAGAATTTCCGTGTGCACGGGATCGGCAGCGGAGATCTTTCGCCGCCCGTGAATCCAGCCGCGCGTCTGATAGAAGTTCACTGCCTGATGAACATTGGCAGGAATTACGCTGTCGTTGCGGAAAGGCTTGGCGACGCTATCCACCTGTACCGTGAGCATGACTGGGATACCCTCGCGGTTGAGCCTTCGCGCTAGGGCAACGACGGCATAGGCGCCCCAACTGTGTCCAAATAGAAGTATGTGGGCGCGATTTTTTTCTTCTTCCGAAAGCTGGCCATCGCGATTGCTGTCGAGGTGCTCACGAATCATGGCGTAGGCTTCGTCTTGGCGGCGATTCTCGTACATTCCGAAATACACATCACTCGAATACTCGCCGCGCAGACTCTGTATCAGCTTTACTTCAGCATGGTGGCTGGCATTACGGCTGACGAAACCTCCCATGAAACCGATGACGAGCGATTCGGATGGCGGGGTCACAACGGAAACGGGAGCTGATAGCACGGATGTAGCTGGAGGTCCTTCTTTAGCGTTGGCGATTTGGGATGCACCAGCCAGCAACACGATCAGCGTGCACAAGCCCAAACTGCGCCGCACGGCCAGAGAAAGTTCACGCCCCACGCTCGACATGATGTCACAAAACCCGTGCTGGGTGCGGAATTTATTGCATTTTTCGTATTTTGGGCCTGCCCTGCGCAAGAATTTGCACTAGAGCGGTAAGGCAGGACTCTTTTTAGGGCGCGCAAGCGATATACAGCGACCAAATTATGGGGAAATGGGACCGGGCAGTCCCAGTCTCGCGCGGATTTCAGCTACGATTGCATTGGGAGTTTGGGCGATATCTATGACGAGTGCATCTTCGTGCTTTATTGGCTCTTCCAGCGTGGCCAGTTGGCTGGCGAGCATAGATTCGCTCATGTAGTGGCCCGTGCGAGAACGCAATCTCTCATGGAGCAAGTTTGCAGTTCCGCGCAGATAGACGATCTTCACTTCTGGGCCGACCCGCAGCTCGTCGCGATAGGCCTTCTTCAGCGCCGAACAAGCTAAGAGCGCATTCTTCCCTCTCGTAATCCAGCCAGTGATAAGACTGCTCAGAGCTTCGAGCCAAGGCGCGCGGTCGGCATCGGTAAGCGGAATGCCGCTTCGCATTTTCTCGACGTTGGCCACGGAATGGTAATCGTCCGCATCGGCGAATTGCCAACCGAGCTGTGAGGCGAGGAGATGGCCGATTGTGGTTTTGCCGGAGCCCGAAACTCCCATGAGGAGAATGACCACGGATTTATTGTGACGCGGTCGGCGTTTTCTGAGGAATATCGTTGCAGAGGGCGCACGCCTCGCCTCTGCGTGAGCGGTAGATACGACCGACCGTGAAAATCGCGGCGGAGACCGCGGCCCAGAAGAGCGTTCCCAAAAGCGAGAATGCGTGATGCCTTAAGAACTGCGCGATGGCAATAACGAGAAACGCGCCAGCAAAGACTATGAAGAATCGGCGAATCCAGAATGATGTGCCCATTTAAATGCGCTCCCGACAAGAATAAAGTTAATAGAAGGCGTACCAGCACCCCAAAACGGGTCTGGAACTTAACTAGACACACATGCTAGGATTATCGGCGAAAAAGAGCTAAGAACCCGGATCGTGGTCTTGGACACCGCAGTCCGTCGGACGGTAATTAGCCCTTCGCTTCGACCCGAGATAATCACTTTTGGACGGTGTTTATCCTCGGGTCAGAGCGGCATAGTAGCACAAAACACAAGGTACTCGCCGCGATGTTTTTCTAAGGCTGGTCCCCGACAATAAACTTCGCTCTCTGATAAAGTTCGTCGAAAGTAATGATGTCTATGCCATGAATTGATTTTCTGAATCTCTGGAATGTTTCTCGCTTCGATCTGAACTCCCTGGCATCACTTCCAGTCTTAACCTCATTGAGAGAGCCGATGACTATAATGCCCTTAGGCTGCACTGTGTAGACGTCGCTACCTTCTAGCCTATCTCTGTTATCGCGTTGTTCCGCCCCGTGTTTATCCCACTCATCAATGCATGCCTGGATTTGCGACAATGCATCACTAAGATCCTTGGAAAGGCTCCATGCCCCACTCCTGATTTCGCAGCTGCCCTGAAGTAATGGCGTTCTTGGAGTCTTGATCTCTACGAGCACCGTGAAATTTACTGCGCCTACGCTTGAGACGAGATAATCTCCCTTCTTACCTCCGCGGCCATCAACTCGCGTGCCGCCGTAATGGGGCTGGCTTTGCAAATGCCTTAGGACTTGATAGTTCAATCCATAGCCAAATATCCATTTATTCTCATCAAAAAAATCTTGCCACTTGGGCTCGATCCAATTTTCTTGTAGAGCATCTTCGAATTCAGCTAGCTTTTCTTTCCTCTTAAGAATCTGATTGATATCCTCGTGAGACAGAGAGACATCAGGGGTGGACAGCAACTGTTTGACGATGGAGCTTACGCTTGAGGCGCCCCGTTGGCGAAGTTCTAAGACGATCTCGCTTTCTTGTTGAGAGACTAACGAGAACTTTTCTTTGGGGACGTCTATCTCCGAAAGACTTTGCAGATATGAAATCAGTTCCCAAAATTGCTTGTGGCAGTTCTTGAGATCAAAACTAGCCTTCGTGCGGTAAACATCAATCTCGTCGACTGGCTCGGCAGAAATTTTCCCTTGTTTCTTGTCGCGAACAGAGAAGGCCAACCGCGGTTCACAATGACCGTCTTTTTCGATTAACGAAACCTGACAGACATATGACACACGCTGCCCGTCAGCTAAGACAAACCTCTTAACAGGTGACTGTTTTGCGTTGTTATAGATATAACGTAGCTTAGGCCCCAATGCCGGGTTAAACACGAGGTCATCAAAGTTATCCTGGCCGATCACGAAGTCAGTCTTGATGTCCGGCTCGCTCGGGGTTGTAGATCGGATAGCACTCATCTACCTCAAATCCTACTCCGCGCGAAAAACATCCGCAAAATCCGATGAGGCGACTCTTCCTAGATACTAGCCTCACTACTTGTAGATAAAATACTTCTCTCTCACCCGCATAAACCCATCCAGCGCGTCTTGCCAATCCTGGGCGATGCGGCGCGGGTCTTCTCCGTTCATGATTGCGTTGAAGACGCTCTGGTTCACCAGCAGGTCGTTCATCTTGTCCAGCTTGAAATCCTGGGGATAGAGTTTGTGCAGCGCGGACGCCAGCTCAATGCCGAGTTCGGGCGCATCGAAAGTGTTGCGCGCGGTGACGATGATGTTCACGCCCTGGCATTTCTGATTGGCGTAGGTGCTGGCCGTCGGGAAAAACGTGACCGGCACAAAACGCACACCGCTGAGTTCGCGGGCGTTGAGATATTGCGCGAGGTCGCGGGCGTTGATCCAGGGCGCGCCAAGAAGCTCGAAAGGCGCGTCGGTGCCGCGGCCGACGGAGACATTCGTTCCCTCAACCAAAGCCACACCGGGATAGAGCGTTGCCTGCATTAGGTCGCGCAGATTCGGCGATGGGTTCACCCACGCGAGGCTGGTCGAGTCATACCAGTCGCCGCGCATCCATCCTTGCATAGGAATAACAGTGAGCCGCGCATTGATGCCGCGTTCGGCGTTGAACATTTTCGCCAGCTCACCCAGCGTCATGCCGTGGCGAATGGGAATCGGCGAATAGTTGGTGAAGCTTTCGTGTCCCGCGTCGGAAATCGAGCCTTGCACGAACGATCCGGTGATGGGATTGGGACGGTCGAGCACGATGATGGCGATTCCGGCTTTGGCGGCGGCTTCGAGAAAATATCCCAGCGTGGTTTCGTAGGTGTAGAAGCGTACGCCCGCGTCTTGAATGTCCACGACGACGGCGTCGAGAGATTTGAGTGTTTCGACGGACGGGCGGCGCGCCGCGTCAGTCGCGCCATAGACGCTGTAAACGGGGAAGCCGGTAGCCGCGTCTTTGGAGTTGTTGATGTCGGTGGTGTCGAGCGATCCGGTGACGCCATGCTCGGGACTGAAAATCGCGTCGAGAGAAATGCCGGGTGCGTGGGCGAGCACATCAATGGTGCGGCGGCCCTGTGAGTCCACTCCAGTTTGATTGGTGAGCAGGCCGATTTTCTTATAGGGCCGCAGCGGCTCGAAGTTTTGCTGCTCCAGCACGTCAATCCCCGTCAGGACGGTGCCGTTTCTTGTGGCGACACGGCGGGAAGCAGTTTGAGCTTCGTTGTATCCGGTAATGCTTTGCCACCGCAGCTTTTCTTGCTCATTGGGAGTGAGCTGTAAGTTCACGGCGACGGCGGTCGCGATCTTAGAGCGAAGCGCAATCGCACTTCCCTGCCCGCGCGGATGGACGGCATTGGTCAGGATGATGATGTAAGTCTGCGTGGTTGGATCAATCCACAGCGAAGTGCCAGTGAATCCAGTGTGCCCGAAGGAGCCGACGGGCAGAAACTCGCCACGATTACTGGAGAAGGGCGAATCAATGTCCCAGCCGAAGCCGCGCAGTTCTTCGGCGGTGGGCGGCTGCTGCGGCGTGGTCATCTTTTCTATGGAACTCGAAGTCAACACAGAACTGCCCGTGAGTAGTGCCTGGGCAAGTTTCGCCAGATCGTCAGCAGTGGAAAAGACTCCGGCGTGTCCGGCGACTCCGCCCATGCGCCGTGCCGTGGGATCGTGCACTACGCCGCGAAGCATTTTTTCGTGCTCGTCATATTGCGTCGGAGCGATGCGCGGCAGCCACGACGTAGGCGGAAGATAGCGGGTCGTGCTCATTCCCAGCGGCGTGAAGATATTTTTCTGACAGTATTCTTCGAGTGGCAAGCCGGAGACGCGCTCGACCAACGCACCCAGCGTAATAAAGTTGATATCGCTATAGCGAAAGCGTGCGCCGGGTGGATCAACCGGCTTCTGCTCAAAGGCTATGCGATAGGCAGTCTCTCGGCCTTCCCAGGGCTGTGAACGATCAAGGTCTTCGGTGAGCCCAGAATAGTGCGTGAGCAATTCCCGCACCGTGACGTCTTCTTTTCCGTTCTGCGCGAACTCCGGCAGATATTTGACGACCGGATCGTTCACCCGAACCCTCCCCTGCTCAACTAATTGCATGACGGCTGTTGTCGTCGCTACGACCTTGGTCAAAGATGCAATGTCGAAGATCGTGTCCAGCGTCATCGCCTCGCGGCGCGGATCGAGAGCACGATCACCAAACGCTTTGCGATAGACGATTTGTCCGTTATGGCCAACCAAGACGACCGCGCCGGGGACCTGATTGGTGTGGATGGCATCAAGAACGATGGCATCGAGAGGTTTGAGAGGATCCGCGCTCGATGAAGTTTGCGCGCCGAGAGCAATCGGTACAAGTATGTAGCCGATGAGCCCGATTAGCGACTTGAGTTTACTATTCAAACTAGCGTGAGTTTATCAGCGCAGGAAAGAGTTGCCGAGTAACGATTGTGGCGCGACTTCCGTCGAACCATTTCACACATTTACGGGCATGGAACCCTTTGTTATAAACCAGATGAGCCACTATTCGTGACCATTCCACCCACAGCGCTATCACATGCTTATGATGGCCAGGATGAAGTATTCTCTGAATCGTTTTCTATTCTGAAATCTGGCATTGAAAAGCAGGCCTTCCCTGCCGCATCGGTTGCGATTACGTCAAAAGGCAGACTCGTCGGGTTGAAGTCTTTTGGGCGATTTACTTACGAAGCGAGTTCTCCTGAAGCCACAACGGCAACAATCTTCGATTTAGCTTCGGTCACAAAAGTCGTCGCCACAACCACGATGTCAATGATTTTGTATGAACGCGGGTTGCTGGATTTAGACTTGCCAGTAATTTCGGTAATTCCCGAGTTTGCCAGCGGTGATCCGCGCCGCAGACTGGTTACGTTGCGCATGTTGCTTGCGCATTCGTCAGGATTGCCAGCGCATGAAAAATTTTATCTATCGGCACACGATAAAGAAGCGTTATTGGCTGCCGCTTTCTCTACTGCCCTGTCGGCGGAGCCTGGCACACAAGTGGTTTATAGCGATATCGGATTCATCATCTTAGGAGTTGCGTTAGAGCGAATTGCCGGTGAGACTTTGGATCGCTTCTGTCAGCATGAAATTTTTGGGCCGTTGGGCATGACGCACACCGGATTCAATCCTCCAAGCGCCATTAGAAATTCGATTCCTCCAACCGTGGACGACCGAATATTTCGCCACCGTGTTATTCAAGGCGAAGTCAACGATGAAAATGCGTACGTGATGGGCGGTGTGGCTGCACAAGCCGGCCTGTTTTCCACGGCCGGGGATGTTGCAATGTTCGCGCAGTGCATGTTATGTGGGGGAATACCGATCCTTCGTTCTGAAGCCGTCGCTTTGTTTACGCGGCGCGAGCTATCACCGGACGGAACATCGCGCGCTCTGGGTTGGGACACGCCATCGCAGCCATCCCAATCGGGCACATATTTTTCAGCCCATTCATTTGGACATTGGGGCTACACCGGCACGTCGCTATGGATTGACCCTGTACGCCAGATTTCCGTTACTCTACTCACGAACCGAACATGGCCAGATAACAGCCACCAAGGGATAAAAGACGTTCGCCCTAAATTTCACGATACCGTGATGAAAGCGCTATTGGCTTAGTTTGAAGCAATCCCTCCGTGTTTAAGGTTTGATTCAGGTTGCATTTTGTAAAAACAGCCATACAAGGAGATCTTATGCGACGCATTGCACTAACCATTCTGGCAATTCTGACAGTTTCTATTTGCGGGTTTGCGCAAACATATAAAGTGACCGGATCGATTCCAATCCCCGGCGAAGGCGGTTGGGATTATTTGTACGCTGATGCCGATGCGCGCTTGCTCTATGTCTCGCATAGCACCCAAGTTGACGTCATTGATTTGGAGTCGGGAAAGCCCATTACCTCAATCACGGGCATGAAGCGTATTCACGGCATTGCTGTAGCGCCAGAGTTAAATCGCGGGTTTATCAGTGATGGCGGCGATGACGCAGTCGTAATTTTTGATCTGAAGTCGCGGGCGGTCTTGCAAAAGGTCGCTACGGGAAAGAATCCTGATGGAATTGTTTACGATGCGAACACGAAACGGCTGTTCGCTTTTAACGGCCGCAGTGGCGACGTCACGGCAATTGATGGCGCGACGGGACAAGTCGCTGGCACAATCGCACTGGGTGGGAAACCGGAATTTCCCGTAACCGACAACGCGGGCAATATCTACGACAATATCGAAGACAAAAGTGAGATCGTACGGATTGATCCCAAAGCATTGAAGGTGACGGCAACCTGGTCTCTTGCGCCATGCGACGAGCCGTCCGGATTAGCCTACGATTCATCCAATAAGCGACTTTTTGCCGTCTGCGACAACAAAAAAATGGCTGTAGTGGATACCACTTCTGGAAAAGTCGTGACCACTGTGACGATTGGCGAAGGGCCTGATGCGACCGCATTTGACTCCGAGAAAAAGCTGATTTTCTCATCCAACGGCGAAGATGGCACTTTGACTGTGGTCAAACAGGAAAGTGCAGACAAATACACTGTCGCCGACACCGCAAAAACCGAAAAAAGCGGACGCACTCTGGCCCTGGATCAGAAGACCCACAAACTCTACATCTCCGCAGCGCAATTTGGACCTGCACCGGCGGCGACGGCGGACAATCCGCATCCCAGACCAAAAATCGTACCGGGAACCTTCCATCTAGTTGTAGTCTCTCCAGAATAGTTCTTCGTTAATAGTTCTTCATTGCAAAATAAAAGGCCAGCGATAACCGCTGGCCTTTTTATCTCTGATTTCCGAAATTCTATTTCATTCCCTCCAGGATTGACCCTACGATCCCTCCCACCACCCCGCCTTGCGCAGCTTCGGATGAGGGCCTCGGCATGTACTCCATCAGCTTATGCGCCAACTTCGCAATTGGCAGAGTTTGCAGCCAAACTTTGCCGGGACCGGTCAGTGAAGCAAGAAAAATTCCGTCGCCCCCGAAAATCATGTTCTTGATTCCAGGAACGGTTGTGATCTGGAAGCCAACGGTGGCTTGGAACGCACCAACGTGGCCGGGATGTACGCGCAGAGTCTCACCAGGTTGGAGGTCTTTGATAATCAATTCGCCGGAAAGCTCGAGCCAGAATGTGCCCTGCCCGTTAACTTTTTGCAGCAAGAAGCCATCGCCTCCGAAGATACCCGCACCAAGAGATTGCTGAAATCCAACCCCGACCTGAATTTGCGGGGTCGCGCACAAGAATCCATGCCGATGAATCATGTATTCATGGCCGGGCCCGACTTCGACAGGTACGATGTGCCCGGGCAACTTCGTGGCAAAGGCAATTCCACCGCGCGTGCCCATGGCACGGTATTCGGTCATGAAGAGAGTTCCGCCACCTGCCACGCGCTTAAGGACGCCAAAAATACCGCCTCCACCACCGAGTTGCGTGTGCGTGGTCATTTGAATGGAACTGCTCATCCAGGAAAGTTCGCCCGCCTCGGAAATAACCGACTCATTGGGCTCAAGAACAAATTCGAGAACAGGCATGGTGGTGCCAAGGATATTGCTCTGCATGATGTCTCCTGAAGAATTGTGTGCATTTACCGACTGAATAGCCGATGAACAGTTCGAGTATATATCGCGCATTGCTCGTAGGTGCGCCTGATCAGCGTTCACGGTTAGAATGGAAGGCGACTCATGTCCACACGTCCGCCGCACCCTGAAGCCACATCCGCTGAAGTCCCTGCTGTCCCACTCACGCTTGAAGGCTACAGCGTGCTGCATCAGATGATGCGGGTGCGCTGGAGTGCGTGGCGCCAACTTCGCCCTACGCAAAAAACTGAAATTATCCACGAAGCCGTGGGGTTGTTCGGACGGCTGGAGCAGGGCCCGCATGGGCAATCCGCGATGTATTCCCTCCTCGGGCACAAGGGCGACTTGATGTTTATTCATTTCCGCAAGTCGTTCGATGATCTCAATCAAACAGAGCTGCAACTGGTGAAGTTGAAGCTCAATGATTATCTGGAGCCGACGACTTCGTATCTTTCGGTGATCGAGTTGGGACTCTACGATTCGTCGGTGAAAACTTATAAAGAGCTTACCGACCGGGGCGTATCACCACATTCGGAAGAATGGAACACAGCCATCAAAGAGACACTTGATCGTCAGCGGGAAGCCATGCATCCGCGATTATTTCCTGCGATACCGCCGAACCGTTATGCATGTTTTTATCCTATGAACCGGTTGCGCGGTGAGGAAAAGAATTGGTACTCGCTGCCGATTGAAGAACGGGCGCGGCAGATGAACGAACACGGACTTGTGGGGCGGCGGTACGCGGGCGAGGTCCGGCAAATCATCACCGGTTCGATCGGCTTCGATGATTGGGAGTGGGGCGTAGATTTGTTCGCCGACGATCCACTGGTGTTTAAGAAACTAATTTACGAAATGCGCTTCGACCATGTCAGCGCAGTATATGCATTGTTTGGAGCGTTTTATGTCGGCTTGCGCGTTCCAGCCACAGGTCTGGGTAAGTTGCTGAATGGCGAGTTGCCGAAAGCTTAGACAAACCCATTTTATATTCTATCGGGAGAGAACATGGCAATTTTTGGATTGATTGAATACAAAGACGCAAGTCCTGAAGTGCGCGCGGTTTATGACGACATCATGGCCACGCGCAAAACAGATTGGGTCAATAACTTCTGGAAAGCCCTGGCACATGATCCGGTTGCCTTGAAACGCACATGGGAAGACATCAAACAAATCATGGCGCCGGGCGCGCTGGACGCTCTAACAAAGGAACTTGTCTATGTGGCGATCAGCGTAAGCAATCAGTGCGAGTACTGCATTGCTTCGCATACGGCATCCGCCAAGAATAAAGGCATGACCGACGCCATGTTCAAAGAACTCATGTCTGTCGTTGGCATGGCAAACGAGACGAACCGTGTGGTTGCCGGATATCAAGTGGAAGTGGATGAACAATTTAAGGTGTAAATATGGCGCATAAATTTTCGACTTCCTATCTGGAAGATTCCATTTCTCTGTTTCACCATTACAAGAAGCTAGCCGAGGGAGCGATAGCCCAAGTTTCTGATGAGCAGCTTGTAACCTCACTTGACGAAGAGATGAATTCCATCGCCACCATTGTCAAACACATGGCGGGCAATATGCGTTCACGCTGGATTGATTTTCTGACGAGCGATGGAGAGAAGCCCAACCGTAATCGGGATAGCGAATTCGTTGAACCTCCGTCTTCCCGCGCCGGGCTGATGAAGATGTGGGAGGAAGGATGGGAGTGCGTGTTTCAAGCGCTGGGACCATTGACTGACGATGACCTGGAAAGATCGGTCATGATTCGCGGGGAGCCCCATTCCGTGATGCAGGCCATCAACCGCCAAATGGCCCACTATTCCTACCACATCGGTCAGATTGTTTTTCTGGCAAAACACTTTAAAGCCAACGAGTGGAAATCTCTCTCCGTGCCGCGAAACAAATCGGCGGAGTTTAATCGTAAAGTCTCTACGGGAGAAGCAAGTCAACGTTAGCGCTTTTTGAATTTGAATTCGTGACGTTTCATATCCACTTTTCTGCCACGAAAAGTTACGCCCTCCGCTTGCAGG